>PVBE012945577.1_pt1 | contig 32867 bp, 29 predicted proteins | sample 1631181 | NCBI WGS metagenome assembly PVBE01 (sample SAMN08397723, study PRJNA350692) | Marine metagenome, whole genome shotgun sequencing project. | isolation source: water | place: Pacific Ocean | collected 2012-04
GCTGGGCGACGAGCGCCGCGCGCAGCTCCGCGGCGATACCGAGCAAGCCGGCGTCGCCCTCACCGAGGCCCAACCACGGCACCACCACCGCGAAGGGCTCGATGGCGCGGTGCTTCGTGAGGGTCGTCAGCTTCCAAAGCGAGAAGCCGCGCAGCGACGGGAAGTGCCCTGCTTCCACCACGTCGAGCAGCGCCCACAGCGCGCGGATCCGCTCTTCCGGTGCCTCCGGCTGGGTGCCCCAATGCACGCAGGTGAGGGTGTCGTCGGTCGTCTCCAGCGGCTCGACGCCGTTGTAGGAGAACGGGCGCACCGTGCTGCCCGCCTTTCGCGTCCAACCGAGCTCGAGCAGGACCACCGGGCGCCCCGCCACCGCGCGCTCCACCCGCGCCGCGACGCCGGTCCAGCTCGTGCGCAACATCGCGTCGAGGGCTTGTCCGCGCGCGCCCCAACGACTGAGGGGGAAGTAGGCCGTCACGCCCACCGCGTCCGCGGCGTCCCAGAACCCGACCTCGTGGAACTGGTCGAAATTCGCCCCGTAGCTGACTGGCCCACCGAAGCGGTCGCGTGCGGCGGCGAGCGTGTCGCGCCAGAAGCGGTCGAGGCGTCCGAAGCGCGCCCGCAGGGTCTCGGGGAACGGGCGGTCGGGCTCGGACGAGGGGCCGAGCCCCGTGACGTGGTGGGCCCAGCCGCGCCGGACGTCCTCCTCTGCGTGCAGGGCGGCGTCGAGCGTCGGGTATTGGTGGCCGTCGAGCCAGGTGAGGTCGTCGCGCCCCGCGCTCCGGGCGCAGTTGGCTCGGCGCACGCGAACCGAGGCGGTGCGCTCCGGATCGAGCAGGTAGGCGTACAGACCGGGCAGATGCGGGCCGACGGCGGTGGAAGTCATCGAGTTGAGCTCGTTGCCGACCACGAGCAGGTCGACGTCGTGGCGCTTCCCCAGCTGCGCCCCCCACATCACGAAGTCGCGGTACGCCTCGAACCAACGCGCGAGCAGCTCGTCGCGCGGCCACAGCATCCCGTGCCACAGGTGTCGATTCTCGGGCAGGGCGTGGTCGAGGTAGACGCGAAGGACCAGGATCACCCGGAGCCCCGCCCGCTTCGCCGCCACCATCTCGGACTCGACGGCCTCGAGCGCGACCACGTCTCGTTTGAAAGTGAGGTCCGCGGAGTCCCATCGCCCCTGGCGGGCGTAGAGGGTGACCTGCACGGTGTCGAGCCCGGCCTGCTCCACGGACTCGGCCCAGACGCGGTGGTCCGGCTCGTTGACCATGATGCCGCCGGCGAAGACGGGGACGTCTGCGAGCAGGGCGACCAGCAGCGGGAGAGCGCACGTCACGACGGCGCGATGCTCGTAGAAGCGAGGCGTTCGAGGGAAGCGTTTCTCGAGGCGGGGGCCGCGAGGGCCGTGAAACCGGTTGAGCCGGCTGGGGTGGCGGGTTCAAGCTTGGGGCCGACCGACCGGGGGGCCCATGCAACGTCTGATTCCGTACGCGCTCGTAGCCACACTCGCGTTCGCTCTGCCGCCGGAGCGCTCGCAGCAGGCGACCGACGACGACGCGAGCGTGACCGTGTCGCTCCTCGACCGGGTCATCATCGGCGACACCCGCACGTGGTGCTCGCTGCGCATCATCATCCGCGGTGAGGAGCGAGAGCTGCGCCAGAACGACACCGTCCGCTTGCGGGTGCGCGAGGACGACCTGATCGGCGACGACACGTTGTGGGAGACCAACTTCGAGGTCACCCGCAACGAGGCCGACGCGCAGCGCGTCGACAGACGCTTCGATTGCAGCGCGAACTTCGGCGACGGCGATCCGGGCGGATCGATGGAGGTGTACGCCGCCGCGAACGTGAACAAGGACTCGTGCGGTGCGTTCTGCAACGAGGACGACCCGACGACCGACAACGTCGAGATGTTGATGGTGGAGGACGACGACGCCGAGCAGGACGACGACAGCGCCTCGGCGGGGGCGGTGCCGCTCGGGGTGACCCGCAACCGCATCGCGCGCGACGCGGATTGGCTCGCCGTGAACTTCCTCGACCGCAGCCAGGTCACGCTGCGCGCGGTGCACCAGGCAGCCGCGGGCCGGGTCGACCTGGTGCTCTTCGCCCCGGGCGGCGAGCAGCTCCAGGTGGGGATGGACGAGGCGGACGGCAGCAGCATCCAGACGGCGGCGCTGGCGCCAGGCGAGTACCGCGCGCGACTCCAGCCGCGCGACGGCCGGAACTACAACTTCTACGACGTCGAGGTGCGCGTGGTGAGCGCGGGTTGCGATCCGGGTGCCATCGAGGTGCAGCCGTGTGGCAACTGCGGAAACCGGCGCCGTGAGTGCGGCGACGACTCGGATTGGGGCGTGTTCGGCGAGTGCATGGGCGTCGGACCCTGCGCCCAGGGCGACGAGCGGATGGAGGTGTGCGGCCTGTGCGGGCGCGAGGCGCAGAGCTGCGACGAGGCCTGCCAGTGGGTGCGCGGAGAGTGCGTTGCCCAGGGCGAGTGCGGTCCGGGTGCGGAGGACGCGCAGGAGTGCCCCGACGATGGCGGCGTGCGGGTGCGTATGTGCACTGAGGAGTGCGCGTGGGGGCCGTATGGCGAATGCGACGCGGCGGCCTGCGCGGCCGGGGACGAGCAGGTCTGTTACGACGGGCCCGAGGGCACCGACGGCGTCGGTGTGTGCACCCATGGGCTGCAAGCCTGCGCGGCTGGCACGTGGGGTCGGTGCGAGAGCGAAGTGCGCCCGTCCGCGGAGGTCTGCGACGACAACCTGGACAACGACTGCGACGGCGACGTCGATGGCGCCGACGACGCGTGCGATGACACCCCCGAGGTCGGCGACGCGTGCGACGACGACGACGATTGCGGCGACGACTTCGAGTGCCTGACACCGCCAGATGCCCCCGGATTTCTCGGCGGGTATTGCGGCATCGATGGCTGCGACGCCGACTGCCCGGGCAGCGCCGTCTGCGGCACCGTCTTCGGCGAGCGCTACTGCCTGCAGGCGTGTGACCGACACTCCGAGTGCCGCGCCGACTACCGCTGCGCCGACGTGGCGCCCGGGGTGATGGCGTGCATCCCCGCGTGCCAGCGCGACATCGACTGCCGTGATCCGGCGTTGCCCGTGTGCGACCGGCGCGAGGGGCTCTGCGTGGGCGGAGACGTGCGGGTCGACATGAACCCGAACCCGCCGCCACGCGACATGGGCCCGCGCCGCGACATGCGCGGACAGGGGGGCGCGGGTGGCGGTCAGGGCGGCTCAGGCGGCAGAGGAGGTCAGGGCGGCGTGGGCGGTGGCGCCGGCGGCGCGGGCGGATCCGGCGGGACGCCGAGCGATGGCAGCGTCGGTGCGGAGGGCATCGAGGCCGAGCCCGTGGGCTGCAGCTGCGATGTCGGCCGGCGCGACGGCGTGGTCGCCTGGTGGGCGCTGCTTCTGCTCGGCATCCGCCGACGGAAGTAGTCTCCGCGCGCATGGAGACGGCGCGCGACGGCTTCTGGGGCCGCATCATATACATCGTCTCGGCCCTGGGGGTCGCGGCGGTCTTCTTCCTGGTCTACGGCCCGCGCCCGGAGGCACTCGACGGGAAGCTCGACGTGTCGGCCCTGCCGGCGGTGAACGCGTCGCTCAACGCCGTGACCACGGTCCTGCTCCTCTCAGGGCTGGTGCTGGTCAAGCGCGGCCACCTCGTGGGGCATCGGCGCGTGATGCTCGCCGCGTTCGCGAGCTCCGGGCTCTTCCTGTGCAGCTACGTCGTCTACCACGCGTTCCAGGCCGGCCCGAGGGCGTACACCGGCGACGTGCGCGGCGTGTATTTGACGCTGCTCATCAGCCACATCCTGCTGGCGGCGGTCATCCTGCCGATGGCGCTGTTCACGCTCTACCGCGGCTGGAATGGGCAGCTCGAGCGGCATCGCAAGCTGGCGCGGGTGACGTTGCCGACCTGGCTCTACGTGTCGGTCACCGGCGTGGTGATCTACGCGATGCTCTACCTGTAGCGGACGGTCAGCACCGAGTAGGCGGGCTCGTTACGTTGCACGGTGACGTGGGCGTGCGGTGCCGCGATGCGTGCGATGAGCGACAGCTCCGGCTCGCTGTAGAAGCGGCGCGCGCTGATGATGCCGTCGTGGATGAAGTCGCCATCGACTTGCCGCTGGGTGGCGAGGCTGAGGGCCGTCTGGAAGACCGGAACGAAGCCGAGCAGGAGCAGCGTCCGGCGGCCGTCGACGGCCACGAAGGTGTCGGCGCCGGCGCGGCGGCCCTGGGCGATCATCATCGCCAGCTGCCCAGGTGTGAAGTGGTGCACGCTCTGCGTCACGAAGAGCAGATCGAACTCGCTGGGCATCACGTCGGAGAGGTCGAAGGCGTTCAGGTGTCGGAAGCGCACAGGCAGCTCGCGCTCCACCGCCACCTCGTTATTGCGCTCGACGTAGGCGCGCTGGATGTCCGAGCCCGTCACCTCCACCGGCAGCCCGGCCTGGGCGGCGCGGCGCGCGAGCTGCATCGAGAATTCGCCTGCGCCGCTGGCGAGCTCGAGCAGCCTCGCGGGGCGGCCATGCGCCGTGTGCAGCCGAGTGACGTGTGGGCGCAGGACGCGCATGAAGCGCGCGTACGAGAGGATCGCCTGGTTGAGGCGGTGGAGTTGACGGACGAGCCGGACCTTCCCGCTGTCGGGGTAGTCGTCGCGGTCCATGTACTCCGTGGTCTCGGTGTAGATGGCGGCGTCGAGGCGATGCCGCAAGCCGTCGACGGGACCTGCGAGGGCCTGGCGTCGGGTGCGCAGCTGCGCCACGGCTTCGTTGGCGGTGGCCTCGAGGTCGGCCATCGAACGCCACGCTGTGCGCAGCGTTCCGTCTTCGCGCAGGCTGCGCTCGGCGCGGCGATTGAGGCGGGCGAGTTGCAACACGCCCGCACTCTACTACTGAGAGACGAGCGTGCGCTCCACCTCCACGACGGGGCCGGCGAAAGGCCGGAATTGCCAGCGGCCGACCCGCGCAGCGACGCAGCGGCCGAAGAGGGTGTCGTGGGCGCCGACGACGCGCGCCGCCTGCGTGCGCCCGTCGGGCCGGATCGAGAAGCGTAGGACCGTGCGGGCCGGGACCGCGGACCCGGTTCGCCGCACGTGGCGCCGAGCGCAGGTGTCCACATCGGACGTGGGACAGGCCCTGGCGCGATTGATGGGGTAGCTGCCCGCGAAGGCTGGCTTCGGGTATCGTGCCCCCCGTCGCGATGTACAGCTTCCTGGTCAATCGCAGCGCCATCATGCGCGAGCTCCTCCTCGCCGAGGGCTGGCGTGAGGGGCGCGTAGACTCCCCCGTGGATCTGGCGATGTGGGACCGCCGAGCTGGCCAGGCCTGTACCGCGCAGATACAGACGTTTCCGCGATCGGCCACCAACGCCCTCGACAACAAGCGTGACCTCTACGTCGAGTTGGCGCGCCACGGTCAGGCGAGCCTGATGCCGGCCACATTCCCTGACGTCGCGCGCATCGAATCGAGCGACCTCGAGGCGAGCCGACTCTACTTCCTCAAGGAGATCTACTCGACGGCCGGCAAGGGCATCCGCTGCCTGCGGGGCGACGCGCTGCTGGCCGAAGTAGCGAGCCTGCGCGCGCCGACACGTCACATCGTCCAGCGCAACGTGGCCGACCCGGTCCTGCTCGACGGACGCAAGACGACGCTGCGGGTCTTCGTCGTACTGCTGCACGACCTCAGCGCCTACATCTACGGCGAGGCCCTGGGCATCATCCACAGTCAGGATTACGACCCCGCGGACACCGACGCGGACGTGCACGTGCTCCACCACGCGGCGAAGTACTTCTCGTACGCGGACAGCGACTTCTTCGCGCAGACATTCCCCGCCATCCGGGAGTCGGCCTACCGCACGCTGCGGTGCTACTTCGGAGGGCTGACGGGCCCCTGGCGCAAGGGCACGTATCAGATCTTCGGCTTCGACTATGTGATCGACACCGACCTCCGCCCGTTCCTCATCGAGGTCAACGCCTACCCGAATCTGTGGGGCGTGGCTCAGATCGAGATCGACATCAAGCGGCAGATGTTACGGGACTTCCTCGGCCTGCACGTCTACCCGACCCTCGGCGAGGCGGAGCCAGCGCCGGGCGGTTTTCATCTGCTCAACCGCAGCTTCCACTGTCACGGGTATCACGCGCGGCTGCGCGAGGCGCTCGTCGCCCACCAGTACCGCCCGGTGCCGAGGGACCAACCGGCCGACCTCTGTCTGCTGTACGACGGCTGGGAGCATGGTCGCTGCCGGTGTCGCGCGCGTCCTTACCGTGTCGTGTCGCGGAGCGGCGCACTCGTCCGCGCGCGCATCGGGTTAGGCAGTCGGAAGAGCCACGAGATCCCGCGCGGCGAGGTGGTCGACACCTATCGACGCGAGATCGGGCCCCAAGGCGTCCCGCGGCTCCAAATCGCTGGCGGCTGGATCAGCGAGGTGCTGTACGGATCAGGCGCGCCGGTCATGGAGGCGCTGCCCGTGCCACCGCGAGAGGGCGGGCTGCAGACATACGGGGCGCGCTATCTGCGGCCCTTCTCCGACAAGGCCGAGTTCCTCCGGACCCTCGAGCAGCACGGTTGCGGGGACGTCTGCCCCGAGACGTATCTCGATCTCGCGGCGTTCGAGGAGCGGGCCGAGGACACCGCCGGCAAGTGGTTCGTCAAGATCGCCCACATGTGCGGCCGCACCGGTGTCTTCTGTGTCGAGGGGGCGGACGCCGTGCGGGAGAAGGTCCGCTCGCTGCCGCCTCGCCACCGCTATGTCATCCAACGGGAGGTCGCCGACCCGTACCTGCTCGACGACCGCAAGGTGGTCTTGCGAGCGTGGGTCCTCGCGTGTGGGGATCGCCAGTTCCACGTCTCCAAGCGGCTCAGGATCACGCGGCAACGGGCGCGATACACGGAGGCAGTCGATCGCGACGGCGACGTCGAGCTCGAAGAGGACACACCCTACGATGACACGACGTGGCCGGACTACGAGGCCGTCCTCGCCCGCGTGGTACCCGCCGTCAGCCGCGCGATGCGGTGTTTCCTACCGCTGCTGGACCCCAACGAGCGCCGGTTCAACGTCTTCGCCTACGACATCATCCCGAATCGGTCATTGGACGCGCGCATCATCGAGGGGAACGCGATGACGGGGCTCCGTAACCGCTCGCCCGACACGCTGCGCTTCGTCGACGATCTGTTCGCCTTCTTCATCGATCCGGAGCTGCACGCCTCGGCCCCGGGAGCGACCGAGCACTTCGTCACAGCGGACGGGTAAAGAGCCGATCAGGGGCCGCTGGCCAACGTGACGTCGAACTCGATGGAGCCGGTCGCGGCGGGGAAGGTGACCCCGTTTACGTGCACGCCCTCGACGCGATTGAAGCGGATCGTGCCAGCGAGTCGGTAGGGCTCCGCGTAGGAGACCGCCGTCAGCTCCAGCTCACCGTCCATGAACGGGTCGACCTGGCTCAGCGCGTCCTCGGGAAGCGTGCTCGTCAGTCGCTGGATCCGCGCGTTGACCGTCGGCTTCCCTGGCGTGTTGTTCATCGGCTCGCCCACGGCCCAGGCCCAAGTCATCAGCGGCAGCTCGAAGGTCGAGAAGTCCTGGTCGGGCGGCGCGCTGACCTGCAGATCCGCGAAGTGTCCGATCGGGCTTCCGTCCACCGGCACCCGACAGCGCGCGGAGAAGTTGTGGAAGGTGGTGTGAAAGACCTTGTTGTCCGCGTCGTCGCCCGCGCAGGTGAAGACGAGTCTCTCCTGGCCGTCCACATCGAGCGTGGCGCGGATGAAGTCACCCTCCGGCGGCGGCTCCTCGGCCACCGGGTCGCCGCCACAGATCTCACCAAGCCGCGCGCCCGAAGAGCGGGCGTATGTGCTCACTCTCTTGGGAGCCCAAAGGAACGCTCACGAGTCACCGCGAGCGCCCTGTCCGATTCGTCGCACACGGCTTGGAGTTCAGAACCGGACAGCCGGAAGCGCCAGACGGCGCCGGCTGTGTCCCGGTACCGAAAGAGGTAGCCAGCGGAGGTGGTGACCCAGGCCAGCTCGACATCGGCGTCGAGATAGAGAAGCTCCTCGATGTGGCCGTCGTCCTCGATGTGCTCGAGGCCGCCGTCGGAGTGTATCGACGAGTTCGCGTCGATGAGCAGCGAGAGCAGGCCAGCGTCGACAGCGTAGCTCTGCAAGGCGGCAACGTGCCTGCGGGCAGCCTCTTGTCTGGCAGACGCCTGCCGCCTTCGCTTCTCGTCAGCCTTCGCCACCCGTCGACGGTAACTCGGTGGCGGGCGCTGGTGCACGAGTGAACGAGTGCTGCTGAGTTGACATTCGGGATGAAGAACGCAACGTCGTGGCCATGAGCGTTCTCCTCCTCGGTCTGCTCGGCGTGGCGGCGCAGGTCAGCGTCGGTGACGCGCCCGGTGCTCTGGCGGCGCTGGGCGACCACCTGCCGGGCGAGTCGGGGTCGGCGACGGTGCTGCGCGCGCGGCTCCTGCACCAGCTCGACCGACCGGAGGCCGCAGACGCGCTGCTCGAGACGGTCGTCGACGCCGACCTGGCGGTGGCCGTCGACTGGATGCGGGTGCAGCTGCGCCCCAACGACCCGTCCGCGGCGTGGCGGCTGATCCCGCCCGCGGATGTGCCGGCCGACGTCCACCTGGAGGCACATCTCCAGCTGGCGACCACGCGCGCCGACCTCGAGGCGTTGCAGGCGCTCACAGGTGAGCCGCTCGTGGCCGCGCGTGCCCTCATGCGCCTGTACGCGATGACGGCGGACGCTCGGTGGCTGCGCCGTCTCGTGGTCGAGTACGGCGCCTCGCCGGAGGCCAGGCGAGTGCCGCCGCTGACCCTCGAGCCGTCGGAGGTGGCGGACCGCGCCGAGGCGCTCTTCATCGCGCGCGCCTACGGCCTCGCCGAGCCCGCCTGCGAGGAGGTCTTGCGGCGCGGTACGGCCGAAGACCGCCAGCGCGCGCAGCTCCGCCTGGCCACGATCCGGATGCGCCTGCGCGAGCGGTATGCCGAGGCGCTGCCGCTGCTGAAGGCCGCGGTCAAAGGGCCTGACGCCCGCATGGCGCAGCACGCGCGATACCGCCGTGGCCTCGTGCTCGGGCAGCTCGAACGGTGGGACGAGGCGATCGCCGTGATGCGGACGGTCAGGGGCGGCTACACCACGCGCGCCGCCTACCAGGTCGGTCGGTTGATGCACCAGGCGGGGCGCTACGACGAGGCCATCGCGGCGCACGAGCGCTTCATGAAGCGGAAGCTGCGCGACCCGGGCAAGTACCGGTGGTTCCTCGGCTGGTCGCATTTCCGGAAAGGTGATTACGCGGGCGCAAGGCGGGTCTGGAAGCGCCTGGTCCCGAGCCCGAATCTGCTGGTCGGCGCGAAGGCGCTTTACTGGACGGCTCGCAGCCATCGCCTGGAGGGCAACGAGGCGCGGGCCCGGCGAACGCTGGCTCTGCTGCTGAGTCGGGCACCGCTGAGCTACTACGGGCTGCTCGGTCGGGTGCTCGCGGGCGGCGACGTCGTGGCGACGATGCCTCATACGCTCGAGCCGCGCCGTCCCACGCTCGACCGCGCCACGCGGGTGCTGGTCGAGGCGGGCTTCCCCGAGCTGGCGCGAGCGCCCGTCGAGACGGCCGGTCGTGAGTGGCGCGCGCTCCCGCTCGCGACGCGGCGATTGCCGTGGGAGGAGGGGCTCGCGGAGCGCGAGGTCGCGGATGTGGCGGCGGCCTACCGAACGCCGCACCTCGACCTGGCCCAGGCCGCCGGCGGTCTGCACGGCGTGTCGCCCTGGTGGCTGCTTCCGCACATGCTCCAGGAGAGCCGCTTCCGTACCCGCGCTCGCAGTCACGCGGGCGCCCTCGGGCCGATGCAGGTCCTGCCGCGTACGGGGCTGCGCATCGCGGCGCGCATCGCCTTCCCCGACGGCGACTTCCTCCCGGCGCAGCTGTACGCGCCCGGGGTCGCCCTGCGCCACGCCGCCTGGTACCTCGCGGCGCTGCGCGACGAGTTCGAGGGTGATCTGCCGATGGCCATCGCCGCCTACAACGGGGGTCCGCGCCGGGTGGCGGAGCATCTGCGGCGTCACCAGGCCGTGCCGTACGACGTGATGATGGAAGAGATCGGCGCCCACGAGACGCGCAACTACGCGCGGAAGGTCGCCGACCACATCGTGCGCTACGCCTCGCTCTATGCAGGCGACGTCGAGCGCGACGCCCTCCTGCGCGCCCTGCGCCCGCCGGCGCATGTGCCGGTCCCGCGGGGCCGGATCCGCTTCTGATGGCCAAAGCGAAGTGGGGCAAGGTCCTCGGCATCGCGCTCGTGGTCATGGGCGTGCTGCTCGCGGCCGGGTGGGCCCTGGTGCCGACGGCGATCGAGCGAATGGCGCCGGAGCGCGTTCGTGCCGCTGCGGCCGCGCGAGGGTTCGAGGTGCGCTGGGGCACGCTGAAGTGGGTTCGCCGGCGGCGGGCCCTCGAGCTGCGCGACGTCACCATCCGCCATCGGCGCGGTGAGGTGGTGGTCTCGCTCCTGCGCGTCGGCGTCGATCTGGAGTTCCGACCCCGGCGCGTGGAGGCCGTCGGCGTCATTGGCGCCCTGGATCTCGCCGGAGCCAAGGCGCGCACGGGACTTCCAAGCGGCGGAGGGGGCGGAGTGTGGGTGACCGTCCGCGATGCCCAGCTCGATCTGCGGCGCGGCAAGCGGAACCTCGCCCACTTGCAGGTCGAGGTCGCGAAGCTGCGCGGCGCCGGGCTCGAGCGGGCACGGGTGGTCGTCGAGCCGCGCGACCCCCGGCTGCCGCGCTACATGAAGGTCAAGGTCTTCGAGCACGAAGGTGCCTGGCATGTGCAGCCGGACGGGGCCGACCACCTGCTCGACGTCGAGGCGCCGGGCGTGGGCAGGGTGCGAGTCGAGCAGGCGAGGGTCTGGGCCGACGGTCGGGTGGAAGGCGAGTCCGTCGAGCTTCGCCGCGGGCCGCTTCGCGTTGAAGCGTGGACGGTCGGACGTGACCAGGCCGGGTGGACGGTCCGCAACGCCAGGGTCCACCACGGCGAGGACCTGTTGGCGAAGATCGAGGAGGGGCGGTACGCCGACGGGACCGCCTGGATCGTCGCCGAGCTGCTCGGCGGCTCGCTCGAGGCCGCTGTCTCCTTGGATGGCAGCCTCTGGCTGACGGGGCGCGACCTCGACCTCGCCCACCTGCCCTTGCCACCGCGCGTTCGAGTGGGCGGCCGAGCCGACGTCGACCTGTCCGCCGCGCTGCTCGACGACGACGTGCTCGCCCACGCCTCGGTCCGCGTCGCAGGGGTCGAGGTCGCTTCGAAGGCCATCGCCGAGGCGCCGCTCACCGGGATCGCCGCCTCATTCGAGGGCGATCTCTCCTGGCGCGAGGGCCGCTTCGACCTGGCGGACGCCACCTTCCGCTTCGGCCCCACGCTCACCCGGTTGAGCGCGTGGGTGGACGACGTGTTCGACGACCCCGTGGTGCATCTGCGTTCGGCGACCGACCCGGTCGATTGCCAGGCTGCGCTGAGCGCGATCCCGGTCGCGCTCTTCGGACCCTACGACCAGGTGAAGGCGAGCGGCACCGCGGCGCCGACGGTGCGCTTCGACTGGCCCGTGCACCGGCCGGTCGAGCTGACCCTGAAGGTGCGCAAGCTCGTGACGGCGTGCCGCGTCGACGCCCTCGACGCGCGCGACACCGCGTGGCCCGAGGTCGAGGTCTCCGGCCGCGACGACGTCGGCTGGCTCACCAGGCCGTTCTCGATGCAGGTGCGCGAGGGGACGACCCGGCCGGTCTTCGTCGGACCGGCCAGCGGTCGCTTCGTTCCGCTGAGCCAGCTCCCGCGCTACCTCGGCGCGGCGATGTACCTCTCCGAAGAGATCGGCTTCTACAAGGGGCGCGGCATCAACCGTGGCCTCATCCAGCGCGCCTTCCGGATGAACCTCGAGGGCGGCCGCTTCGTCTACGGCGGCTCGACCGTCACGCAGCAGCTCGTGAAGAACCTCTTCCTCACTCGGCGAAAGACGCTGGCGCGCAAGTTCCAGGAGGCGCTCATCGCCGAGCGCATCGCCCAGGCGGTCGGCAAGAATCGGGTGCTCGAGCTGTACCTCAACTGCATCGAATTCGGTCCCAATGTGTACGGCGTGGGCCCGGCGGCGCGCTTCTACTTCCAGAAGGACGCCCGCGCGCTGACTCCCAAGGAGTCCGTCTTCCTGGCCATGATCAAACCCGCGCCCGGCCGCGGATCCGGCATGCGCCGGCGCGGACACACCCCGCAGCGCGGCACGTGGTGGCCGTCGCGGGCGGCCGAGATCTTCCGCCGGCTGGTCGAGCACGGCTACCTGAGTGAGGCCGCGGCGGAGGCGGAGCGTCCGTTCCATGTGCTGCGCTGGGAGGGGGGCGTCCACGTGCCCTGAGCAGGACCGGTGAAAGCTCCTCGGCCTCGCCGCGTCAGGTCTCTCACAGTCCGAGGAGAGAGCCGAGACGAGGGCCCGTGGAGCGTGGCGGTCAACGGTGAGCGCGTGGCGTTGCAGGACTGGGTTGCCGAGCTGTCGGTCGAAGCGAGCGCCGATCGGCCTGCCGATGTCCTCGACCTCGCGCTGGTGATCGATACGACGGGCTCGATGTGCGACGAGCTCGCGTGGTTGCAATCGGAGCTCCGCGACGTCGTCGGCCGCGTCCGCGTCCGCTTCGAAGGCGCTGTCCGGGTGAGCGTCACGGTCTACCGCGACGTCGGCGACGCCTACGTGGTGCGCGCTGGCCATCGCCACGGGTGGCACCTACGTCTTCCTGACCGACGACAGCGGCATCGGCGGTCCTCACCTCGAACCGATCGTCGGCCCCTACGAGGTTGAGCTGCTCAACGATCTGCTCGTGCGGATCATCGCGAGCGCCCTGCGCTGAGCGAGGCTCGCAGCCTCGGTTGCAACTCATCGGCACAATGGCCGATCGTCTCCGCCACGTGCGCCTCCTCTCCCTCGTCATCCTGCTCGCGCTCGGCTGCGACGATGCGGCCAGCGGGAGCGGTCCGGACGACTCGGGAGTGCAGCCCGACGTCGCAGCCGGCGACGCGGTGACTCCCGACGCTTCGCTGGCGGACGCGGCGCAGCCCGACGCCGCGGCCCCCGATGAAGGGACACCTGACGCCGCCCCACCCGACGCGGCAGACGACGCAACGCAGCCGGACGCAGGCGAGGCGGACGCGGCGGTCCCCCCCGACGCGGGTGATGGACCCGACGACAATTGCCCCGACGTGCCGAACCCCGACCAGGCGGACGGCGACGGCGATGGCGCCGGCGACCTGTGCGACCCCGATCCCGACCACTTCAATCTGCGCCTCGTCGGCGGCGGCCTGCTTCAGCTGGGCGGCCTGTCGATGAGCGAGGCGCTCGACCATGTCGGCCGTGCCACGAGCGGCGCGCATCACTCCGAATCGGAGCGTTTGCGTCTGCGTGGCCGGCTGCGGCCATGAGGAGGCCCGCCTTGCGCGTCTCGCTCCTTTGCCTGGCCCTCGCGGCGAGCGCTCACGCCCAGACGCTGACCTACGAGGGTCAGCTCGCAGATCTGGGTGGGGCACCGTTCGAAGGCGACCACACGTTCACCTTCCGCCTGTACGACGCGGCGGAGGCGGGCGACGAGGTCTGGATCGAGCGCCACGAAGACGTCCCGGTCATCGACGGCGTCTTCGTCGTCGTGCTCGGCGCTCAGCTCGCGATCCCGATCGACGTCGAGGGTTCGGTGTGGCTCGGGATCCAGCCTGAAGGCGACGTCGAGTTCGCCCCTCGAATGCGGGTCGGTGGCGCGCTGCTGGCGATCCAGCGGGCGCCATCGATCTGCTGCGCGACGGTGATAACGACGGGTTCCAGGACTGGATCGAGGTGGCAGGCGGCACCGACCCCGCCGACCCGAACGACGAGCCCGAGGACGCCGACGGGGACGGCGTCGCCGACTTCTTCGCGAACGGCGGCGCGCCCGGCGGAGGTGGCGCGGGCAACACGACCTGGCGCCAGGTGACGGCCGGCAACTACTCGACCTGCGGCATTCGCAGCGACCGGACCGTGGTCTGTTGGGGACTGAGCGACTTCGGCGAAGCGAACCCGCCCGACGGTGAGTTCGACTCGATCGTCACCGAGGTCTTCGTCTCGTGCGGGGTGCGCCCGGACAGGAGCGCGGAGTGCTGGGGCGGCGCCAGCCGGGCCGGTCAGGTCGATCCGCCGGCTGGCAACTACCTGAAGGTCGATGTGGGGCTGGAGTACGGCTGCGGGCTGCTCGATGGGGGATCCATCGTGTGCTGGGGCGATAACGGGTCGGGACGCGCGACGCCGCCCGATGGCGACTACATCGACGTGGCGACGGGGTACCAACACGGCTGCGCGATCCGCGACGACGACCAGACCCTCGTTTGCTGGGGCAATAACGCGTCGAACGCCGCGACCCCTCCAGAGGGTCAATTCACTCGCGTCGCGGCGGGTCAGGGCTTCGCCTGCGCGATCGACGTCAACGAAGAGCTGCAGTGTTGGGGCGAGGACCGTAGGAACCAGGCGTCGCCACCGCCGGGCACCTACGTCGACCTCGAAGCGGGCCGCGACCACATGTGCGCCCTGCGCGGCAACGGCACCGTGCGCTGCTGGGGCGAAGGCAGCAATGGCCGCACGAACATCGGCAGCGGCCTGCCCTACGTGCAGATCAGCAACGGTTACCTGCACGGCTGCGGGGTGAACACGGACGACGAGATCGTCTGCTGGGGCGAAGACTCCAGCGGGCGCCACGACGTCCCCGATTGACCCGTCGCGAGCGCGGCTTTCTGGCAACCCTGGTCGCGGTGGTCGCGGCGGTGGGCGGCTTCGTCGGCTACCGCCAGTTCGCGGGCGCCCTCGCAGGTGAGCGCTGCGCCGACTCCTACAGCTGCCGCGGCTTTCTGCTCGGCGGTGTCGAGTGCGTCGACACCGGTGAGCCCGACAGCCCCTACTGCACCCGCTATTGCGACACGGACGTCGACTGCACCGGCGCCTGGACCTGCCTCGGCGCCAACCCGACGGTGCTCGCCGTCGAGACGACCGCCATCGACCATGTCTGCGTCCGCTCCGGCACGGCCCGGTAATCCATGCGCACGCTGAGCGATCTCGACCTCGTCATCGTGGTGGTGTTCATCGTCGTCTCGCTCGGCGCCGGGCTGCTCGCGTCGAAGCACGCCGGTCGCTCGCTCTCCGACTTCTTCCTCTCCGGGCGCACCCTGCCCTGGTGGCTGGCCGGCGTGTCGATGGCGGCCACCAACTTCTCGATCGACACGCCGCTCGCCATCACCCGCTACGTGTCGCAACGCGGCGTTGCCGGTGTCTGGTTCTTCTGGGCGAGCGCGATCAGCGCGCTGATGGCGGCCTTTGTCTTCTCGCGCCTCTGGAGTCGGGCCAATGTGGGTATGCGACCGCCAGCCCGCCCTCGTAGGCGATGACGCGTGAGACGTCCGGGCCGTCGCCTCGCACCAGCACCTGGAGCCCTGCATCGAGATCGAAGGGAGGCCCCACCCACAGCCACTGCCACGCCCGGCCCCCGACGATGCCGGTCCTGCTCGGCGACCACGCGATGTCGGGCCCGGTCGAGTTGGTGTTGAGCCTGACCCGGTCGCCGGTGAGGGTCCCGTCCGCGAGAAGCGCGCGACGTTCACGACCCGCACGCCGTACTCCGGTGCGGCCAGAAGGAAGGCAATGTTGGCCGGGTCCGGGTGCGCGTCAGCCCAGGGGGGCTCCGCGCTCGCGTTGACGGGAAGCGCATGGTCGTGGGTCAGGGCCCAGCCGCGGTCGACGCGCTCCACCGTGGGGAAGCCGCCTCCGACGCGGACGACGGCCGCGCCCGCGCCGTCGCGGGTGGGGAAGACGCGGTGGCGTTCGCCCTCGTCGCCGCCGAGGTCGATCGGGGTCTCCTGATCACAATCCGGGCTGTTGACGTACACGGTCCGTTGGTCGCGGGTGTAGACGAGACGATTGCCCTGCCAGCTCTCCGCCAATGTGGCCGTGGATGACGAGGTCGTAGTCGCCGGCCTCCAGGCCCTCGAGGACGATGTGCGAGCACAGCCCGACGGCGTCGTCGTCGTCGTCGTTGTAGCCGACCTGCACGCGACTGCCGTCGGGCTCGGCGCGGTACACCGTCATCACCGTGTCGCCCGGACATCCAGCGTCGCCGTCCCCGGTCTCGAGGGTGACGCTGCAACCCGCCAAGCGGTGGGAGATCGCAGCCCGAGAGCGCGACCGCACAGAAGAGCGCAGCGGACTGCCAGATACGACCCATGGTGCTGCCCCCGAAGACATGCAGCGCTCCGACCACGGTGGGCCTCCCGGAGGCGTCAACTCAACTCAATTGGCTGAAATCCGGTTATCCGCCCTGCGGAGCAGCGTCTTGAAAGGACTGCGTGCGCGCGGTACCCTCGCGCGCCCGAATTCCGGGGTCCGCTTGTCCTTCGGGGGACGTAGATGAGCGCTCGCACAGTCCTCGTGACCGGAGCCAGCCGTGGCATCGGTCGCGCCATCGCGACGGCTCTGTCCGCGCCTGAGACGCACCTGCTGCTCAACTATCGCAGCGACGACGAGGCTGCGGCCGAGGTCGAGGCGCTCTGCCGGGAGGCGGGCGCCGAGGTCACGCTCCTGAAGTTCGACATCGGTGACCGGGAGGCGGTCGGCAGCGCGCTGAAGCAGGCCCTGAAAGACCACGGCCTGGTGGACGTGCTGATCAACAACGCGGGCATCAACCGCGACGCGCTCTTCCCATTCGTGTCGCCGGAGAGCTGGGACGAGGTCATGCGAGTGAATCTCGACGGCCTCTACAACGTCACTCGCGCCGTGATTCGACCGATGATCAAGGCGCGGCGCGGACGGGTCGTCAATCTGACCAGCATCTCCGGGCAGCGCGGCAACGGTGGCCAGACCACCTACGCGAGCTCGAAGGCGGCCATCATCGGCTTCACCAAGTCGCTGGCCCTCGAGCTTGCCCCGCGCCACATCACGGTGAACGCGGTGTCGCCCGGGCTCATCGAGACCGACATGACCGCCCAGCTGCCCCACGAGGACCTGACGCCGCACATCCCGATGCGGCGGTTCGGGAAGCCCGAGGAGGTCGCGGCCTGCGTCGCGTTCCTCGTCAGCGACGCGGCGTCCTACGTCACCGGGCAGGTGCTCGCCGTCAACGGAGGGCTCTACACCTGATGCGGCGGGCGGTGATCACCGGGCTGGGCGTCGTCTCGACGCTCGGACGCGACCTCGATCAGGTGTCGTCGGCGCTCCGGGCCGGACGCAGCGGGATCGTGCTCGACCAGGAGCGCACCGCCCTCGGCTTCAGCTCGCCGCTCACCGGGCGCTTGCCCGACTGGGACGGCGGCAAGAGTCGGCTCAACCGCAAGTCCCGCAAGTCGATGGGTGAGTCGGCCCTCTACGCCGCGGTCGCCGCCCAGGACGCCATCGCCGACGCTGGGCTCGACCCCGAGCGCCTGCGCGCGGACGACGTCGGCGTGATCGTCGGCAACGACTCGACGGTCGCGGCCGCGGCCCACACGGTCCAGCGCCTGCGCGAGGCGGGCTACACCGGCGCCCTCGGCTCCGGCGCCATCTTCCAGGTCATGAACTCGACCGTGACGATGAACCTCGCGGTCCTGTTCGGCATCCGTGGGGCCAGCTGGACGATGTCCGCGGCCTGCGCGAGCGGCGCCCACTCCATCGGCCAGGCGCAGATGCTCATCGGCAGCGGTCAGCAGGAGATCGTGCTCGCCGGCGGCGCCCAGGAGATCGACTGGCCCGCGATGGCGGCCTTCGACGCGCTGAAGGCCTTCGCCTCGGCGGGCACCGACCCGACCCGCGCCAGCCGCCCCTTCGCCGCCGACCGCGATGGCCTGGTGCCGAGCGGCGGCGCCGCGATGCTCGTCATCGAGAGCGAGACCCACGCCCGAAACCGCGGCGCCCACATCTACGGCTACGTCGCGGGGTACGCCTTCTCGTCGAACGGCAACCACCTCACCGAGCCCACCGTCGACGGCCCCGTGCGCTGCATGCGCCGCGCCCTCGAGCAGGCGGGCCTGTCGATCGCCGAGGTCGACTACGTCAACGCCCACGCCACTTCGACCCCCGTCGGCGACCTCGTCGAGGGGCGCGCGCTGCTCGAGGTCTTCGGCGCCGGCGGCCCGCCCGTCTCGTCCACCAAGTCGCTCACCGGCCACGAGTGCTGGATGAGCGGGGCGAGCGAGGTGCTCTACAGCCTCCTGATGATGCGCGACGGGTTCCTCGCCCCCAACGCGAACCTCGACGCGCTCGATCCCGAGCTCACTGGCCTGAACGTCATCCCCGAGATGGTCGAGGCACGCCCGCGCACGGTCCTGTCGAACGCCTTCGGCTTCGGCGGCACCAACTCCAGCGTGGTCGTCCGAGCCCTGTAACTGGTCATCTAGTGCCCGACTTCGGCGGCCCCTTCGACGCGATCGTCATCGGCTCGGGCATCTCCGGGCTGACGTCTGCCAACCTGCTCGCCCGCGCCGGCCGCCGAGTGCTCGTCCTCGAACAGCACTTCATCTTCGGCGGCTATATGCAGCGCTTCTATCTGCATCGGACCGGGTTCGACAGCGGCTGCCACTACGTCGGCGCGCTCGACGAGGGGCAGGTCTTCGACCGCTATCTGCGCGACCTCGGCGTGCGCGACCGGATCAACGTCCGGTCGCTCGACCCGGACGCGTACGACGTCCTGCACCTGCCCGACCGCGTGTTCAAGATGCCGGTGGGCTACGACGCGTATGAAGCGCGCCTGGTCGAGCACTTCCCGCACCAGGCCACGGCCATCCGCGCCTACCTCGCCGAGCTGCGCGACGAGGTCTCGCACTTCCCGATGTACGCGCTGACGCCCACCGATGACCCGCGCGGCCGCAGCCCCAACCCCGGGCGCTCGTTGCAGAACGCCTTCGACGACGCGGGCATCACCGACCCGGTGCTGTACCAGGTGCTCTCGGCCCACACGATGCTGCACTTCGTGCACCCGCGTGAGTGCCCGCTGACGATGCACGCCTTCACGACCGACTCGTACATCCAGGGCGCCTACACCATCGACGGTGGCGGGCAGTCCCTCGCCGACGCGCTGCTCGAGCAGCTGCGCTCGAACGGCGGCGTGGCGAAGAAGCGCTGCCGGGTCGCCGAGCTGCTCGTAGAGGACCGCTCGGTCCGAGGCGTGGTCCTCGCCGACGGGCGGCGCGCCGAGGCGCCGGTCGTCATCGCCGCCATCGATCCGAAGGTGCTGGTCGACATGCTGCCGGAGGGCTCGGTCCGGAAGGTCTACCGCAATCGGGTCAAGCGCATGCGCACCGGCATGGGCGGGCTCGCGGCCTATCTACGCGTCGAAGGCGACCTCAGCCGCTTCGCGGGCGGCAACCACGTCCTCTTCGACGACAACGGCATCGAGAACATCTTCGAGGAGCGCTGGCTCGACGACCCCGACGGTCACGCCCCCGTCTTCATCACGGTCCCGACGGCGCGCGAGACGTGGCGCGACGGGCCACACGCGGTGAAGCTGCTCAGCGGGATGCGCGCCGAGCATTGGGCGCAGTGGGCCGACTCGAGGACCGGTGCGCGGGCGCCGAGCTACGGGGCCTATAAGGAGTACATCTGCGCGCGGCTGGTCGCCTCCGCGATGCGCGTGATGCCCGAGCTCGACGGCGGAATCCTCACCGCCGATCTCGCCACGCCGCTCACCCACCGCGACTACACCGGCAACAGCGACGGCGCGATCTACGGGCTGCACCACAGCATCGACCAGGTCGGCGCCCGCGGTGTGACCTGGCGCACGCGCGTCGGCGGATTGATGCTCGCGGGGCACTCTGTGCTGTTTCCAGGCTTGCTGGGCGCCGCCGTCAGCGCGTACTACGCGTGCGGAGAGCTGCTCGGGCTCGAGGCTCTGCACACGCGGCTGCTGGAGGCGGGATGAGGCGCGTCGTCGTCACTGGAATGGGCATCGTCTCGCCGCTCGGTCACGACCTCGGCATCGTCGAAACCGCCCTGCGTGAGACCCGCAGCGGCGTGCGGCACATGCCCGAATGGGCCGACATCGATGGGATGAAGACGCAGGTGTCGGCCCCGGTCGCGCCCGGCCTCGACCCGAAGAGCATCCCCCGCAAGTTCCGCCGCGCGATGGGACCCCAGGCCGTCTACGCCGCGCTCGCCGCCCGCCAGGCGGTGGCCCAGGCCGGCATCGACGAGGCGCTCCTCACCGGCGGCCGCTGCGGAATCGCATGCAGCAGCACGATGGGCAGCGCCGAGCGGATGTACGCCTACTACGAGCACATCATCGGCAAGCAGACGGTCGGCGGGCTGAAGGGCACCGCATTCTTCACCGTGATGGGCCACACCTGCGCGGCGAACCTCGCGGTCTACCTCGGCGTGACGGGCCGCGTGCTCGCCCCGACGAGCGCCTGCACCAGCGCGAGCCAGAGCCTCGGCGCCGGCTTCGAGGCGATCCGCTACGGGCAGCAGGACGTGATGGTCTGCGGCGGCGCGGACGAGGCGCACTTCACGGCGGCGGCGACCTTCGACACCGTCAACGGCACGAGCTGCGGCTTCCACGACACGCCCGAGCGCACGCCGCGGCCGTTCGACGCGGACCGCGACGGCCTCGTGGTCGGCTCGGGCGCGGGCATCCTGGTCCTCGAGGCCCTCGAGCACGCCGAGGCGCGAGGCGCGGCGCCGCTCGCGGAGGTCAGCGGTTACGCCACGACCTGCGACGGGACCCACGTCAGCCAGCCGCAACAAGGTGGGATGGAGCGCTGCATCCAGCTCGCCCTGGAAGACGCACACCTCGAGACCGCGGACGTCGGCTACATCAACGCGCACGCCACGGCCACGCCGCTCGGCGATCCGGTCGAGGCGTCCGCTGTGCGCGCGGTCTTCGGTGATCGCGTCCCGGTGAGCTCTACGAAGGGTCACACCGGCCACACCCTCGGGGCGTGCGGCGCCATCGAGTCTGTCTTCACGATCCTGATGCTGCGCGGAGGCTTCCTCGCGGCGACCCGCAACCTCGAACGCGTCGACCCGGCGTGCGAAGGGCTCTACCATCTGCCTGAGGTCGTCGACCGGCGGGTCGAGGTGGCGCTCAACAACAACTTCGCCTTTGGCGGAGTGAACACGTCTCTGGTGCTGCGCGCATGGTCGAGGTCTCCATCGACGAGCGGATAGGGACCGTAGTCGCCGGTCGCTTCCACATCGAGGAGCGCCTCGGCGACGGCGGCATGGGCGTGGTCTACCGCGCCCGGCAGGAGCCCATCGGTCGCGACGTCGCGCTCAAGCTGCTGCTGCGCAGCCTGGTCGACGACGACAAGCAGACGACGCGCTTCCTCAACGAGGCGCGGATCATCAGCGCCCTCAAGCACCCGAACACCGTCACGCTCATCGACTTCGGATGCGACGACGACGGCACCCCTTTCATCGCGATGGAGTACGCCCGCGGCGGTCAGCTCGGCGACTTGATGAAAGACAACCGCCTGTCGCCCGTCTCGGCGCTGCGCATCGCGCGCCAGATCTGCCTGTCGCTGGCGGAGGCCCACGCGAGCGACATCGTCCACCGCGACCTCAAGCCCGACAACGTGCTGCTCGACCACGTCGAAGGCAGCGAGTGGGTCGTGAAGGTGGTCGATTTCGGGCTCGCCAAGCTGCAGATGCAGGTCGATGGCAACCTGACCGCCCCCGGAACCCGCCTCGGCACGCCGAAGTACATGTCGCCCGAGCAGGCCTTCGCGCGCCCGGTCGACGCCACCAGCGACCTCTACTCCCTCGGGCTGATGCTCTTTCAGATGCTCACCGGGCATCACCCCTTCGTGGCGACCTCGACCCGCGAGTGGTGCATGGCCCACGCCCACGAACCGCCGCCGAAGTTCGCCACGGTGGCGCCCGACCTCGCCCACGACGTGCAGCTCGAGGATCTCGTGCAGTGCCTGCTCGCGAAGAAGCAGGAGGACCGCCCGCAAAACGCGCGCGAGGTGGCGCGCACGATCGAGGAGGTGCTGGTCCGCCTCGCGCCGCCGACCGCCCCTCCGCAGGGGATCGCGCCCGAGGCCACCGCGCCTCAGGCGAGCCAGTTGAAGGAGCGCGGCGAAGCGCCCGACGACGACCTGCTCGCAGAAGAGCCGACCCTCGTCCGCGTCCGTCGCCGGCTACGCCGCGAGATGGTCCTCACCGGGCTGGTTCTGGTGCTCGTGGGGCTGGTGGTGGCGCTGTCGCTGCGCTGATTCTGGTCAGAGCGAAGTCTGGCCCCGGCTCCGGCGCTATTGACCCCGGCTCGGTGACTCCGGGCTACGCGGAGAATCCGCCGTCGACGACGAGCCGCTGCCCGACCGCGCCGCCGCCTCGACGGTTTCCGCGTCGGTCAGATCGATCTGAACGGCCTCGGCGGCGCGTCCACGGGAGGTCACCGCGGCGACGATCGCCTCTGCAGCTGCGAGGTTGCTTCGATATCCGACGAGCACGTCGCAGCCCGCATCGGCCAGCGCCTCGCAGACCACGGCGCCGATGCCGCCGCTCCCGCCGACGACCAGCGCGTGGCCGGACTCGGGGAAGTCCGCCGTCAACGGCCGCCCGCGAGCATCGGGCCGTCGACCACGAGCTCGACCCGGTGGTTGCGCGCCCGCCCGTCCGCGGTGCGGTTGCTCTCGATCGGACGCGCCTCGCCGTAGCCCACCGCGTGCAGTCGCTTCAGCGGGACTCCGTAGCGCATCAGCACCTGGACCACCGCCCCGGCGCGGCGCTCGGACAGCTCCAGATTCTCAGTCTCCGCTCCGGCGCTGTCGGTGTGGCCCTCGATTCGCAGCCGCGTGATGTCCGGCCGGGTCGCCAGCACCCGCGCCAAGCGCGCACGCGTCCTCGGAGTCGGCGATGCCGTCGTCGTCACGGTCCGCGAAGCGCGCGGCGGGCGCCACGTCGGGGCAGCCGTCCCGGTCGAGGTAGCCGTTGTGCACCTCCGCGGTGTCCGGGCATTGGTCGTAGGCGTCGGCGATCCGGTCGAAGTCGTTGTCGGGCTCGGGGCACCCGTCGTTGTCGGCGAAGCCGTCGCGGTCCTCCGGCTCGGCCGGACACGCGTCGTCTGCATCCGCGATGCCGTCGTTGTCGAGGTCGTCGTCGTGCCACCGCCAGCCGGCCCCCGCGACCACCCGCCAGTCGGGCGCGCCTCGGCCGTCCACCAGACCGCCGCCGCCCCCGAAGGTCAGCTCGAGGTCACCCAGCTTGATCCGCACGCCGCCCAGACCCTCGAGCCCACCGTCCTGCTGGCCGTCCGACGGCTTCTCGCCACGCGCCTCGAGCAGCATCTGCACCCGGTCGCGCCACAGCGGGACGGTCGCGCCCACGCCGTACGAGAACGCGTCGTTATGGCCGCCCGGGATCCACCGGTAGCCGACGTTGAACGCCATCGCGAAGGCCCCCGCATCCGCCGCCAGCACCAGCTTCGGGTCGAGCGCGAGCTGACCTTCTCCATCCACATCCGAGGTCGGCAGCGCGACGCCGAAGGTCATCGCACCGGAGATGTCGCCGTGCCGGAAGAGCCGCGCCTTCGGGACGATGCGCAGATCCCCCGCGGCGGTCTCGCCTTCGAGCACGTGAATCGGGACGTCCATCCCCATCTGCAGGTACGGACCCAGGCCCATCGCGCCGAGCATGTGGGTGGTCGACAGCGTCCCGCCGTCGGACGACAGCCGCCCATGCTCGAGCTGCACGCCGGGCCGCAGCACCAGGTGTCCGGCGGTCTGGGCGTCTTCGACGGTGAATTGACCCCCGCCTCCGGGGATCGGCTTCAGCGAAGGCGCGGGCGCCGCGAGGGCCGGCAGGGCGAGGGTCAACGACAAGAGCACGTAGCGCACTCGACTACTCCTTCTCGGAGGTCCCCGCGGCCTCGCGTTGTTCGACGATGGTGAACTCGACGCGCCGGTTGGCCGCGCGCCCCTCTTCGTTGCCGTTGGTGTCGAGCGGCTTGGACTCCCCGTAGCCGACCGCGCTCAACCGCTTCTTCTCCACGCCGCCGCCAACGAGCCGGTCTCGGACCGCGTCTGCGCGGCGCTGCGAGAGCTCCTGGTTGTATTTCGACTGCCCGACGCCGTCGGTGTGTCCTTCGATCCGGACGTGCAGGATCTGCGGATTGCTCTTGAGCACGGCCGCGACCTGGTCGAGCAGCCCGAAGCTCTCGCGCTTGATGACCGCCTTGTTGGTCGCGAAGTGGACCTTCTCGAGGATGCGCAGGCGCTCGGCCTCGATGACGACCAGGCCCTCGTCGGGGCAGCCGTCCTCGTCGTCGACGCCGTTGACCACCTCCTTTTTGAGCGGGCACTTGTCGTCGACGTCTGGGATCCAGTCCCCGTCGTTGTCGAGGTCGGGGCAGCCGTCCTCGTCCTGGAACTTGTCGACGTCCTCCGCCTTGTCGACGCACTTGTCGACGTCGTCCGCGATGCCGTCACCGTCGCTGTCCGGCGGAGGCGGCGGCGCGGCGGGCTCCGGCTTCTTCTCCTCGGGCTCCGGCTTCTTCTCCGGCTCGGGCTCGGGCTCGGGCTCCGGCTTGTCCAGCACCCACGCGAGGCCGACCAGCAGACGCACGGCCGGTGTCCCGTAGTCGGGCACGAGGCCCGCGCCGATCCCGGCGGTCAGCACGGGGCCACCCAAGAACCAACGCCCGCCTACGATCGCCTCGAGCGGCGCGTCGCGGCTGCGCCCGCCCGTGTCGGTGGCGGGCGCCGAGCCGTAGACCTCGGCGATCGACTGAATCTCGTCGGTGAAGTCGACGTTGACGCCAACGCCGTAGCTGACCTCGTGGCCGACCTCGAGCGCGCCCTCCACTACGGGGTCGGGCCGGTAGAGGAAGCCGCCATTCACCGTGAAGTGCACCGGCGCGGCGTCGACCTGCAGGACCAGCTTCGGGTTGAGCGTGACCTGACCTTCTCCGACGAAGAGGTCCGAGTCGCCGGTCGGCAGCGAGATCGGCACCGCGATCGCGACGGCGGTTTTGCCCTCGCGGACCAGCAACACCTTCGGCAGCACCCGAATGTCGCCCAGCGCGGCCCCTTCGTCGGCGTCGCCCAGCACCAGGTGCAGCGGCAGGTCGACGCCGACCTCGATCTGCTCGTAGACGCCGATGACGGCGAGGGCGTTGAGCGAGGTGAGATGCCCGACCAGGGCGCGCTCGACATGCTCGCTATCGCCGCGCTCGACCAGCGGGCGATGCCCGTAGTTGAGGTACAGCGACGGCACGATGTCGTAGGGCCCGAGGGTCTCGGCACGGTCGACCGAGAAGTGGTTCGTGGTGCCGGGCGCGGGCTTGAAACGTTGCGCGTCCTGGGCGTGAGCGACGCTCAACACCATCACGACCAACGTCCAAATTCCGTGGCGCACGGGCCACCTCCACACGAAATTGCCGAACACCTACATGTATGACAATGTCGAGACTGTCCGCACAAGGGGAAAGTGCACTGCGCCTCATCTTCGTCCTCATCGCGCTCCCGTTTCTGGCCACCGCTGCGCCCGAAGGCACCCGCCAATTGGGGTTCACCCAGGGCGTCGAAGGCGGTTTCGAAGTGCGGGTCTTCCTGCGCGCCGGCGAGACGCTCCGCGTGTGCTCCAGCGACGACGGCATCCAGGATGAGGACGTGCCCGACGGCGACGGCGGCACGGTCCCCATCGACGACTCGCCGGGCGAGCCCAACCTGGTCGTCGAGCGGCGCCTCGGCGCGGAGATCGTCCTGCGCCGTCCGGTCCTCGAGGCCTGCCTGGCCGACGACGAGTGCGCTCCGCCGTACACGTGCCGCGACCGCGTCGACTCCGGGCCGATTCGTCCCGAGCTCGGCCGCGGCTTCTGTGGCCTGACCTTCGCCGTCGACGGCGCCGGCGTATGTGACGCGGGCCAGCCGTTCGAGGCCCGGGTGTGGCACGAGACGGTGGCGGACGTGGAGGGCCACTGGGTCCTCGACTTCGTCGGCGAGCCCGAGACGCTCACCGGCTCCGGCCGCTCCACCCGCTTCTTCGAGGTCGACGTCGCGGACGCCGACGGCGAGAGCATCCCAGGCGGGCGGGTCAACAGCCGTCTGTGGCGGATCAACGCGCACAGCTTCGACTACGGGACGGACGCCGACTTCCACGTGTTGGTCCCCGCCACCGCCGAGACCGCGCACCTCTACGTGCTCGACCTCGAGGACCTGCGCGGCTTCCGCTTCGGCGTCGTCGCCAACAGCGACGGCATCGACGGTCACGCCCGCGAGAGCTGGTGCCTCTTCAGCGATCCGGTGGAAGGCGAGTGCCCCGCGGAGGGTCCGGTGCAGAGCCGGGCGCGCGAATTCCCGCTGTATCTGCAGACCCCGGACCCGCTCCCCGGCCTCGCGCCGCCGCTCGCCGTCGACGGCCTGGAGTTCAACGACTCGGCCGGTACGCCCTCGATCACGCCCGACGGCGACGGCACGCAGGACGTGGGCCGCTTCTCGTTTGTGACGACCGTGGACGGCATCTACGAGATCGTCGTCGACACCGACCTGGACGGCGTCTTTGACCGCGACCTCGACCGCGTCATGCGCGGGCCGGCCGTGGAGGGCGCCAACGAGGTCGAGTGGGACGGCGCCGGTCGCGATGGCGAGGTGGTCGTCGATGGCGCGTACCCGTTCCGCGTGGAGCTCACGTCTGGTGAGGCCCACTTTCCGATGGACGACATCGAGACGAACACCGTGGGCTTTCGGGTCTTCAGCGGCGTCGAGCGCACGCCGGTTCCCGTGTGGTGGGACGACTCGGCGGTGCGCGACGCGGATGACCTGCTCGACGCGGACGACGTGGTCGTCACCCCGGCGGAAGGCGCTGCGCCCGGGACGCGCCGACGCTGGCGTCAGCCGGAGCGGGAGGGGCGCGACGTCTCGATCCTCTTCGACACCTTCGTGGCCGCCGAGACGACTGCACAGACCGAAGCGGGCTGTCGCCACTGCGACGCGCTTGTCGATTCGGTGGTGGTGGGCGGCGAGGACGAGGTCTTCGACAGCGATGGCGACGGGCTGCTCGACACCGAGGAGGACCTCGACGGCGACGGCGAAGTGGACCCGGGCGAGACCGACCCCAACGACGCCGACAGCGACGACGATGGCCTCGACGACGGCCTCGAGGCGGAGGGGCCGACCGATCCGCGCGACGCGGACAGCGACGACGACGGCCTGCTCGACGGCGTCGAGGATGCGGATCGGGACGGGGTCGTGGATCCGAACGAGACCGACCCGAGCAATGACGACAGCGACGGCGACGGGCTTCGCGATGGGCGCGAAGACGCGGACCACAATGGCGAGGTCGACGAGGGCGAGACGGATCCGCGCGACGCGGACAGCGACGACGACGGGCTCGACGATGGGCTGGAGGTGACGACCGACACCGACCCGCTCGACGCGGATAGCGACGGCGACGGGCTGGAGGACGGAGTCGAGGACGCGAACCGCGACGGCGAGGTCGGTGAGTTCGAGACCGATCCGCGCGAAGCCGACACCGATGGCGACCGTGTGCCTGATGGCGTCGAGGTGGACGGGCGGACCGACCCGCTCGACCCGGACAGCGACGACGATGGACTCGACGACGGCGAGGAGGACGCGAACCGCGACGGGCAGGTGGACGCCGGCGAGACCGACCCGACCGACCGCGACACCGACGGCGGTGGCGAAGCGGACGGCGACGAGGTCGACAACGACCGCGACCCGCTCGACGCCGAGGACGACTTCGGGGTGGAGCCCGCGCCCGACGACCGAGACGGCGATGGGCTGACCGACGCCGAAGAGATCGAGGCCGGCTCGAACCCGAACGACCCCGACAGCGACGACGACGGGGTGCTCGATGGCGCCGACGCGGATCCGAACGACCCCGACCGGGACGACGATGGGCTCGACGACGGCACCGAGGGACGGCTGGGCACGAACCCCGACGACGACGACAGCGACGATGATGGCGTGCTCGACGGGAACGACGCAGCGCCCCTCGACCCGGACCGTGACGGTGACGGGTTGCTCGATGGCGAGGAGGACCTCGACGGCGACGGTGAGCGCGACGTAGGGGAGACCGACCCGGACGACCCGGACACGGATGGCGACGGGATCGACGACGCGGTCGAGCGTCGAACGGGGACCGACCCGAACCGCGCGGACACCGACCGCGACGGCATCGACGACGGCGACGAGGACCGCGACGGTGACGGGTTCGTGGACCCGGGCGAGAGCGATCCGCGCGACCGCGACAGCGACGACGGCGGGGTCGACGACGGCGACGAGCGCGAAGCGGGCACAGACCCCACCGATCCGGCCGACGACCACGGGCCCGTGCCCGAGGACCGCGACGGCGACGGCATCCCCGACGACGTCGAGGAGGACACCGGGACCGACCCGGGTGACCCCGACACGGACGGTGACGGACTGCCGGACGGCGCCGAGGACGCCAACGGCAACGGGCGGGTGGACGACGGCGAGACCGATCCGCGGGTCGCGGAGGTCATCTCCGGCGACGCCGGGGTGGATGGCGGCGACCCGAACGCCGAGCCAGCGCTCGTCAGCGGGACCGGCCTGGGCGACTGCTCCGCCACCGGCCGCGCACCCTTGTCGCCCGCGTGGTTCTTCCTCCTGCTCGCCATCCGCAGGCGTCGCCGATGAAGCGAGCCGCCGGCGTGCTCCTGGTGGGGCTGATGGTGCTCTCGGTGATGTTGGCGCTCGGCGTCTTCGACGATCCCGAGCCGGTGAAAGAGACGCCGCCGAAGGTGGTCGCGCCCAAGGCCGGGTCGGCGCCAGTCGTCACGCCCGGCCGCCGCGCCCTGCCGCCGCCGACGAAGCCGCCCGACGCCAGGGTCGCTCCAGTCGACCCCCCGCGCCCACCGCCCCATCGCGTCGATGTCAGCGATCCAGCGAAGCCCGTCTACGTCGGTCTGGACGGCACGCGCGTCCCGCTCCCTGTCGACGGCAAGGTGACCGTGTCTGCCGTCGCCGCCGGGAAGAAGGGCGCCCACGTGGGGGTGGCCACCGACGCCGGCACCATCACGCATATGTGGGTCGCGGAGGGCGGTGTGAAGGCCACGCGCCGCGTGAAGGCCGAGATCCCGGCCGAGCAGATCGACGTGCGCGTGGTCGAGACCGAGATCGAGGTCCGCTACGGCAACCCCGACGACGCCCGCAACCTGCGCACCTCCACGACCGACCCGACCTGGTGGGTCCAGGGACCGGCGACCGGCTGGGGCTCAGACCCCTGACTCGGGCGCGCCTCGGGCAGTGTCAACGCCAGGAGGAGTCGTCGAGGGGCAGCCGGCCGTGGTCGTCGACGACCTGGACCCGATGTGGCGCGTCGGGGCCCCATGTCCAGAAGATGACGTTCACGTCCTGCGGCGCGGCACCGAGCGCGAAGCTCGGGACGATGATCGCCGCGCAGCTTCGGTCTGTGAGCCGAGTGGCGAGGTCCCACGTCGGCGGAGTCACGCCCCGGCTGGCGAGGTCTGCCCACGGACACGCCAGATCAGCCAGCGACACGGCTGCGCTGCGTCGACCCGCCGCGCTCGTCAGGTCGAGGACGTGCTCGCAGTCGACGTCGTAGGCACAGAGCGTGAGCGGCTGCGCCTTGAACGCGAACCCTTGTTGGGCCTCGAGCCACGCGGTCTCCGGACGCAGCGATGTGTAGAGCGCCGCGACGCCGACCGCGTTGAAGCGGCCTCCGTGGAGGCTGGCGCCTTCACCGGAGTCGGGTGCAAACGACCATCGTGGATTGTGTCCGCGGTAGGTCGTGCGGGTCAGGCGAACGAACGGGAGCGTCACGCATACCCACCGACGGCGATGCGGCTGAGATGGCGTTTCACCGCCTCTGCTCGGCCCTCGCGGACCAGATCCTCGGCGGTGCGGTCGCCGAACGCCGGCAACGGCTGCGAGCGGTACCATGCGAACGCGAGCGGGACGGAGCCGGACCAGGACAAGACTCGGTTGATGATCTCGGCGACGTCGCGCAGCCGCGATTGTGTGCGGCGCGAGCGGAGGCGTGCGGTCTTCGACACCGCGTCGCGTGACAAACCGAACGCGATGGCCAACTCGGACTTCGTGATGCGCAGACGGGCAGTGAGCTGGTCGGGCGCGATCAACCCTTCCGGGTTTGCGATGTCGACGAGGAAGCTCTGAGTTGGCACGGGCGCCTCATTTCTTGAACACCTTATGGTGCATAGGGTAGGGCATACCCGCGTCTTCGTCCACAGTGGCGTGGACACAGAGACCCGAATCGGTTGACAGCCCAAGCGCTGCGCTTATCTGTCTTTCATCAGCGAGCAGCCCGCTCGCGAGACATGAAACGACGACACACGAACCTGCGGGATCCCCCTGCAACGGGACGCGTGCGCCTTGGAGAGAGGACAGGAGACGCCATGTTGTTCCGATTCGACGACTTCGACCGGACCTTCGCGCTGCTCGACGGACTGCACCGCCGTCGGGAGGCGGCACCAAGGCAACCGCGGGCCCGCAACGAAGGCTGGGCGGACCTGCACGAGGATGAGCACGAGCTCACGCTGCGGGCCGACCTGCCGGGTGTGCGCGACGAGGACCTGGAGCTGACGCTGCGGGCGGACGAGCTGACGCTCACGGCAAAGCGGGCGCTGACTCCGCCAGAGGCGCACCGCGCCCATCTGCGCGAGCGGCGTGGCTTCGAGGTGACGCGCAGCTTCGCGCTGCCGGTCACGATCGACCCGGAGAAGGTCCGAGCGACGCTGCAGGACGGCGTGCTCACCGTGCGTCTGGCCAAGGCCGAGGTGGCTCGCCCGCGCAACATCACCATCACCGCAGGCTGAAGCAGGAGACACGCATGAGCGCCATCGAGAAGGCCACCGAGGCCACCCACGTCGCCCGCCCCGCGGTCGACATCTACGAGGACGAGCGCGGCTTCGTGCTCTTCGCCGACCTGCCGGGCGTCGCCCAGGAGGGGCTCGAGATCGAGATCGACAAGGGCCGTATGCGGCTCACCGGGCAGCGCGCCTACGGCGAGGGCTTGCTCGAGTACAAGCGTGTCTTCCAGGTCCCAAGCGACACCGATCCCGACGCCGTGACCGCCGCGCTCGAGCGAGGCGTCCTGCGCGTCACGCTGCCTCGCGCCGCGGCCCACATCCCGCGCCGGATCGACATCACGGTCGCCTGATCCCCCAGCCGGCGGGCCTGTTGCGCCCGTTCCCCCGAACGTTCCCCCGTTTGGTGCCGGGTCCGTCGGCTGTTTTCTCTGCCCCGCCCCCGCTCGTTTTCCTACATCACGGCCGCGCGACCTCGTACGCGGTGCAACAGATATGGGTCCTGATGCGTACCGCTTGCGTCGAGCAGGCGTGCCGGTCCATGTTTGCGCGGTTTTTTGCCGGACGCTTCGGCGGCAGGGCCGTCGGGGGGAGGACAAGCTGAAGATGAGCATGCGTAATTTCGTGGCGCTGTTTGCCGCGACGGCTCTTTTGGTCGCCTGCGAGGACGGGCCTGATCCCGTCTTCGATCCCGAGGAAACGGATCCCGAGGTCCACAACGGGTTCGGCAACGACGACGACGACTTCATCCAAGAGGGTGACCGGCCGATCGAGATCGCGGCCTGCGTGCCGGAAGAGCTGGGCGAGGCCCGCTTCTGCTGCGAGCAGGACCACGAGAAGGTCGTCCAATGGCTGGTTCAGCAGCCGATCATTCCGGACCTCAGCCTGGGCGGCGTCCCGTTGTGGAGCCCCGGGGGCCCGCCGACGCACGCCGACTCGCTGCAGGGCGTCCCGACCATCCCGCTCGAGACCTCCGTGAAGTTCTGCGACCCGACGGTCTACTCCAACGCGCTGACTTGGGGACCGACCAACGAGATCATCGCGTTCATCAGCCAAGAGACGAAGCTCATCGAGCTCATCATCGCGACCGACCAGTACCTCGGCACGATGGAGGGCACGTTCAAGCGCACGTCTGATGGCGACGCGATCCCGCTCGTCGTCGTGCTGCGCGAGCGGCTGAAGATCGGCGACAAGTCGTTCGACCAGTTCGCCGCCCAGGAAGACCAGGCGATGGCGGGGAACTCGTGGCTCAACCACGAGAACATCACCGACTTCTACCGCTTCCTCCGCCAGAACTACTTCGGCGGAGCACCGGACGATATCCCGGAGGACTTCAACTGCGTCGCCAGCGGCGACTGCAACGCGATTTACACCAGCCAGGCCTCGGGTCCGCAGGTCACGCTGGTCACCTTCCCGAAGGAAGGCTTCCTCGTTCAATTCGAGCCGGACGGCACCATGTCCGCGGTTGGCATCGAGCCCGTCGTCGTCGCGCCGTTCGTGCGCACGCTCGATGACGGCACCATGCAGGGGCCGCTGATCACGCTCGGCTCCGGCCGCGACGCCGAGGCGGTCGTTCGTCCGACGGTCGATGCCGACGGCGAGCGCTGCGACATCGACCTGAGCGCCGGCATGACCTGGGGCGATCTGCGCACCGGCTGCCTCGAGAACGACGACCGCGTCCTCGGCCGATTCAGCTACGACGTCTGGGGTCAGCGCGACGCGGTGTCGGTCGACTTCAACGGCCTCAGCTTGTCGTTCCTGCGAAAGACGAGCGAGCGCGGACTCTTCCGTGACGGCGAGCGGCCGAACGACGCCGACGTGCTCTTCGACATCACGGTCACCCGCCAGCTGAACGCAACCGTCACCGAGTTCAACCCGCAGCAGCTCGCGAATGCGTTCAAGGCGCGCCTCGAGCAGCGTCTGCGCGAGGCCGTCAACGTCGACGCCCGCGGCGGCGGTGAAGGCGAAGGTGAAGGCGAAGGTGAGGGTGAAGGCGAGGGTGAAGGCGAGGGTGAAGGCGAAGGCGAAGGCGAAGGCGAAGGCGAGGGTGAAGGCGAAGGTGAAGGCTAAGGTGAAGGCGAAGGTGAA
>PVBE010616105.1_pt1 | contig 32851 bp, 33 predicted proteins | sample 1631181 | NCBI WGS metagenome assembly PVBE01 (sample SAMN08397723, study PRJNA350692) | Marine metagenome, whole genome shotgun sequencing project. | isolation source: water | place: Pacific Ocean | collected 2012-04
GCTGGCGGGTCGTCTTTGCAGTGAAGCAAGAAGTTTTCCAACCCGGAAATGGAACGACCTTTATCAGGAACCGTTATTCACAAAATCAAAACCAGTACGTGATACGATCAATCGCATCGCGGAAGAAACCAAAACAAAACCTGTAGCGGTCGCGCTGGCCTGGGTACTGGCACAGAAAAACATATTCACTGCAGTCGTTGGTTCACGTAAAGCCGCTCAAGTTCCTGAATTTTCCGTCGCAGGTAGCCTGAAACTCAGTGCCGAGTATTTGAAAAAATTGAATGCCACAAGCGACTCTTTTCATAATGAGTGATCATTCCATGGACAATGACTGGGAAAAACCCTACGAAGAAGATGGCGTCACCCTAGGACCGGAGGACGCCTTGCGCCGAGAGATAGCAAAATCAAAAGCCCTCAAGGTAGAAAAACTTCGACTTAAAGACGCCCTGGAAAAACTTCAGGCTGAAAATGATGTTCTCGCCAAAACCAATCAATCTCTGGAGCAAAAACTGAATGCTATGGGCGATCAATCAGACGCCAGGAATAACTCAGGCAAGCCTCAAGACTATTCCACTTTGCAGGCCAGCAACGCTTCCACCAGGGGATGGTCTATATTCCTTCTGCTCTTCAACCTGGTCGCTGTTGGAATCCTTTTGATCTTTCTTCTCAAACAATAGATGGCAAACTGGTTTACGCCATATTTTTCAAAAACTTCGTTCAAATATAAAGTGGCCTTCCGGGCTATAAACGGATAAAATACGATTTTGCTGAGAAAAGTTGAACCCCTAACCTCCTTTTACCATCTAATCAAGGGCAGTATGTAAGTTGGATTGAGAATATTATTGACTCACCCACCACTTGAAAAGACTCTATTTCACTATATTTTAACGAAGTTTATTATTATTTTTTAAAAAGAGGAGCTGGAAAAAGAATATGTGGATCTTTGAATTTCTTCACGTCTTAATCGGAATTTTATGGATCGGGCTACTCTACTTTTTCAATTTGGTGCAGGTGCAGTCTATGCCTAAAATGATGGAAGAAGGAGCGGCCAAACCATACACGCAGATCATTTTGCCACGAGCGCTGTTCTTTTTCAGACATGCGGCTCTTTGGACTGTCATTACCGGAATAGTTTACTACGTTATGGGACGTGGCACGGTAGAGGGAATCCCCAGTCCGGAAATCATGATTGGCATGCTTCTGGGAATTATCATGGCGGGTAACGTCTGGTTTATTATCTGGCCCAATCAGAAAAAAATTATTGCCGGCGAGCTTGAAGGTGACGCGCTGGCAAAAGCGAAAAGAAGTGCTTTTCTTGCCAGCCGAACCAATGCATGGTTGTCTTTGCCCATGCTTGCAGGCATGATCGCCGCTAACCACGGCGGCTTTATGGCAGGATTCTAACTCCTCCATGAGGACTTAAAACCCTTACTTTTATTAGACTTGCGGAGACGCTAGTTGCGGATTGTGTCAATAAAAGTCAGGAAGAGTCATGCAGGTTGACACGCAGTTGACACAGCAAATTTAGAGGGGCCGGGGGGAGGATTAACTAACCCGGCCCCTTTTATTATAGGTACCTTCGACTTCGAAAATTTCCCGAAAGATCATCTATTCAGGTAGGTTTAGAGCCTTGCTAGTTTCTGTGTGAATTTTTGCATACTCTTCTGCATCGGTTTTCATTTTCTCCTCCAAAGGCTCACATGCTTCCACATCTCCGGAGTAAGCGTGTTCTTGGAGGCAATTCTGATAGGCGACTTTTGACGCCAGAGATTTTTCCATAGCATCACGCTCAGTCATTACCACATCAATTTTATCTCGCTGGAAGTACCAACTGGCAAGCAGAAAAGCCACTATGCCAATGGCTCCTATTATTTGCTTTGCCAAACTATCCATTACTTTCTTCTCCATTGCCACGGTGGCATTCGTTCTTTGCCCACCCATAAACCTACTGGCCTTCTTCTCGCATTACGTTCAGCTTTGGAGTATAGCTTCCTGTCTTGTTTGCTCTGCTCTTTCTGATATTTCTTATAATGCCATGCTAATCCTGATTTGATCTGTTCAAGTCCAGCATCCACTTTTCTGACGCAATCTATCGCTAGGCAGAACACATCACCTTGAGGATTAACAAGTACCTTGCCAACTATTCTTCCATAACGATCATGCTTATCGTATTCAATGGTAACTCCCTTACCGTAAACCAACCACTCAAGGTTCTTGGTTGATTCTGAGCCATATGGCTGGTCTTTTTCTGGTGCGTCAATTCCACCAAGTCGTATGCGGTGCTTATCACCTTTTTCATCCACGATAGTGACCGTATCACCGTCAGCCACCTTAACCACCTTGCCCTGTAGGGTATTGCACCATGCGGATAAGGGCGTAAGTAGGATCAGAATAATCAGAATGTGTCTCACCTTACTGAGGGTATCAAAACTTGCCTGCATCGGAAAGGGGAAGTATGGTTATGATACTTAGTAATAGAGAAGAAGAGGAAATGGCCGTTGGAAACCTTTGTATACATTTTTTTAGTCGTCATGGCTCTTGGGCTAATCAAAGTTATGTTTGATTATCTTAAATCAATCCTAGTCTGGCTAAGCAACCTATTGGGGGTTGAAAGGGATGCTGAAAAAGAAAAAACTAACTGGGGCAGGTCACCCATAGCGCCCCCTTTACCAAATAGTTCTTATAAGTTTAACATTGGGACTACTATTCGGGGTTGGGTCAGGGTCATTATTAACTTGTGTTTTGATAGATATTATATATTCGTGCTGTATTTTGTGACTGTACTTAACAGGATGGGTAAAGATTTTTCTAGGGCCTAAGCGGAAGTTGAGATACTTCATCAACTTGCAGTCCTGTTGTTTGGTGGATGAGGTGAGTCACACTCGCATCCATCATCTCCATCAATGGCCCAGGATACAATCCAATACCCAATACAAGGATAGCCAATGGAATCAGCGTAGCCAATTCCCGATTCGATAAATCTGGGAGCACTTTGGCAGCTTCTGTATTTGGCTCCCCCAACACCACCCTTTGGAGCATCCACAACATATAGGCGGCAGCTAAAACGATACCGCCCATAGAGATAAGAACCATGGCAAAGTTAACATAGGAAGTTCCCACTAAAACTAAAAATTCGCCAATAAAATTACAGGTGCCTGGTAGCCCAAAGGCAGCGACTGAAAACAAAAAGAACAATCCAACAAACCTTGGCATGGGTTTATGCAAGCCGCCGTAGTCAGAAATCGCTCGACTGTGAGTGCGGTCATATAATTGTCCAACAGAAATAAATAAGGCTGCAGTGATAATCCCGTGATTAAACATTTGCAAGACGGCCCCCTGGGTACCTTGGCTATTGAATGAAAATATTCCGAGAGTAACAAAACCCATATGGGAAATTGAAGAATAGGCTACGAGTTTTTTGATATCAGTCTGCCCTAAAGCCATGATTCCACCGTATACAATGCTTGCAATCGACAACCATAAAATGAAAGATGTAAAATAACTGGAAGCTTCAGGGAAAAGTGGTAGGCAGATGCGCAACAATCCGTAGGCCCCCATCTTAGATAATGCTCCAGCTAAAATAACACTGCCGGCGGTGGGTGATTCAGCGTAAGCACCAGGCAACCAGGCATGAAAAGGAACCATAGGAACCTTAATAGCAAAGGCCAGAAAAAAAGCGAGAAATAACCAGAATTGAGTAGAAGTGTCAAATGCATGATCTGATAACGTAACTAGATCAAATGTTTGTCCACCCTGAACATAAAGTCCCAATATGGCCAATAAGAGAAGCAGGCCACCGCCAAAGCTATATAGGACAAATTTTAACCCGGCAGAGCTTCGGCCTGGACCTCCCCATACCACCATCAAAAAATAAGCGCACACCATCGTAAGTTCCCAAAAGATATAGAAGAACACCAAATCCAGCGAAAGAAATACGCCAAGCGTGGCTGTCTCTAACAAGAGAATGAGGATCATAAAAACATGCGCATTTGTTTTGATAGTGTTCCAAGAACACAAAACGGCAATGGGAGTCAATAATGCAGTCAGGATGACCATGATAAGGCTAATGCCATCAATACCCAGGGCGTACTGAACCTTTAGCGTTGGCATTAATTCGAATCGTTCAACAAATTGCATTTCGGCTTTTGCAAAATCGAACTGCCCCCAGATGATTACTGATAAGCCAAGGGTGAGAAGGGTGCTGGTCAAGGCGATACGATTGACCATTTCTCGGTCTCGGATACAGCATAAGGCGCCAATTCCCAAGACAGGAAGTAAAAGCAGCCAACTCAATAGGTGATTTGAAAGCATCGAATCAATAAACCTTATAGTTCCAAAAAGTTTTCAACAATTTAGTATTTAGCTCAAAATATAAAGAAGACTCATAATAAAAACGAAACCAAAAATCATAAAGAGAATGTTGTGTCCAATAAAGCGTGGCTTGGCAACAGCTAACATGTCACCCAAAGCCATTGTTTGACGACTGAATTTTTCCATATTCTGTCGCTGTTCTCTCCTCTCAGCCGATCGAGAAAACCGCTGAGCCAACCGGGTGATTGGATTTACAATATACGCATCATAAATTTCATCAACGTAAAATTTATTCCAGAATAGGACATACAACCACGCCTTCTTTTTATCTGCCTTGGCTACTCTTTTCTTAAAGTAAGCCTGTGAGTAAGCAAAAGCCCAACCGGCGATAGCCACTGTCAAAGAAACCAAAAGCCAAATCTGAAAACTCGCTTCACCAGACCGTTCAACTAATGAGATACCTGGAAGCGCCAAACCTGGAGTCAGGAAGTCAGCGAACCAATTCCAAAATATGGTGAGCATGACCCCTAGCAAAAGAGTAGTTACGAGAAGAACTGTCAAAATGGAACCATTGACAAACTTAGGCTGAATGGAGTGACTCTCAGAGCCTGACTGTTCTGAAGTAGGCCAATAGGTTTTGGGCCCCTGATTGAATAACAGCATAATGCCTCGGAACAGATAAACAGAGGTCACAAAAACTGTGATCAAACCGATGATCCTGAAACCTATTGTTGCAGAGGCAAATCCTGTAACCCCCCATAAATACTCATACGAACCAGAAAATAAAACAAAGGGCGGCAGGCAAGCTAATAGCAAAGAACCTATATTCAAAGCCGCCGAGCCATGTGACGAAGGATGTGCATGATCACCATGTTCTAACCCCTGTTCTACTGATCGCAACGTATTGCCGGTCGATAGAAAAAAGAACGCTTTGTAGCATCCATGAGCAAGAAGGTGAAAAATCGCAACTGCAAACGCACCCAAACCACAAGCCATAACCATGAACCCGATTTGACTAATTGTGGAGTAGGCCAAAATCTTTTTGATATCCGATTGAGTCAATGAAACTATCCCCGCAAACACTGCTGTCGCAGCTCCAATCACAGCAATAAATGTCATCGCCGCAGGAGAAAGAACAATCAGTGGACTCAATCGCACTAATAAAAACGGACCGGCATTTACCATAGTAGCCGCATGGATTAATGCAGAAACAGGTGTCGGAGCTTCCATGGCAAACGGCAACCACACATGAAATGGAATTTGTGCGGATTTACCCATCGCACCTATAAACAAAAGCAGTGAAATAAGTGTGACAGATCGAATATGAAGATCAAGACCAGCCCACGCGAGAACATTTACCGTATCTTTTGTCATGGCGGGCGCTAGTTCCAAAATCTGAGAAATATCGAGTGTTCCAAATGTCCTAAAAGCAAGAATCACACCCAGACCGAACCCTACATCAGCTACGGCATTAACCAAAAATGCTTTGGTTGCAGCTTGTCCCGCTGACTTTCTATCTGCCGCATGAGAAATCAGCAGATAAGAACATATCCCCATGACCTCCCAAAACACATAAAGCATGAGTAGGTTGCGGCTCATTACCAGCATGAGCATGGAAAAAGTAAATAGCGCAATCACTGCGAAGAATTGATTATATTTAGGATCATCGATCATGTATCGAGAGGAGTACACATGAACCACACCACTAACACCAGACACCAAAAGTAGTAGCAATACAGTCAACTGATCGACATACAAACCCAGATCAATCGTTAAATTTCCAGACTCCAGCAGAGTATAAAGCGGCACTTCAATCGGGCCGCTATTCAAAACTTGGACAAAAGCAAGGATCGACAATATAAAAGATCCGGCAATTGCAGGTATCCCTATTTTATGGCTATTGCTTTGAAAGTGGCTTCCACCCAACGCAAGCACAACAAACGCCAATAAAGGGAGAAGCGGGATAAAGATATACACCAATTCCATCACGACCCAATCGCTTTAGTTAAAGAAATTAAAATCCCTTTGGGATAACTGATTCAAAAAATAATCCCATAACCAGATCACCTCCTAAGCCCAATGCCACAATCCCGAAAGTCAGAATGCCCAAACCCATCCTGATGGGAAGCGGCGTCTCTAGAACCAGAGGTTCAGGTTTCGGAAGAGGTTCTACCCACATACGTTGAAACATTCGAAAAAAATACAAGGCAGTGAGCATGCTCGATACCAAAATAGCAACGACAGCAAAATAATTCTCAGCTTCCAATGCACCTACGACCAAGTGCCATTTCCCAAAAAACCCAGCAGTTGGAGGAATGCCCACCATGGACAATGCCGAGACAAGCAATGCTGCCAACACCCAGGGCATATTTCGTCTCAATTGTGCAAGGTCTGTCACTGTACTCGCACCACATTGATAGATCGCGGCACCAGCAACACCAAAGAGTGCCGCTTTCATCAAGGTGTCCGCCAAAACGTAAAACAGTGCTCCCGCAAAACCCGTTTCAGTTCCCAGACTGAAACCCAACATAAATAATCCCATAGAGGAAACGCTAGAATACGCCAACATGCGTTTGAAATTTTCTTGCCAAATTGCAAGGTAAGCTCCCACAATCGCAGCAACAGCACCAATCCAGCCCAGCACCACCAGGATTGGAATTTGTGTGCTCACCGCGTCAATGCCAAAAACCCAGAAAGCAATACGGACGAAAGCATATAATGGGACTTTAGTCACAACCGAGGCCAGCAAAGGGGTGCTCGAGTTCGGTGCGTAGGTATATGCATCAGGCAACCATCCATGCAACGGGAATAATCCCATCTTAATGGCTAACCCCAAGACAATAAATATCAACCCTGTCAGCACCGCCCGAGAATCTAGAACTTCTGGAAGCCTTAGCGCCATATCTGCCATATTAAGCGTTCCGGTTTCCGCATAAAAATACCCCACCCCTAACAAGTATAGGGATGCCCCGATGGTACCGAGAATCAAATAGCGAAAAGCAGAAAGAAGAGAACGGCCTCCAGCCACACCAACCAGAACATAACTAGCCAGCGAACCAATTTCTAAAAAAACAAACAGGTTGAATAAATCTCCGGCCAATACCATTCCACCTAAGGCTGTGATTAATAGGAGGGAAAGAGAATAAAATGGTATCACTCGGCCGGATAATTCTTTTTCCACCAGAGGGCCTGCGAGCACAAGTGCAATAAACGAAACTACACTGATCGCCACCATTAGGAGCCCGCTCAATCCATCGATCACCCACTCAATGCCAATAGGCGGTGCCCATCCCCCAAATTCATGAGACAGTGGTCCATGCGATACAACTTCACTCAAGGCAATGACCGAAACAATGCTGAGGAAAAGCAAAGCACCTAGAGCAATCGGGCGACAAAGTTTCTGATTAGTGAAGCCGACAACTGGTATAACAATTGCGGCAAAAAAAGGAATGGCAAATAAAAAACCAGGTAGGCTCGAAGTCATTTCACCTTTCCGAGTATCTGATCTTCCTCCAATGTATTGTACTGTCTGTACAAAGCAAGAACCATTGCAAGCGAAACGCCAAGAGTACTAACTCCGACTACAATCGCCGTGAGCATCAACACATGGGGAAGAGGATTCGCATAAGCTTCGGGAGTCAATGCCGATACAGAAGGCATAATAATGGGGATCGTACTGTCCGCTTTCACTGCCAGGGTGATAAAGAATAAGATGATGCTGGTTTGCATGATGTACATGCCGATGAGTTTTTTGACCAAATTGAGACACACCACCATGATATACATGCCTAAAAGAAACAGGATTATAAACGCGACAAAGTGAGGACGAGAGAGAAGTATGTCAGCCATATTATTGTCCTTCTCCGCGTTCTCTCAGGCTGTAATAGATTGAGACGGCTGTAGCGGCGACCGTTATCGTAACGCCTATTTCAACTCCCAAAATCCCCCAATGCCGCAGGGCAGCAGTTTCCATACCTGGGATAGGCAGTTTTCCGTAATTTAAAAACTCCCCTCCAAGGAGGAGTGGAAGCAGACCAATTCCTGCATAAAGCAAAATGCCGACACCGCCTAAAATAATTGCCCGCTTTTCAAGCGCCGCCAGGGAGCCTTGAATACCAAAGGCAATAATTGGCAGAAGAAAACTAGCCGCAAACAACGTACCTGCCTGAAACCCGCCCCCTGGACTATCGTGCCCATGAATCAGCACATACAATGCAAAGAGCTGAATAATGGGTGTAAAAACTCTGGCAAGAGTGTGAACGATTACACTGTCATGTGGACGAATCATCTCTTCTCCTTAACAACATCCAACAGGCTATCCCTGCGGTAAATATGACAGTGGTCTCGCCTAAGGTGTCGAAGCCTCGATAGTCGGCCAACACCGCCGTCACTACATTTGGAGTATTTGTTTCATCCAGACTATTTTTTAAATAGTGGGAAGAAATATGTTTACTAGGTAACGATTCAGGGTCACCGACTACCGGCAGGTCAACGGACCCAAACAATAAGAGAAAACCAAGAATCCCCAGGCTCCCCAATGTAACAATTCGTACCTGTGCCTGTTTGCGAACTTTTTCTTTATGAGATGTAAGAAACAAGGCCACCAAAAAAAATAAGGTGGACAAACCAGCTCCCACAACAGCTTCTGTAAAGGCCACATCAACAGCACCGAGACCAGCCCAGAGAAGCGCCAGGAAAAAACTGTAAGCGGCTAATGTAAGCACCCCACTAAAGAGATCGCGAACAAAGACAGCACCCAGTGCCATCACGACAACCAAAAAAAGAAGAAGATAATCGTCAAATAGCGTCATTTTTTCTCCTTGACCCAAGGGCGCACGCCATTTCGAAGAGCAGCTCTCAGGATCGCATGGGAAATGACTGGGTTAAGATGCCAGATGGCAAAAAGAATCAAAAATATTTTAACATCCGCAAGGGTAAGCCCTTGATAAAAAGCCACGCCTGTTAAGACAAAAAAAGTGCCAAGGGTGTCGGTAATGCCTAAGGCATGAGATCTGGAAAAAACATCAGGCAAACGAATGACTCCAATAGCCGCAACCGTCAGAAAAAAGAGACCAATAGAAATTAATAGGGTATCCACTGTTAACATTCTCGAGATCCTTTTTGTTCTAGATATTTTCCTACCGACAGCCCACCAATAATATTAAGCACGGCATAGCCCAGTGCAATATCCACAAACATTTCTAATCGTCCATACAGGCTTCCCAAAATGGTCAATAAAATAATGGCTTTGGTTGAAATCCCATTTAGACCCAAAATCCGATCGTAGACGGTAGGGCCTTGAAACACCCGATACATATAAACAAGAATAAGTATGGTGAGAATGAAAAAGAAAAAATGGTACAACGTAAACATCAGATTTGTCCCCTCGAATGAAAAGCCTCGGCAATTTTTCGTTCCATGGCTTTCGATTCCAAATCGCTAGACGATCCGTCATCCAGCGCATGAACCACCAATTCACTGGGGGAAACCTCAATTGTGACAGTCCCCGGAGTTAAAGTAATGGAATTCCCCAACAATACAACTGCTGGGTTACTTCCAAGATTGGTACGATATTCGACGAGTCGTGGATTGATAGGAAGCTTTGGATCAAGAATAATTTTCGTAACATTTATATTACTCTTTACAATTTCCCAGAATAACCAAGGCCAGTAAAGGACAAGTCGTGCGTGAGGCAATGGTGGTTCATCCAAATGTCGAGGTTCTGTGTTTATCCAAGCAATCAAAACAGAACCGAAGAATCCAACAGAGAGGTGAAACGCGTCCAGCTTACCGGACAACAAGACCCAAAACCCGAAAAGCCCGATAGTTTTTAGAATGAGTGTTCTTGGTGACATAATTCTGTTTTACCCCAGTTGCATGGCTTCCCACGTTGCATTCGAATTGTAGCGATGAAACTCAAATGTATGGGGATCCAAGGCCACAAGATTAAGCCATTGATTATGAAACAACTGTTGAAGGATCGAATGTTTTTGAATAATAGATAAGATTACACACGGCGTTTGTTCAATTACAGCTAAGAGTCTCATGGGCTCATGATAGTGAGTGTCCCCGTTGTTGACTGTTTGCAAGGGGAACCCCATTTGCAAATCGCTCTGGCTTCCCAACATCATTCCTACACCTCCAACGACATTATGTAACACCTTACTTCCACTTCCATATGCCCATGGATCAACTGCAGAAAAATAATAACCCGTATTAATCCACTCGCCAACAATTAATGGCGCAGTCATGATTTTTTCAAGGATGGCACCCTGAGGATCAGCAACAGGATCATAAGAATGCAAGAAAGCCCGACCACCCAAATCTAACCCTTTGGTCAGCTTTCGTCTTCCAATGAGAAATGCGCCATTACCCGCTAACCCCCATTCCGGTCGAGTATTTGCCCAATCGCAACTACGTTCATCTACATGAGCAAAAGCCTGCTCTGGAGAAATTTTTGTTGGTGCACTGGGAATACGATGACATCGCTCAAGAGCCTGCTTCGCACCCGCTTTTTCGAGATCCCTGTTCAACACCTGCAAATCTTCTTTATGCGAATCAGGCAACTCCTCTAAATCATAAAACTTGACCCGATCCGTTGTCGTGTTATGTTTTCCTGGAAGAAACCAGGTGTCATCGGGAACCGTCAATCCATTTTCCTTGAGAATGCGACGGACTTCAGGTTCATTCGCCATCGCGGCAAAAACTCGCGCATTTGCATCCCCCGGTGCTCCGCCGCAAGCTCCGCAATCCAATGCCCCATAATAGGGGTTGTTGTCCGTCTCACTTCCATGGCCACAGAGGCACACCAACCGAGCAAAATTTTTGGTTAGCCCCATGGCACGCAAACCATTTTCGATAAATGTCGCCCGTTCTGAAAGAGAAAACCCATGGGAAAGCCCCTCAGGAATCCCTTCAGTATTCACTTCTCCGGTCCCGGGATTTTTAGGATTAGATGGTGTGGCAATTGAGATCTGGGTTGGAACCCTATGTGTCAGGGAACCTTGGATAGTAGATGTCATTGTGCGAAATGTTTTTTGGAGCAAGGTCTTGCCCACTAACCCCAGACTAAAAAAGAAACCCAATACATCAATCATCATCATCGACCCAATAGGGTGATGCTTCAGATCGTGAAAAAGGTGATGCCCCAGTTGGCTCCAGCGAGTACCAGAAGAATATTTTGCTAACGCCGCTCCTTCTCCCGATCGGGGTGTTTCAGTCACCGCATGGCTTGGAGTCAATAACACCGGACATAAATCGGCACGTTGATTACTATCAAAAGCTTGATGGTTAATTGGAATGCCGAAAAACCCTGCAAACCCAAACGTTTCATAGGAACCCTGAGCTTCAATATGGCGACGAAATGATTCAGAACGTACGTCGATACAAAAGGCTAGTTGTGCATGGGGACGAGTTCCCAGTTCTGGTGTTGTTCCGCGATGCGCCGAAATATTTCTCAGCAGCTTTTCTCGAAAGGAATCTTCGTATGCCTCAATCCATACCCGTCCATGTTGCTCAGCAGGAAAGTAATCTAACCATTGCAACAACATCTGGGCATCAGTAAGCGAGAGACCGTGTACTTCTCTTAGAGATAACTCAAGAAACTGTGCCAAATGGAATAATCGCCAAGCATGTCGACATTTTATCTGCTTGATTGGATCCCCAGGTTGCCCCTCATGCCGAATTTGCTGGTGGTACTCTTCGGGTCGATCACTCCAATATGAAGTCAGAGTAGAAACGGTCCCATCAATTCCCCATTCCTGTTGGCACTTAATGTTGGCTAATTCCACTTCATAGAATAAACGCACGGCCAAATATTGTATGGTGTCAATGGGATGCTTATGTTGCGCATGGTATGTGGGGTGTTCCCCGAGCCACCGTATGTATCGCGTCCAGCCTGGCAATAATGATAGTTGCCTTGAGAGATAATCTTCCCATTGTTCTTGAGGAATTTCGAGTTGGCATAAGCTGGAGTGGATAGCCTCCTCTGGAGTTGCAGGAAGGCTATGAATTTTTTTTGGGAAATTTGTAATCCCGAGAAGCTGCCCCGAAAAATCTTCCTGCGCCAAGTTCCGCCATACCTGATAGAAACCTTCTTCTCGGCCAGGCATTTCCCAGCCAGCTAAGCCTTCATCGAGAAATGCCGTCACCCATTTGATGAGTTGATTATTGATTTGGTCAACCAGCCCACCCTCAGTCAAACCATCAACCCAATCGCTGATGGTCCGTTGAGACGACAAAGCAATGGGTGCAGAAGTTTGCAAATGCGAACCCTCAGGTACTTGAGGTGACGCATGAAAATCAGGTAGCTCGAAGGTGGCTAACACGCTCTCCCACAAATTCGTCAGGTAAGCTTCTTCTGGATGTTCCCGAAACTGTTCACATTCTTCTACGGTTTGTTCAATATTTTTCTTACGGGATTTCTCGGAGAGGTCCTGCCGAAACTGTTTTGTAGCTTCACCACCGCTCAACTCCCATTCCAAGAGAGGTAGTGGCAATTCCTCGAAGCCAAAAAGTACATGTAGTTGCCAAACATCTTTTAGGAAAATTTTTCGACTTCCAACTTCAATAGGAACCTGTCCCTCTGAGCGAGGCCCAACTCTGGAAAAAGCGCGCTTTAAACTTTCTTTGGTAATACGGCCATTTTGGTAAAATTGACGATACTCCTCATTCGCAAGGTACCCATTTCCACCAAGGAGCTCCTTGCCTTTTCGAACAGCCTGATCAAATGGCAGATATTCCAGTCCATGAATGGGGTTCTGCGCGACCATGGTCCGCATGGGCCAAAGCGGCGCAATTGGCTCACTGGCATTCAATACAATTTGCCGAACCCGATCACGATCTTCTGGGGAAAAAGGCTTCACTGAAAGAGTACTCATATAGAAGGATTTACCTCTCGCATCGAGTTCTTTAGCGTACTCCTCGCAAATGAGAACACTCCACTCAGTTCGCTTTTATTACCCGAATCATTATTTCCCATATTAGAGGCATCTCTTATTTCGTAAGATTAATTAATTGGTTAAGTTTGCTTCAAACTTCATCGAGGATGGTCATATACCAGCGCTATGACTTGATTTAAATTATTTTTTAATTAGCTTAATCAGGTCATGTACTTGTCGATGTTTCTCAACACTATGCCGCAGAGGCTTGCGACTGAAAACCTTGTACACATTCCTCCTCCCATCACGAATGCGTTCCAAATACCCGTCAGCTTCAAGCTCAACGATAACACGCTGAACCGTGCGTTCCGTAATTCCAACCTCCGCAGCTATATCTCTAATCCGTTCAGACGGATTTCGGGTCAGACAGAACAAGACATGTGCATGATTCGTCAAAAAAGTCCACGGCGTGGTAGCCATTTTTTTCGTGCTCATCTTCAACCCTAATGGAGAAATGTAATGATCTTAAAGTTTAACTTGCGCTCTAATAAATAGAAGAACTAGAATACACGACATATATTTCAGCAGTCAATAAATTATTAAGGAGTTCGCTCATGAGCATGCTTGTTCTAATTCGAATTTCTAATAAGCTGGCTCAAGTTTTTGACCAGGTGGTATGGCCACTTAAGGAAGCATTTAAATGCGCAAAATTTAAAAAATAACGTAAAGGTCGGTATCCTTTTGGATACCGGCCTTTTTTTTATCAGTTGCAGACTCTTTTAAAAATCCACATCACTCAACGGTCAGGGCGACCATCGGATCAAGGCGAGATGCTTTGATTGCAGGAAACAAACCAAATATGATTCCGATCACCATGCATACACCTGTTGCGACATAGATCGAATTAAGATCCAGCAGAAGGTTTCCTACCCCCCATGCTACAGCTCCAAAAGTAATTCCGACTCCCAGAAACACTCCAACACAACCACCGAGTAATCCGATAAGGATAGACTCTATAAGGAATTGTTTAACGATGTCTCCCTGGGTCGCCCCAACAGCCCTGCGTACACCAATTTCACGAGTCCTCTCTTTTACCGAAATCAGCATCACTGCGAGAATCCCTATCCCTCCCACCACTAGCGATATAGCGGCTACACCAACAATCAACCGAGTGAACAGCTCTGAAGTTTCCGCCTTCATGCTTTCCAATTCCAACTGACTGATGATTGTGAAGTCGTCCTCCGCTTCATCTGGAAGCTTATGACGATCTCTCAGGATTATCTTAATCTGCTCGGCAATTCGATCAATATTCTTACGTGAATCGGCCTTGGCATAAATTGTGGATATATGGGTTTGGTTCAGTATTCGCCTCAGCATCGAGGTGATTGGAATGAGCAGAATATCATCCTGGTCCATCCCATCAGAATCCAATCCCTTACTTTCAAACACACCAACAATCTTGAACGGAACCGCGTTGATCCGCACTGTTTTTCCCAAGGGGTCGTCTTCCCCAAACATATTCTTAATTACTGTTTTGCCAATTACAGCAACACGCACGCCCATTTTTTGATCCTGCTCGGTAAACATTTCACCAGATTCTATTTCATAATTTCTGGCCACCAAAAACTCAGGTGTTGAGCCAGCCACGTTCGTTTCCGTCAGGGATTGAAGATACTTTACCTTCATTTGTTTGATCTCGAAGGGAGCGGCTAGGGCGAGTCCGCTGACTTCCTGTGACAGGTAATCCACATCGCGAAGGTTGAGAGTACTCACATTGCCCGTGAGACGCAATCTGCCGCCTCTGCGTTTCATCTCGCCAGCATTGATCGTCACAAGGTTCTCACCCATTTTTGCAATAACATCCATAATCTGCTGATGCGACCCTTTGCCAATAGCCACCATTACGATCACCGCCGCAATCCCAATCATAATCCCAAGCGATGCCAGAAATGTTCGAGTCTTATGCGATTTTAGAGCGATCAACGCTATTGTAAGTGGTTTCATAATGCCTACAGCACTAGCGAAGTGTTTCGTCTGGATTCAGCCATGCCGCCTTTCTCGCCGGATGAATTCCGAAGACGAGACCAACTATCATTGAAAACACAAACGCGAGTATAAAAGGATCCCATGTTATTTTTGTTGGCAACAAATCAAAATGTTTTAAGGCTGTGGACAGCGTCCACCCCAGTATCGCACCCATCGCGCCACCTAATAGTGAAACAAATATTGACTCGAACAAAAACTGCTGAGTGATATCCGATCGACGGGCGCCAAAACACCGCCGGACGCCAATTTCATGAATTCGCTCCTGGATCGAAACCAGAAGAATATTCATAATGACAATTCCGCCGACCAGAAGGGATACTGTAGAAATGAGGAAAAGCATCCGGTTGAGAGCCTGTTCCGATTCAGTAACCCATTGCATGATACCCTCGGGAGTAACGTATCGAAAATCGTCATCGGCTAATGCCGACAACCCGTGATTCTGCCGCAGAATTTGCGTCACACCCGCCATTGTTTCTTTAACCCACTCAGGATGCGTGGTTACAACTTTGATGCTGTGCAGGTGCGTCTGCCGAAACAGCCGTGACATCGACGTGGTAAGTGGAATGAGCGCCCTGTCATCTGGGTCATACCCACTTTCAGTGAGTCCCTTTTTTTCTAGCAGGCCGATGACTTCGAAAAATACCTGACCCACTCTAATTTTTTTCCCTATGGGATCCTTTTCCCCGAACAATTTATGGGCAGGTGTGGCACCCAAAACGATAACCTTTCGCTTGCGGTCCATCTCCATGTCACCGAGAAAAACCCCATCGACAACACCCCATCCTCTGGCGAGTTCCCATTCAGGAGATACTCCATAAACGCGAGTTGTGGTGAATTCTTTTTTGTTGATGATACGCATACGCTTGCGTTGCCGGGGAACAACAATAGCAACATTGGGCATTGCGCGAATGTCATCCGCGTCTTGCAAGGTCATGCTCGTGGTGTTGCGAGAGCGTCCAAAAAAAAGCCGACCGGCACCGGACATCACTGAAAATGATTCTGGCCCGAATCCCATATTGGTGATGCGGTTCAGAACTTTCGACTTTGTCCCTTCCCCGATGGAAACGATCACCGTAAGAGAAGCGATACCGATCATAATCCCCAGGGTCATGAGGAAGGTATTGGCCTTATTCAGCCGTAGCCCGCGCAGGGCTTGTTCAAGATTTCTGAAAAGTCTCATTGATTCGATCCGATACGATCTGTCCGTCTCGTAATGTGAGGATGCGCCGCGCGTGTTCAGCGACGACAGTATCGTGAGTGATGACGATTATGGTTCGTCCCTCACTGTTCAACTGATCAAAAGTAGTCATGATTTCCGCGCCATTTTTAGAATCCAGATTACCGGTGGGTTCGTCGGCAAGAATAATTTTGGGATTATTAATAAGGGAGCGTGCTATGGTCACGCGCTGTTGTTCACCACCAGATAGTTGACCGGGAGTATGCCCCATACGGTGCCCGAGCCCAACCCGATCCAAAGCGCGCTCTACCCTTTCGTCAGCGCCTTTAGGTGTTTTGTTGCAGTAAACAAGTGGCATCATCACGTTATCAAACGCGGACACACCTGGAAGCAAATGAAACGCCTGAAAAACAAATCCTATTTTCTCATTACGAATCCGCGACAACTGACGGTCATTGAGTTGACCCACTTCTTCTCCATCGAGACGGTAAGTTCCGCTTGTCGCCTGACCCAGACACCCCAGAATCGTCATCAACGTGCTTTTACCTGCGCCGGAAGGACCTATGATGCTTATGTAATCGCCTTCATCAACAGAGATTGATATCCCCTTCAAAACTTCTGTCTCCAAGCCTTCATTCTTATAGGTCTTGTAGATAGATTCAATATCAATTACTTTCGGGGCGGTCATGGCCTGCGCCTGCCTCGCTTTTTCTTTTTAGGCTTAAGGAGAATACCTACTTCTTCGCCTTCTGCGAGGCCCGATGTTACTTCCTGCACGTCACCATCGCGCCAGCCCAGCTCAATGGCTTTGTCTGAAATATCGGCTCCGGCCTTCACCGTCGCAAATGATTTTTTGCCCGATCTCTTGACTGCCCCACGCGGAATAGTAATGACACTCTTACGAACACCTGTGGTCGCTACGATATTGGCTGTCATCTCGGGTTTCAGGAAAAAAATATTTTTCTTATCAATTTCCAGCATAACCTCATAGTTAACTACGTTATCTTTTATTACCGCCTTGGGGCGAATCTCACGAACCTCAGCCTGAAAAAACTTCTTGGGATACGCATCTACAGTGAACTTCGCTTTTTGTTTTACTTTTATTTTACCAATATCTGTTTCATCGATGAAAGCCGTGACTTCCAATTTTCTCAAATCAATCAGCGTGACAAATGTTGGAGCGTTCAGACTGGCGACCACGGTTTCGCCTTCCTGAGTCGAAACAAAAGCCACCACGCCATCAATTGTGGCGGTGATGGTCGCGTAGGACAATTGGGTTTCTTCCTCAAGTAAATTGGCCATGGCTTTTTCTACCTTGGCTTCCTGAAGACGAAGGTCATTCTGTAAGCGAGCTACGTCCAGTTTTATTTCCTCTTCCGCCAGTTTGATCTTGGCGTTTAATATCATTAACCGTTCTTCCGCCTCATCAACCGCAGTTTCCGAAACCACTCCTTTTTCTTTTAGAGCCTGATTGCGGTTCAGCATTTTTTCTGCCAGACTTACTTGAGCATTGAGTTCTTCCAACTCGGCTCTAGATTTGCTGATCTCAAGTGGGCCTTCCTGTTGAATTTTTTTCAGACGTGCTTCTTCGCCTTTCAGGTCGGCGGTGAATTGAGCCACTCGCGCTAACAGGTCTTCGTGCTCGATAGTCGCTATCGTGTCACCGGCTTTGACAGAGTCGCCGATCTTGACCATCAGTTTCTCCAACTGACCTGAAATACGGGCACCGATTTTAACCTCGGCTCCGGTCTTGAGTGTCACCGTGCCAGTCGCCAGAACTTTCTGAAAAACATCCTTGCGTGTGACCGGCTTGAATTCGTAGTCGTTAACAGTGAGCTTATGCTCTTTCTTTCCGGCAAACATTCCCTGGACTTTACCCAATACCGGGGTAAGTTTTCCACTCCGGGCCATCAACGCAACAAAGCCCACGCATATTATAATAATGATAAATCTGGGAAATTTTCCGGATGACCTCATAGCACTTTCTTTCTTTTTTGTAATAGCTGGTAAGATATGATATTAACACACCGGATACTCGTCCAAATGAGCGAAAGTTCCTTAGCTTTCATATTGTTAGCGATATTCACCCCTTCATCCTAAATCGGCGGAATTCACCGATAACTTGAGCCAACTCATGCCTGAACAGGAAAACAAGGTTCAAACTGCTAAATCGAGCAGATTATTCAAATTTGCCCTGATTACCAGCCTCATCCTGGGGGTGATTCTCATCGTGGGTTTTTCCATGAGCCTGGACTCTTTTCGCAAACCGATCATGGATGAATTGAGCAAAGCAACTGGGCTTTCTATCGAAATTAAATCGTTGAAACTCAGCTTTTCTCATGGTTTGGGTCTTCGCGGAACCGGTCTGAAAGTGAACTCAAAAGACGGCTCCCGTCAAATTTTCTCAGCTGAAGACCTTTTCCTCGATGCTGAACTGGAGCCTCTGCTGAACCGTCAGCTAAAAATCAGGAAAATAACCCTGGTCGAACCGGCCATGAGTGTTGTTTTAGGTTCAAAAGTAGATTCAACGGCTCTTTCCGAGTCTCCTCAAGCCGGGAAAACGCCTGATCACGAAACGCCAAGACAACCCGATCAGATGAAAAACGCCGTGCCTGAACCAGAAGACGACTTGATGGAACCGATACGTAAGGTTTTAGAGTGGAAGGACCTGTCGCTTCGCGCGGTAGAGATTAAAGATGCCGCGTTAACCCTTGTCCGTCCAAAAACTGATTCACTTCCCGCGAAGAAAATCCCAGTGACTGCAAATGCCCGGTTCGATCTCTCTCGTCCGAATCCAGATCAAGTAACTATCGATGGCAAACTTTCCCAGGTTGACATAGGGGGCTTGAATTTCACAGGGACTTTAAAAACCAGAGATTTGTTGGCTAATCACATCCCTGTGAATATAGACCTGGAATCCACCTCTCTTCCCATCACCAGAATTAACACACTGATAGAGACCTTCGCCGGGCCAGAAGCTATTCCGGTGAAAATGGTATCGGGCCAGATTGAAAAAATATTCATTCGCCTAGAAGGTCTGGTCGATCCAAACCACGATCCACTCAAAGAAGTTGTGATAAAAAGCGGAATTAAAATCAGTAATCTTCAAATTCCAATTCCTGATAACGAGAAGCCAGAAAATATCGTCCTGCCGCATCTTGATGGTAAAGGAGTGTGGCAAAAAGGGACGTTGAATTATAAATTCAACGGCACATTATGGGATGGAACCATTCAATCCAACCTGATTGTCAACCTGCCCGAAGCTCTGCAAGGTTCTTTCACTGGAACATTCAATTCAGAGACACGACTGAAAGAGATGAATCTGGCTTCAGTAGAATTTGACTTACCAGACAAATGGACACACATAACAGGAACCGTCGACGGCGTAATCAAAGCGCAGGGTCCGATAGGTCAAGTGTCTTCTAACATACGCACTAATGGCAAACTGAACATCAACACCCTTTCACTAGGATCAGAGACACCCACTACCGCCAAGCTGGCGACACTCACCATTCGGCAAAAATCTCCTCAACGAACTCTTGCACGTGTCCAGATTAAAGACGCGCTGTTCAACAACGTAACAATTAAAACCGTAGCCGCAAATTTAAAATTATCTCCCGATAAATTCTCGTTGACCAACGGACGTATGGTGCCCGCCAACGGTGTTATTCTTTTTTCAGGAAATTATCGCCCAAAACCCAACACATATATAATCCGTCTCAACGGCGATAAACTTCGTGTTGAAGATTTTATGAAAGAACAGATGGAAGGTTCCGGACTCTTTAAAGGAATGTTTCAGGGCAATCTCAATACCGCACAAAAGGTCCAGCAAAAAGGCGAAGCTGTATTATTCTCCCATGTCGCCAGCGACCTTTCGGGAAAACTCAGCGTTCAACTGAAAGATGGCGGAATAACCACGATACCGGCAATAGATGGACTGCTCACCTTGCTCAATCCAACCTCCGTCATCACCGCGCAAAAAAAGGGCATCAACTACGACACATTGGGGGGCGACTTTAAAATCTGGAATGGGAAAACCGTCACCGACAACTTCGCTCTGAAAGGACCGCAAATGAACCTGGAGGCTCTGGCGGCGGCCAATCTGGCCACAGGAAAACTTGATGGAGAAATCAAAGTGATGCCTATACAATTGGTAGATAGTATCGTGAAAGCTATTCCCTTGCTCGGTAAAATCCTCACTGAAGGAGGAAAAAGCGGACTGGTCGAATCTTATTTCCGACTGGGCGGCACACTGGAAAAACCCGAGTTGGTCCTGCAAGAAGGAAAAACCCTGTTCGGCAAACCCGTGAGCATCCTGGAAGAATTGGTCAAAACACCGGGGAATATTGCAGAAAATCCTACATCAGAGTGAATCTTGACAGCAAAAAAACCACAGAGGATGTCGCCCTGAGCCTGTCGAAGGGCTGACTGCTTGAGTGCCCTTCGACAGGCTCAGGGCGACAATTATCACAGTCCTTAACTTTGGAAATGTTTAAATAGATTTTACTTCGAGGTCCTGGTGCAATTGCTGGCGGAGTTGGGTCTGGATGTATTGCAGGTTCCAGTCGAGGAGGTTGGGCAACTGCCGCACGCGCCCTGGTACAAAATTTTTATAGTGTTCCCGTCGATTCCTTTTACTTCCACTCCCCCACCGTCTTTGGCAAGATTGACTCGAATCGAACGATCGAGCACCATTTCCACGGCTGACAGTTTCTCACTGTCTGGTAATGATAAAAACTTTTCGACATCGATATTGAGCTTGGCTGTCGCTTTGCTTTTATACAACGTTACATTCGCGTCAATGGCCTTCCACACCTGATCCTTAAGAGGATTCCAATCGGCGTCATCCTCTTTCGTCACGGTTACAAAGTTGTCCATGATATAAACCGTTTTCATTCCGCGCTTTTCAAACAAGGCCTTGCCAAGTTTATCATCACCGCAATCTTTGGTCGATTCATAGGAAAGATTACCATGCTCCAGTATCTGCGAATTGAGCACAAATTGCAGTGCGCTGGGATTAGGTGTTTCCCGAGTACGGACAACCTTGATCGCCGAATTACTCCCTGCAACGGGCTGTGCCTTGGGACGGGACTGGGATGCTGAACCGTTGCCTGCCTTCTTTTTCTTTTGAAGCGCTAAAACTTCGCTGAGTTTCACGGGTAAATATCTCTTCTTCTAATTGTTATGCCAAGCCATCAGGTGACTCAGTAAAAAGTATACGCCGGATAAACTCATCATAATATAATTCCTGATAAAATCCAACTCGGACTGATCGCCCAGCACGATGATCCTGTACTTGCCCTCAGGATTCTCCCGGAGCAAGCTATCCGAAGCACGCAAGCCAAACTGATTTTGGTGAACAGGAATGGCGAATCCGTCTTTCTCATGAATTCCGGTGAAATTTGTTTTTGGTGTCCAACCCAGGACAGAATCGAACACACAGAAAAAACTGCGCTCATTCCTGCCACGCAAATCATAATCCGGGTTAAATATCCTGAAAGCACCTTCCGCCAATCCGAGAAGGGGCAATAACATTAAAACCCGTGCCGTCAGGGTAAATGCGAATGCTTTGGCACGACTAAACGATTTCAATGCGGCTATTCCTTAAATGTATATGGAATTGTAAAGTCAGAGGAGAGGCGGTTTAGACAGCCCTGCCAGCGGCACTCGCAAGCTCTGGGTTCCGTCCCTTGAGCGTCATCACCCCTTCATAGCCAACGAACAGAGCAAGGAAAATCAGGAAAACTGCCGCCGTCCCCAAAAAAAGATTGGGCTCGGGCTGGGTATAAAATTTATACGACTGCCACGCCAGCGCACCGATCGTTGTCACCACCATAAAAATTGCCGGGTAAAGAGCAAACTTTGTCGGTTTGTCCATAGCCATGAGCCATGTCGCGACAACAAACAGCGCCATTGCGGCAATGAGCTGGTTGGTCGCGCCAAAGATGGGCCAGATTTTCTGCCAACCATCGGTTGCGCCTATCAGATAAGAAAGAAACACCACCGTAATGGTACAGACATATTTATTCTGAAACAGTTCTATCTTTCGCCCGGCCGATTCTTGGACAATGAACCGTGTGATACGTACCGCCGAGTCAAGAGTTGTTAAAACGAAAGTGTTAAGAGCCAGAACCGCTATCATTGAAGCAAAGGTGAAACTGAGAAATGGCAACATCTGATGAACCACGTTGCCGAATCCGCGCCCATAGGCCAGAATCCATCCGCCTGACTTCAAAGATTCGCGAAACCCCAGCGTATCCATATCCACCCCACCACCAGCAGGAGCGACCCAGTACAATCCGCCGCTGACCAATAATACCGTCACCACAGCCACAACCCCTTCAGTGAGCATACCACCGTAACTGATGGGGCGCCCCTGTGACTCAACCGCCAATTGCTTGGAAGTCGTTCCCCCCGCTACCAGCGAATGAAAACCAGAAACTGCTCCACAGGCAACCAGCACAAATAACATGGGCCACATGGGGCCCTGCTCTGGAGAAAATCCTCCACGAAATGCCGGAGTGTGGAGGTCTGGATGGACCCAGATCAAAGCGATCATAGCCAAAGCCATCGAACCAAATAAAATATAAGTCGACAAATAATCCCGTGGCTGGAGCAGGATATTCACAGGAAGAACAGAGGCCACGGCCGCGTAAATCAGAAGGATCACAAACCAGAACATCAACGGAGATAGTCCCAGCAGTCCGCTTTCAGGAATTACCACAGGGAATTGGAATCCGATATAAATACCCAGGAGCACACCCACGACAGCAACAATGGAAGACATTACCAAACTGGTACCCCTGGAATAGATAAACCATCCCAGTGCCATTGATATTGGAATGATGGCGAAGGTTGGAAACACCATTTGAGGTTGAGCGATGAGCGTTTTAGCGGCGACCACGCCAAACACGGCTATCACCAGAAGCATTGCAAGCACAAGGAAAATAGCGAACACAGACTTAGCCCGGATACCCATCGTGTTTTCGGCGATATCGGCAATTGAACTGCCTCTGTTGCGAACGGAAGCCATCAGCGTCAGGTAATCATGAACGGCACCAATAAAAACATTCCCGATAAGAATCCATACCAGGGTAACTCCCCACCCGAAATGATGCATCGCAACAATAGGACCAATCACAGGGCCGGCACCCGCAATGGAAGCAAAGTTATGACCGAATAATACCAGAGGCTTGCTGGAAACAAAGTCCACACCATCACTCTGGCCCACAGCTGGAGTGATGAGCTTATCGTCTGGCTGAATCACCTCACGGTCCAGCCTCTCCGCATAATAGCGGTATCCCACAAAATAAAAAAACAAGCAGGAAGATATAAGTATAAATATAGCCAGCATATCTTAATGGAGTCGATAATCAGGGAACAATCTTACATACGAGATCCAACTGCTATAGTATCAGATTGATTCCCGTATCCTCCAGCTTTTTGAAGAGCCTTATGCAGGAGAGAAACCTGCGCAGTGCATCTTCCCAGTAATTCACACTGGCGTTATACACTTTCCTTCTATAGGGGACTAGCATTCCTTATAAACTTGAGAGGCTGGACAAGGAGTTTAGAGGTATAAAAACACTATCGGGAATTAAAACAAGGCGCCCTGGTGAATGGTCTCTTCGCGTCCGGGCCCAGTGGAGATCATGAGGAATCCAACTCCCAGTATTTTTCCCAACGCATCAATATACCGTTTCGCATTATCTGGCAGTTGGTCGAAGCTTTCGGCTCCAACAGTACTCTGGTTCCATCCGGCGAACTCGGTATATACCGGTTCGCCATTTTCCAGAATATCCAGGTCGGCAGGCATCTCTTCGTAAATCTTTCCTTTATATTTGTAGCCAGTGCATACCCGCAAAGTATCGAACCGATCCAGTACATCCACCTTGGTCAGAGCAATAGCATCGATACCATTCAGATGAATACCATAACGGGCAACGACCGCATCGAACCAGCCGCAACGTCTAGGACGCCCGGTGGTAGAGCCAAACTCGTGACCTTCTTTACGTAACTTCTCCCCATCAGAATCATGAAGCTCTGTAGGAAATGGCCCTTCCCCAACGCGTGTGGTGTAGGCTTTGATAACCCCCACAACCCGGTCAATTTGAGTCGGAGGTATTCCCAACCCGGTACACGCGCCTCCTGAAATGGAGTTCGATGAGGTGACAAATGGGTAGGTCCCATGGTCCACATCCAGCATGGTTCCCTGCGCTCCTTCGCACAGCACCTTTTTGTTTTGCGCGATCTGGTCACGCAATAGAACGTGCGTGTCGCCAATATACTTAAGGATAGTTTCCCGGAATCCCATCAACTCATCGAACATACATTCGTAAGTAGGAAGCTCGTTACCGTACAAGTCCTTGAGGATGGCGCTTTTTTCCTCATAGTTGGCTTTCAATTTCTTCCGCAGACGACCCTCATCCCGGTAATCACAAGTACGAATACCGGCGCGAGCAATTTTATCGGCGTATGAGGGGCCAATACCTCGTCCCGTCGTTCCAATTTTTTCGAAACCACTTGAATTTTCGCGACCTTTATCAAATGTACTGTGATAAGGCATGATGATGTTCGCTCGATCACTGATGACCAAGCGTCCATTCAGATCGACCCCCGCTTTTTTCAATAGGTCCATCTCGTGAATCAGAGCGGCAGGGTCGACTACCACGCCATTACCGATCACGCATAGTGTTCCAGAGTGAAAAATTCCAGAAGGAATAAGGTGCAATATGTGCTGATTGCCATCAAACACGATTGTATGACCCGCGTTGTGTCCGCCCGCGTAACGAGCTATGACATCTGCGTCTTCCGCCAGAAGGTCGATGACCTTTCCCTTTCCCTCATCCCCCCACTGCATTCCCACAACAACAGCTACTGACATAGTTTTTCTCAAAGTAAAAGTTCACGTGCTCAATTCAACGGGCCATTATCTCCGTGCACCTGACAGATGTCAACCGCCATCCCCACAAGCGGGCATAACCAAAATCATCACTTAACCGAGTCAGGTTGACAGGAAATCTGGAAATTTGGCCTAAAAGTTTCTACATAAAGTGCTATAAACAAACTCTTTGCTTTTATTACTTTTACCCTCGACCCGTATTCTATAATTTGAACTTGGCTAAAAATTGGCGAATCGTCGCTACTGTTGCCGCAGGGCCAACTCCTACTCCCGGACAAAAACCTTCCACAAGCTTCCACATACTCTTCGAGGTCATATTTTCATGCCAGAAAGGATAGGATCGACATTGAAGAGGCTTTCCATTATGAATAGCACAACCATCCGGGATTAAAAAGGCACAAGGGTTTCCGTTTTCCACCTCATGCATCCAGTGACCATCATCCTTTTTCAAAAACTCTTTTTTAAAAACTTCAACACTGACATTGATAATACCGGCACCATTTTTAATAGCGGCCTTATCAAAATAAACGATCCCCGGTTTGGTACAACATTTAAAACAATCGTCCTGGCATTCGAAACGCAGAGGCTCCTTTTCCCACCACTTTTCCCGAGTAATCACATTACGAGCGGTCATAACACAACCAAGTCATCACGGTGAACCACTTCTTCATAAAAGTTTTCACCAAAAATTTTCCGCACCGCGCTGGTTTTCATTCCCTTGATCTGATTTAAGTCGCGCAAATTATAATTAACGAGTCCGCGTGCTATCTCTGTTCCATCCTCACTAAGAATATGAACTGCGTTACCAAACTCGAATTCCCCTTCAACCTTGATCACTCCTGCCGGGAGAAGGCTCTTCCCCCGATCAACAATGGCTTTCGACGCACCAGAATCTACCGTTATTTTCCCAGAAGGTTTCAGAGTATGCGCGATCCAATGTTTCCGATTTGCAATTTTTTCACGTCCGGCCCAAAACAAGGTACCCACACTTTTACCTGAAAAAATCTTATCAGGCACACTATTGTCTAATCCATTCACAACAAGCGTGGGAATACCAAAACTCATAGTCCGTTTCGCGGCGAGAACTTTGGTGTACATTCCGCCAACGGTAATGGTGCTATTGCTTCTCCCTGCCAGCTTTTCAATTTCCTCGGTTATGCCATCGACGTGCTCGATGATCTCTGGAGGCGACTCCCCCTTTTTCCTTTTAATTGACGGATCAGATGAGAACAATCCATCCACATCAGAAAGAATGATCAATAATTGCGCGTTTACCAGGCAGGCAACTGTCGCGGCCAATGTGTCATTGTCACCGATCTTGATTTCGTCAATCGTTACCGAGTCGTTTTCGTTGATGATCGGTATCACCTTATGCTCTAAAAGAGCTTCCATAGTATGCTTGGCGTTAAGGAATCGCTTGCGGTTTTCCAAGTCATCGTGCCCGAGAAGGATCTGCGCTACCCTTAGCCCTTGCTTCTCAAATTTTTTCTCATAAGTGTGCATGAGATAACTCTGACCGATGGCGGCACAGGCTTGTTTTTCTGGAATCGAAAGGTTGGCGCGATGCAATCCCAAACGCTCCCGCCCTGCCATGATCGCCCCGGATGACACAAGAACCACTTCGCAGTCGCGATCAATAATCCGGCGAATGGTTTCCGCCAAACGGCGCACATTGTTCGCGTTCAACCCATTCTCCGAACCTGCCTGGCCTTTCTCAAACTGGGTAATGATACTACTCCCAATCTTGATCACCACGCGCTTGAGACCTTTTAGAATTTCACCACGAATATCATCTTGCATTTAAGACCTTCTAAAATTTCACCACGAACATTTTCCAGCATTAATACGACCTTCAACCATGTCGCCCTTCGCCAAAGACCCTACTTGCTGAGCTTGTCGAAGGGTGCATGCTTCGACAAGCTCAGCACGACATTAAATAACTCCACTCCAAAATCTCTATAATGTAACTTAAATCGGGCAGAGGTTCATCATGAATTCTTATCTGGCTCCTAGGAAACAACTTTTTTGATGAACTGACCGAGTGCATTGAAATAACCTGCCCCTCCGATCAGGAAGGTGTCATTATGCCCCGCTCCCTGAATATCATAAAATTCTTTTGGATCGGCGGCGACTGAAAACAGCTCACGCCCCAGTTTGTATGGAACTATTTCATCCTGCGTTCCATGGATAAACAGCTTGGGCAGTTTGAGGTCCGGCACTTTACTGATGGCATCGAAACGTGATTTTATGGCCCCACCCAGGGGCAGTACCGGGAAAATTTTCTCAGCCATTTTTCCCGCGGATGGAAAAACAGACTCTAGAATTAATCCAGCGGCCGAATTTCCTGAGGCCACTTCAACCGCGCAGATTCCTCCCAGTGAACGACCAAACAGAATTATTTCCCCTGGTAAAATATTTTTCACTTTCACCAGCCAGTCATATGCCGCCTGCGAATCTGAATAGATTCCCTTTTCATCTGGTTCGCCTTCACTTTTACCATAACCTCGATAGTCAAAAATAAATATATTGAGGTTCAGTGGCTTGAGCATTTCAATATTACCCAGCCGATGGGTAATATTTCCCGCGTTCCCATGAAACCACAACAGTGTCGCTTTCGCCCCCGCTGATGGAATATACCAACCGTGAAGCCGCACACCATCGCTGGCAGTGAAGTGCACATCCTCCCTGGAAACTGAACTTGAAGAGGGGTTCCAGTTTCCTTCTGGATACTTGTGAGGGTGATATATAATCCGGCGCTCGCAACTGACCAGAAAAACGCCGTAGAGTGCGAGGAAAAGGACAATCATCCCCGCCATCTGCAAGATGGACATGATGAGTTTTGCTTTCAAGAATAACCTGCTGGTTTGAATTTGGAGTTCTATTGGCGACGACGAAGCGCTCCAAAAATTAAACTTATTCCCCCGCTTTCCTGACTTTTACGGTAAGTCCTTCCACCGATTCAACAACCACTTTCTCGCCATCGGAAATAGGGGTATCGCTATGGGCACTCCAGGTTTCACCATGAACAAGAACGCGGCCCTCGGGATTCAACTCTGCCTTAACAATACCCTCTTCGCCCACCAGACCTCCCAACCCAGTCGTCGTTCGCAACTGGCTGGATCTTGCGGCGAGATAAATGATTCCCATCGCAAACAGAAGAGTCATGCCAAGGGTCGGATACAACACGGCTCTGGAAATTTGCATAGCCGGGTCATCGCTGTCGATCAGCATTATCGATCCAAGAAAAATCGAGATCAAACCGCTCACGGCTAACAGGCCGTAGCTCATCACGTTGATCTCGGCAATGAACAATACCGCGCCAAGGATGATCAGCATAAGTCCTGCGTAGTTTATCGGCAGAGTCTGCATAGCATACAGGGCCAGTATCATACTGATAGCCCCGATCACCCCCGGTAGTATGAGGCCCGGACTGGACAGTTCCAGGTAAAGTCCGACCAATCCCAACATCATCAGAATATAGGTGACGTTGGGGTTGGAGATGATATCAAGAATTTTCTGCCGCTGGTTCATCTCTTTAAAGACGATATTTTTCCCAGCGGTGTTGAGCACAATGGTATCTCCCTTTATTTTCACCTCTCTTTTGTCAACGGCAATAATAAGGGAGTCTAAATTGATGGCCACGAGATCAATAACAGCCAGCCGTTGTGCTTCTTCTGCGGAAATGGACACGCTGTTTCTAACGGACAACTCTGCCCACTGCGCATTACGTCCTCGTTGTTCGGCAAGTGAACGGATGTAGGCCGACGCATCGTTGACAACCTTCTCCTCCATCGTCTTCGCCTGTCCACTCTCACCGCCGCCTCCCATCAAGTTAACGGGATGCGCCGCGCCGATATTTGTTCCCGGTTCCATCGCGGCAATATGAGACGCGATTGTTATGAAGGTTCCCGCCGACGCCGCCCGGGACCCACCGGGAGAAACAAATGAGGCCACAGGAATATTCGAGTTCTCTATGCCCTTGATGATCTGGCGCATGGAAGTATCGAGTCCGCCGGGCGTATCCATCTGAATAATGATCAACTCTGCTGAGGAAGCATTGGCCTGGGTAATTTCATCCGTCACAAACTCGGCGACAACTGGATTGATGGCCCCATTGACCTTAACCACGACGATATCACCCGACGCGAACGCGTTCAACGTCCAGACCAACAACATCAGAAAAGCGGCTGGCAACCATCGGAGAATCTTCATAGAATCTCTCAAAGTATTAGGAAGGTATACCGTTCATTTTTCCACACCGATTAAGGCAAAGTCAAACCAAAACCTCTCGAGACAACCTACCCGGCGAAACTTCCATTTTCTTTTCATGGATGCGTTTATTAATGATAGACTGAGGACACTATGAACAGACGACCACGCCCTAGACGAAAACCCAAACCAACGCCCAAACCAGACTATAAATCGATATTCATCGTCGATCCGATCAAGGGAGAAAGGCTTCAACTTGCAAAGCTCCTTAAACAGGAAAAGCTATTTATAATGACGCTCGTAAGTCTTGTGGATTGTTTTAAACAAAACAATCCGATGAAACCCGACCTCATTATTTATGTTCTGCGCAAGGGTAAAACTGAACTGACCCATTTGAAGAATATTAAAAACCATTTTAGAACCCTGCATTTTGTCATTGTGCTCACAAACGATGTTTCTGAAGCAAATCTGGACGAACTCAAAGAGAACGGGTTCACCTCGGTTCATAAAGCGGGGAGCCAGGACATGGTCAAAGAACATATCTATACCCTAATACCTGAAGCCCAGAAGACACAAGTGGAAGAAGAACCTGCTCTGACAGCTCCTGCTCAGGTGGCTTCTGCTCAGGAAACTCCTGTTCGGGCAACATGAAACCGTAATATCCTCTCCGTCAGTTAAATGATTGACTTCCTCCTCTAAGTAAAAATGGTGACTGCTCCATGGGTATGAAAATTAAAAAAACAAAACCAGTACAAGTCGGCAAAGTAACTATCGGTAACGGAAAACCCATCGCTCTGGTCGCAGGACCCTGTGTGATCGAGTCTGCAAACCATGCGCTGAAAACAGCGGAAAAACTCAAACGCATAACCAGCGACGCCGGTGTCCCTTTCATATTTAAAGCGTCCTACGATAAAGCCAACCGCTCTTCGATCGATTCTTTCCGTGGGCCGGGATTGACCAAAGGCCTGGCCATTCTTGAAAAAATAAAAAATGAACTGGATGTGCCTGTCCTCTCAGACGTGCATACGGAGGAACAAATTGAACCCGCCGCTCAGGTTCTCGATATCTTACAAGTTCCAGCGTTTTTATGCCGTCAGACAGATATGCTGGTGAAAGCGGCTAAAACGGGGCGGACGGTCAATGTCAAAAAAGGACAGTTCATGGCGCCATGGGATATGAAAAATGTCGTCGACAAATTATCAAAAAGTGGTTGTAAGAAAATACTGCTCACTGAACGTGGGTTCATGTTTGGCTATAACAATCTAGTGGTGGATATGCGCTCCCTCGCGCTCATGCGTGAGTTGGGTTATCCCGTAGTCTTCGATGCCACACACAGCCTGCAACTCCCGGGCGGCCAAGGCACTAAAAGCGGCGGACAAAAAGAGCTTGTTCCCGACCTCGTGCGTGGCGCTGTTGCTGTGGGATGCGATATGCTCTTCATGGAAGTTCATCCTAATCCGGACAAAGCGAAGTCTGACGGACCCAATATGCTCAAGCTATCTCACCTGCCCGAACTCCTCGAACAGATCAAAACCCTTGGTTGGGCCGTCCGCAATTCGTCTAAATAAATTTGCCATACTGCGTTTCTGGAAGAATTGAACCACAGATAAACACAGATGCCTGCTCAGAGCATAAGCGTGGAGAAAGCGGATAAATAATCCCTCTCCCCTGGAGGGAGAAGGCTCGGTGAGGGGGACTTTAATGAATTTCCTTATCACTACAGAAAAGTCTTTTCCTCCTCATCCTACCATCTACCTCCAAGGAAGAAGGATCTATCGAAGGAACACTCATCATGTTCACTAACACCCGTATTTTTCTATTCCTCTTACTCACAGTTTTCTTATCAACGTCGCCTCTCCACGCGCAAACCAAGGGACAGTGGAAAGAACTTCCTGCCACTCCTGATAAACGCACCGAAGTTGCGGTGGCCGTACTCGATAACAAAATTTATGTCGTTGGCGGATTCAACCAGCGAGGAATCGCTAGTCAGGTGGATGTTTGGAGTCCTGAGTCAGGTGAATGGTCCAGGATCGCTCCTCTGCCTCAACCCCTTCACCACACCACGGCTTCGGCAGTCAATGGCAAGCTATATGTGGTCGGCGGATTCACCTCTGGCATGTGGACACCGGTCAACACAACTTATGAATACGACCCGGCAAAACACGAATGGACCGAAAAAGCCCCCATGCCAACCGAACGAGGAGCGCTAGCGGCTTCAGTGATCGACAACAAAATTTATGTTGTTGGCGGAGCCAACCGAAAAATATTTTCCCTCGTTAACACTCCCGCGCTGGAAGTTTATGATCCGTTAAAAAACACCTGGAAAAAACTCGCGCCACTGCCCACGCCACGGGACCACCTCACAGCATCCTCACTCAATGGAAAACTGTACGCCCTAGGCGGACGCATCGATGTGGATTATCACGACAACCTGGATGCCAATGAAGTCTACGATCCTAAAACCAATCGCTGGGCCAAACAAGCCCCCCTGCCAACAAAACGAAGCGGTATCACATCTCAGGTGTTAGACAAAAGAATCCTCGTGTTCGGTGGTGAATCCGGCGAGGGGACCTTTACCGAAAACGAAGCCTACGATCCGAAAACAGATTCATGGGAAACACTGACACCCATGCCGGAAGGCAGACATGGTCTGGGTTCTGCACGTTACAAAAAAAAGATACATTTATTTGCTGGCGGACCCAATCCGGGTGGTGGCGGAAGTGACACACATACGATTTTTAATATTGATAAGAAATAATAGGGATACCTTTGCATAAGTCTAGAAATAAAATAACGAGATCCTTCGACAAGCTCAGGATGACAAAATAACGCCCACTTGTCATTCTGAGGAGCGTTAGCGGCGAAGAATCTAGGGTTACGCCCTATGCTGTGTACCAGCGCAAAGGTCTCGGAAAGTACTTGAAGAGGGATGAAGGTGGCTCCAAAAAATGGGGAGCCGGAGAGGAAATGCTTTTTGGCTTTCGCCTTGGCACGCCACAGTTTGGACCTTGGGGGTCCAAACTGTTGGAGGAGGCAGTGCCAATTCGAATCTTCATCCGTATACAAAGCAAGCCCCATGCCAATCGCACAAACAGCCCACAAAAATACAGACTAACTGTTATTTTACAATAGGTTATATTAGTGTCCTCATTGAGGCCTCCGTCAAATTTTCAAGCGAATTCAGGAAATATTGGCCCTCCCCCGTCAAAAATTTCCTATATTTTCAGAAAATCTGTTATTTGGAATTGTTGGGAGCCTGCAAAAACACCCTTAAAAAACCTGTCATGTTGCGGGTGGCTTTCTGGCTTTGCACGCCCAGGGATATGA
>PVBE012010840.1_pt1 | contig 32834 bp, 32 predicted proteins | sample 1631181 | NCBI WGS metagenome assembly PVBE01 (sample SAMN08397723, study PRJNA350692) | Marine metagenome, whole genome shotgun sequencing project. | isolation source: water | place: Pacific Ocean | collected 2012-04
GCGGGTGGCCGGCTACGACCCCATCATGCCGCTGCCCCGCCTTGAGCAGCACTACATGCCGAGCAGCACCGACATCGTCTCCGCGGCACGGCGGGCGCTTGATTTCGAATAAGCACAGGGAATAGGTGACGGGAGTCGCACGATGACAGCCTCAGAGAGCAGGGTATTCAGGCTTCCCGATCTTGGCGAAGGCCTGCAGGTCGCTGAGATCGTTTCCTGGGCCGTAGCCGTGGGCGACCACGTGGTGGCCGATCAGCCGTTGCTCTCGGTGGAGACAGACAAGGCCGTGGTAGAGATTCCGTCGCCGCGTTCGGGCCGCATCGCCAAGCTCTGCGGCGAGGTCGGCGAGCGCCTCGAGGTGGGTGCACCGCTGGTCGAGTACGAGGAGGGCGAGGCCGAGGATCCGGGCGCTTTGGTCGGCGAGATTTCGGCCGCCGGTGTTGCCGCCCCGGCGGAAGACGCGGAGGTCTCGGCCGCCAGCGGCCGGGCCAAGATCAAGGCGGCACCTGCCATCCGGGCGTTGGCTCGGCGGCTCGACGTCGAACTTTCGGTGATCAGCCCCAGCGGTCCCGGCGGATCCATCACCAAGGCCGACGTGGAGCGCGTGGCAGAAGTGTTGGCGGCGGCCGGGCCCTTCGAGGAACTCAAGGGCGTGCGCCGGGCCATGGCGCGCAACATGACGTTGTCGGGATCCGAAGTAGTGCTGGCCTCAGTCACCGAGGAAGCCGACGTCGAGGACTGGCAAAAGGATAGCGACATCACGGTGCGGCTGGCCCGCGCCATCGTCGCCGGCGTCACCGCCGAGCCCGCTCTTAACGCCTGGTACGATAGCCGGAAGAACGGGCGGCGCATCAACCAGCGCGTCGACCTGGGTATTGCCGTCGACAGCGCCGACGGGCTCTTCGTGCCGGTGCTGCGCGACGTCGCCAATCGCGACGCCACCGACCTCAGGGCGGGGCTGGATGCCATGATGGCCGACGTCAAGGCGCGCACCGTTCCGGCCGCCGAGTTGCGCGGCCAGACCATCACGCTTTCCAATTTCGGCACCATGGCCGGGATCTTCGGCACCCTGGTGGTGGTGCCGCCGCAGGTCGCCATACTTGGCGCCGGGCGGCTTCATGAAAAGGTGGTGGCGCGGGATGGCGCGGCCCAAGTGCGGCGCATCCTGCCGCTGTCACTAAGCTTCGATCACCGCGTGGTCACTGGCGGCGAAGCCTCGCGCTTCCTAGCCGCCGTCAAGGCCGACCTCGAGCAGGCCGAATAGCCGTCATCAGTCGTCCGCCCCCCCCCACCCCAACCCTCCCCCACAAAAGGGGGAGGGGGTCAGTTTTTTCCCCTCCCCCTTGATGGGAGAGGGTAGGGAGGGGGTGTGTTTTCGTTTGTGCTATCCGCTCTAATCCTCGCCCTCCTCTGGCCGTCGGCGGATGATAATTTTATGCTCGCCTTCCAGCACCAGCTCGCCGCGCTGGTTGTGGACGGTAGCGCGCAAAGTTACCAAACCCGTTGTGCGCCGCGCCTCCAGGGCGCTTATCTCCAAGCGCGGATAGACCGTGTCGCCACGGTAGACGGGTTTGAGGAAGCGGCTGGATTGTTCGACGAAAGCCAGCATGGCCTCGCCGACGACGTGGGGGAATTGCCCCGCTCCCGGGGCGGTTTGGATCAGCACCTGTAGGCCGTGGGCCAGCATTTCGGGATGACCTTGGCGGCGGCAATATTCCAGGTCGTAGTGGATCGGGTGATTGTCGCCCGAGGCCAATTGAAAGGCGGCGAAGTTGGCGTCGCCGATCGTGCGGCTGGGAATGTGAAAGCGTTCACCCATTTTCAGGTCGTCGAAATAGCGGGGCTCGGCGTCGCGGTGAGCCTCGGGATCGAAGGGTTCGTCGTTCATTCGGCTGATCCTTTGATCATTCTTGGACTGACCTCGGCGATGCGTTCCGGCGAGATGCGCACGATCGCCAAGGTGCCGACGCCGATCTTGCTCTCAAGCTCGAATACGGCATCTTGAAGCTCGGTCAGCGATTATACCAGTGGCAAGCCCAAGTCAGTCCCGGACGGCACCATCTTACGAACCCTGCCATAAGCGTATGTTTGAGTATGAGCCGCTCTCCCCATTGTCCCATGCCCAGCCTTGCTCTTTCCCGAAAGGCTGGGCTTGGCCCCTTACCACGGGGTTAACGATTGGTGATGATCCCTTTCAGCGGCGCTTGCAGCCAGCTAGAAACCGACGCCCAGCAGCAAAGCGACTTCGTCGTTCTTGAGCTGAAGCGTTTTGCTGCTATGGCGCGGGATAGGAATGCGTTGGGCGCGGCAGAAACGAATCAAGGCGGCTGCCACCTGGTCGCGGCCGAGTTGCAGCTCGTTGGGTTTGTTACTGGTGCCAGAAGTAAAGCCGACGCTTATGGGTGTCACGTCGGCGCCGGTCAACTCTATCTTGAGCAACGTGGCCCCTGGTGGGAGCGCCTGTGCTTGGTCGCAGAACTCGACCACTGCCTGGCGCGTTTCGTCTTCGGAGAAGACGATCTTCCTCAGTTCTTTCGGCATCGCCGTTGCGAACGTCGCCCCCCAGTTCTTGTGCCACGATGGTAGCGCTTGGGCTCTGCGCCCACAAGCGCCGCTCAGCCGGCGACGGGCAGCTCCTCGATGTCGTAGCCGTGCTCGAGCTTGCGGCCCAGCACCGGGTCGTCGAGCTCGAATTCGAAACGCTCGGCCGGACGCACGCCGCCGATGGCGGGCGGTGTGCCGCCGAACATGGCGGTGCCGTCCGAGAGCGTCGCCGGGCCGCCGCTGTAGCCTGCCATCAGTTCGGTCGGTGAGAGGATCGTGGCCAGCTCGGCTTCCTGGTAAAGCACGCGCCGACCCTCGTCGACCGCCCAGGACCGCACCACCAGTTGGTCCCAGTGCCCGGCCACTTCGTCCATCGGCCAGAGAGAGGCAGCCAGCGGCTTGTCGCAAAGCTGTTTGGAGACGGTGATGCCGACCGCTTCGATCTTGCGGTCTGTCTGATCCGATCCGGCGCCGACCCAAAGCCGGCCCTCGCTTTGCAGCAAAACGAACTCGGCCTCGCCGCTCGAGTCGCCGCCGGCCACCTGAATGCACCCGGCTCGGGTCAGGCGCGCCGCGGCCACGCGATAGAATATCGGCGTCGTCGCCGGGCCGGCGATGCCCAACTCGGCAAGCTCGGCGATATGGGCCTCCAGGGCGTCCCGGTCGCGGCCCGTCCAGCCCGCCAGGATCAGGTTCTCGACAGCGATGCGGCGCCTTTCGGTAGCGCTTTCGGTAACCAGATCGAACTCCAGAAACTGAGGCTGCGTCATCATTGATGTCCTCCACCCGTACTTGCGAATTCAGCGCCTTCCTTGCCGGGCCGCCGCGACCGCGCCATCATATATCTTCCATGATCGAAATCATCATCGAGCGCTGGACCAACAGCGATGCCTCACAGGATTTCCTCTGGTCGATCTGGCAGGATGACCAGCGGGTCGACATGGGCGGGCCGCACCAGTCGGCCGAGGGTGCCGAGGAGGAGGCTATGGATTTCTGCCGCGGCAGCCTACAGAGCGAACCCGACAAGATTACCCGGTTGTAGGCGTGAACGGGCTTCTCGCGAAGGTGCAAAGCGCCGGCTTGGGGGCTGAATTCGGCCGCTATTTCCTGGTCAGCGTGGTAGCGCTCGGAACCGACTACACCCTGCTGATCGGGCTCACCGAACTCTTCGGCGTGCACTACCTGATTTCCAATCTGGTGGCTTCGGCGGTCGGTGTTACGCTCGCCTACGCGGGATCGTTGCTCTGGGTCTTCAAGCGACGGCGGTTACATAACCGCGGCGCCGAGTATGCTATTTTCGTCATCGTCGGGGTCGGTGGCCTGGGCGTCAACGAGGCGGTGCTGTGGCTGCTCACCGACTTTGCCGGCCTGCACTACGCGCTTTCCAAGTTTGGCGCATCGGGTCTCAGTTTCGTCTTCAACTACGTCGTCAGGAAGGTCCTGTTGTTCAGGTAATCGGTGTATGTCCAGGCCTCTCGCCATCATCATCGGTGCCGGTCCCGCGGGTCTTACCGCGGCGCTGGAGCTGGCCGAACGAACCGACATCAGGCCGCTGGTGCTGGAAGCCAGCGATCGCGTCGGCGGCATCTCGTGTACCGTCGAGCACAACGGCAACCGCATCGACATCGGTGGGCACCGCTTCTTTTCCAAGTCCGACCGGGTGATGAACTGGTGGCTCGACATCCTGCCGTTGCAACATGGCGCCGGCGGGTTCGATATCACCTATCAGGGCGCCAACCGGCCGCTGGCGGCGGCCGAGGGGCCGGATCCCGAAAGCGAGGACGCGGTGATGCTGGTGCGTCAGCGGACCTCGCGCATTCTCTTTCGCGGCCGCCTGTTCGACTATCCGCTGTCGCTGAACTTCTCGACGCTGACCAAGCTCGGTTTGGTACCGACCCTGCGTATCGGCATGAGCTACTTGCGCGCCACCTTGCTGCCCATAAGGCCCGAGACGACGCTGGAAGAGTTCTTCATCAACCGCTTCGGCCGCGAGCTCTACAACACCTTCTTCCGCGACTACACCGAGAAGGTCTGGGGCGTTCCCTGCCATGATCTGCCGGCCGAATGGGGTGCCCAACGAGTCAAGGGTCTCTCGCTAATGGGCCTCTTGTGGCACGCCGTGGGCTCGCTCTGGCGCCGCGCCTCGGTGGCTCAAAAGGGCACCGAAACCAGCCTCATCGAGCGCTTTCTCTATCCCAAGCTCGGTCCCGGCCAGATGTGGCAGGCGGTGGCCGAACGGCTGGCCGAGAAGGGCGGTGAAGTGCGCTTTGGTCAGCGCGTCACGGGCCTCGAGCACGATGGCGATCGATTGGTCGGCGTGACGGCGCAGGATGGCGACGGTGTCGAGCAGAGCCTCGCCGCCGACTACGTCTTTTCCTCGATGCCGGTGCGCGACTTGCTGGCTGCCTTCGTGCCAGCGCCGCCGGTCGACGTGGCGACCGTCGGCCAGGGGCTGGTCTATCGTGATTTCATCACCGTTGGGCTTTTGCTCCGGCGACTCGACATTGCGGGCGGCGTGAGCGGGCGCGACCTGGGCCGGGCGTTGCCTGACAACTGGATCTACATCCAGGAACAAGGCGTGCAGCTCGGCCGGCTGCAAATCTTCAACAACTGGAGCCCCTACATGGTGGCCGACCCTGACACCATCTGGCTGGGCCTGGAATACTTCTGCGACGAAGGTGACGCGTTATGGTCGCTCGACGACCAAGCCATGAGCGAGCTGGCGGCCCGCGAGCTCGCCGACATAGGCTTTGCCGATCCCGAGGCCGTCATCGACAGCGTCGTCATCCGCGTGCCCAAGACCTATCCCGCCTATCTCGGCAGTTACGACCGTTTCGAGGTGGTGCGCCGCTATGCCGACGGCTTCGCCAACCTCTTCCTGCTGGGCCGCAACGGCATGCACCGCTACAACAACCAGGACCATTCCATGCTGACGGCGATGACGGCGGTCGACAACATCCTGGCCGGTGTCAGCGACAAGGCGAACATCTGGAGCGTCAACGCCGAGGCCGAATACCACGAGGAAAAGTAGGCCGTGAGCGAGACAACCGTGCCCAATCGCCGCGCCGTTCAGGCCGCATTATGGGTCCCGCTACTGCTCCTGCTGACGGTGCAAGGGCTATTGCTGTGGAACGACCCGGCGCCCCTGACCCGCGGTGCGTTGCGCGGTCCAGACGCCTACATGCGGCTGGTGCGGGTCGAGGCGCTGTGGCAGGACGGCAACTGGTACGACACGGTATCGCGCCGCTCCAACACGCCCTACGGCGAACGCCTGCACTGGACACGGCCGCTGGATGCGCTGCTGATCGCCGGGGCGGCACCCCTGGTGCCCATCGTGGGTCAGCGCCAGGCGCTCTACTGGTGGGGCGTGGTGATCAGCCCGCTGCTGCATATTCTAACATTGTTGGCCTTTCTCTGGGCGCTACGGCCGTTGTTCGGTGGCGGCGGCACCGCCTATGCCGCCATTTTGTTTGTCGCCCAGCCGGCCATCCTGGCTTACTACGCCGCCGGGCGGCCCGACCATCACGGCCTGATCGGGTTGCTTTTCGTGCTGCTAATGGGGCTGACGCTGAGGCTATTGGACAGGGAGGTGTGGCTGCGCCATGGCGTGCTGGCTGGTCTGGCGGCTGCGGCGTTGCTGTGGGTCGCAATTGAGGGTTTGCTGCTGGTCGGCCTGGTGTTGCTGGCGGCAGGAATTTGCTGGCTGGCTCGCGGCCAGGCTCTGACGCGGCCGAACCTGGCGCTGGCGGCCGCTTTGGCACTCGGGTCGGCCCTGGCGCTGGCGCTCGAGTTCCCGCCGGCCGGGCTGCTGGCGCAGGAGGCCGACCGGCTGTCTTTCATGCAATTCTTGCCCCTGGCCTGTGTCGCCATCTTCTGGCGCGGCGTTACCGTGATCGAGGCCCGCACGAACTGGGCGGCGGCGCCTCCGGGGCGGACCGGCGTGGCCCTCGTCGGATTGCTGTTCGTGCTGGCCGTGATCCTATTGTTCGTGCCCAAGCTGCTGCAGGGTCCGCACGCCGACGTCGCCCCGCGGGTGGTCGAGGTATGGTTTCACAACATTCTCGAGGTGCGGCCGCTGCTGGTCGCCGCCCAGCCTCTCAAGTCGGTTCGCGAGGTGCTGTTCTTTCTTGGGCCGGCGCTGCTGGCCGTGCCCTTCGTGGTCTTCCTGGTGCGCAACTGCAGCGGCGCACGGCGCCGCCAGTGGCTTTTCGTGGCCGGTGGGCTACTGCTGTTCGTGCCTCTGGCGCTCTACCAGGCACGCTGGGCCACTTTTGCCGAGCTCTTCGTAGTGCCGGCCTATGCCGCCCTGGTGCTGGCGGTGCTGGCCCGGCTCGACCGCTTGGGCGGCGGCGAGGCGAACTTGGTGCGCGCCGTGACCCGGGCTTTGGTCGTGGTGCTGTTCGCGGTCTGGGCCCTGCTCGCGGCCGCGTTCTTGCACGGCCTGGAGGGGGCCTCAAAGGGCGAGGTGGCGGCGGCGGAGAGCGCCAAGTGCCCGATCGGCCGCATGAGCCGGTTCTTGGCGACGGCGGAATTGGCCCAGCCGCCCCGGCGCATCCTCAGCTTCGTCTTTTTCGGGCCCGAGATCCTCTACCGCACGCCGCATCACGTGGTGGCCACGCCGTACCACCGCAACAGCCCCGGGATTCTCGACGCCTTTGATGCCTTGGCTGCCGTCGACGACGCCAAGGCCCGCGATATCGTCAGCAGCCGGGGCATCGATTGGCTGCTGATCTGCCGCAAAGGCAAGGAACAGCGCTGGTACCAGGGCAAAAACGGGGGTGACGGCGAAACGCTCTTCGACCGCCTCAAGGCCCACCGGGAGCCGCCCTGGCTCGAGCCGTTGACGCTGCCCGACGATCTTTCCGCCTTCGGGCTATTTGCCGTCAAGCCGAGGTGAGCTCGTGAAGGTCGTTCGTCTGTTCGTGCGTTTTCCCGAACTTGCCGTTCTGGTGGCCATGCTGGTGGTGACGTTTGCTGCAGCGCTTTGGCTCGGCACCTCCCTGGTGCTGCCCGATGGGCGCATGAGTTTCTATCTCGGCTTCCGCTACGCCGTGCCGCTCGGCCTCGCGGCGCTCTGGCTGGCGGTGCCGCTGGCCACGGACCGTCTATTGAGACGTGGCCAGCCGCCTCGGGTGCAGGCCCGCGATCTGGCCTGGAACGGGCTATATCTTGTCGTCTTCAGCCTGGTCATGTGGCTCCACTTCCATCTCAAGATGTGGATCCCGTTGCTCAACCCGCGGCGATACGACGCCTTCTACCAGGCCATCGACGTTGCCTTGGCGCCGCTGCTGACGACTACCATCGCCGTTCGTCAGGCTGTCGCCGTGCTGCTGCCGTCCGTCGACTGGTGGTACATGTGGGCCTTCATCGTTCTCTTTTTTGTTTCCTTTTCCTATCACACGGCCTTCGACAGCAGCCGCTTTCGCCCGGTTTTCCTGGCCACCCTGATCAATCAGTCGCTGGGCGCCGTCGCGTACTGCCTGGCCCCGGCCGTCGGGCCTTTCCTCTACGAACGCGGCCTCAACGCCATGGCCGATGCCCAGCAACAGAACATGTGGGGCGCCTACCAGCAATTAACCGCCACCGGCCCTGCCTGGCTGGAGAGCTACGGCCAGGCCTATTTCGTGGCCGGCCTGGCGGCCATGCCGTCGCTGCACATCGGCGCCTCGTGGATATTCGTTTGGTATGTCTTCCGGGCCCGCAGCCACTTGCGCCTGCCCTACGTGCTGCTATTCGCCTGGATCGTCATCGAAGCAATGGCCAGCAAGTGGCATTACCTCATCGACTTGCCGGCGGGCATCGTGCTGGCGGCGGTTGCCATCTGGATTGCCAACCGGCTGTGTACCATATCAATCCGCACAGCCTGACCCATCCCCGCCCGGAGACGCCCATGCCCGGACCCCTCGACGGCTTTCGCGTGCTTGACCTCAGTGCCGTGATTTCCGGCCCTTACGCCACCATGATCTTGGCCGACCAGGGCGCCGACGTGATCAAGGTCGAACCGCCCGGTACGGGTGACTTCACGCGTAGCGCCGGCAACCGCAGTGGCGGCTTTTCCGCCGTCTTTCTCAATAACAATCGCAACAAGCGCTCGATCACCGTGGATCTCAAGCAGCCAGCCGGCGTCGACGTGCTGAAGCGCCTGGCGGCCGGGTGCGACGTCTTGGTGCAGAACTTTCGTCCCGGCGTGGTCGAGCGCCTGGGCATCGGCGAGGAGGCTATTCGGGCCGTGGCGCCGGAGATCGTCTATGTCTCGATTTCGGGTTTCGGCGAGCACGGTCCCTATGCGCAGAAGCCGGTCTACGACCCCATCGTCCAGGCGCTTTCCGGGCTGGCCTCGGTGCAGGGCGGATCCGACCAGAACCGGCCACGCTTGGTGCGCACCATCCTGCCCGACAAGCTGACGGCGGTGACGGCGGCCCAGGCCATTACGGCGGCACTGCTCAGCCGCACGCGGACGGGCAAGGGACAGCATGTGCGGCTTTCCATGCTCGACGCCGTGGTGGCGTTTCTTTGGTCCTCCGACATGGGCGGTCAGACCTACGTCGGCAAAAGCGTCAGCCAACAGCGGGCGGCCAGCTTCATCGACCTGATCTACGAAACAACCGATGGCTACATCAGCGTTGCGGTCATGACCAATGCCCAGTGGGCGGCGCTCTGCGAGGCGCTGGAGCGGCCAGAGTGGCTGGACGACGAACGTTTCCTCACCACCGAACTTCGCGACCTCAACATCGATGCGCGGCTCGAACTGACCCAATCGGTGCTGAGCCAGCGCAGCGCCGCCGACTGGCTCGATCGCCTCGAAACGGCCGGCGTGCCTTGCGCGCCGGTGCTGACGCGCAGCCAGGTAATCGACCATCCCCAGATCGTCGCCGGCGGGGTCGTCGTCGAGAACGACCATCCCCAGGCCGGGCGGCTGCGTCAAAGCCGGAACGCCGCGCGTTTCAGCACCAGCCCGGCGGAACAGCGCCGCGGCGCCCCTCAGCTTGGCGAACACTGTGATGAGATCCTGGCCGAGGCCGGATTCGCGCAGGCCGAGATCGCCGACTTGTGCACCTCCGGCGTGATCGGCGGATGACTGTAGCGGTCTCGAGCGCCACGGCGTAAAGTTCCGCCAACAAAAAGGCGCCCCCGTGGGGCGCGCGCAAGCCGGGAGGAATGAATGAAGATCCGTGCCGCAGTGCTCCACGAAGTGAGCCAGCCGCTGATAATTGAGGAGCTCGATCTTGATCTGCCGGGAGAGGGCGAGGTGCTGGTGCAGATGAAGGCGGCGGGGCTCTGTCATTCCGATCTCTCGACCATGACCGGCGTACGGCCCCGGCCGCGGCCCATGGCCATCGGCCACGAGGCCGCCGGTGTGGTGACCGAACTGGGGCCCGGCGTTTCGGACCTCAAGGTCGGCGATCACGTGGTCACTACGTTTACGCCCAACTGCGGCCGTTGCACGCCGTGTCGCTCAGGCCGGCCGGCGCTTTGTGAGCCGGCTTTTGCCGCCAACTCCGCGGGCACGCTGTTGGGCGGCGGGCGGCGTTTGCATTTGAACGGCCAGGACATCCATCACCAGGTAGGTGTTTCGTCGTTTGCCGAATATGCCGTGATGCACACCTCATCTCTGGTGCAGGTGGATAAAGACCTGCCGTTGGACGAAGCGGCACTGTTTGGCTGCGCCATCATCACCGGCGTCGGCGCCGTCATCAACACGGCCCAAGTGCCGGCCGGCGCCAGCGTTGCCATTGTCGGCCTTGGCGGGGTCGGCCTGTCGGCACTTTTGGGAGCCAAGCTGGCCGGCGCCCGCCGCGTGGTGGCCATCGATTTGCGCGATGACAAGCTCGCCCTTGCCCGTCAATTGGGGGCCAGCGACACCTTCAGCGCGGCCGACGAGAACTGTGCGGATTTGGTGCGTGAAGCCACCGGCGGCGGCGTCGACTACGCCATCGAGATCGCCGGCACCACGCCGGCTCTGGAGCTGGCGTGGGCCATCACGGCCCGCGGCGGCACCACCGTCACGGCCGGACTGCCGCCGCCCACAGACCGGGCTGCCATCTCGCCGGTACAGTTGGTTGGCGAGGAGCGCACGCTGAAGGGCAGCTACGCCGGCAGTTGCGTGCCGGCCCGCGACATCCCCCATTTCGTCGATCTCTACCGCCAGGGCAAGCTGCCCGTTGACCGCCTGCTCAGCCAACGCCTGACGCTGGAGCAGGTCAACGAGGGCTTCGACCGCTTGGCTGCCGGCGATACCGTGCGCCAGATGGTGATGTTCGATTAGGGCTGTTCACAGCTGCCGTCGGGCAATCATTTGGTAACCAGTGCCTGCTATACCAGGCGCTGCAATCATGGGCACAGTCTACACGACGGCCAAACTCTGGCATTTTCCCGAACAACTTGCCGCGCTCGAGAACGGCGGCTTGGCGCCGCCCGTGCACATTCGCCTCAAGCCCACCAACGTTTGCAATCACAGTTGCTATTTCTGTGCCTACCGCACCGACGACGTGGCTCTGGGCGAGGACATGAACCTCCAGGATCGCATTCCGCCCGCCAAGATGGCCGAGATCGTCGAAGACATCATCGCCATGGGCGTACGCGCGGTGACTTTTTCCGGCGGGGGCGAGCCCTTGCTCTATCCCACCATCGTCGAGACCGTGGAGGCTCTGGCGGCCGGCGGCGTGCGCTTGGCGGCGCTGACCAACGCCAGCCAGTTGCGGGGTAAGCGGGCTCGCGCCTTTGCCGATCATGCCACCTGGATCCGCGTCTCCATCGATGGCTGGGACGGCCCCAGCTACGCCCAGTATCGGGGTGTAGATGAAGATGAATTCGATAAAGTTATCAATAACTTATATGAATTTTCTAAACTAAAATCAGAGTGTTTGCTGGGGGCCAGCATCATCGTTGACGAGCGCAATGCCGGGCACATCGCCGAGCTCGCCCACAGGCTCAAGGAAAGCGGCACGCGGCACGCCAAGATCTCACCCTGCATCGTCGACAACGACGGCCGCGCCAACAACGCCTACCACGCCGGCTTTGCCGAGACGGTCAAGGAGCAGATCGCCGTGGCGCGGGAGCTCGACGACGAAAGATTTGCCGTCGTCGACCACTACCACAGCCTGGCGGAAAAGTTCGACAAACCCCATTCTTGGTGCCCCTCTTTGCAATTCCTCACGGTGATCGGTGCCGATTGCACGGTCTACAGCTGTCAGGACAAGGCCTATACGGCCGGCGGTGTACTGGACTCGATCGCCGACCGGCGCTTCAGCGAGATGTGGTTTTCGCAGCAGAACCGTCAGCGCCTGCGCGCCCTCAATCCGGCCCGCGACTGTGGCCACCACTGTGTCGCCGAGGCCAAGAACCGGCTGCTCCTGGATTACCTAGAGGCCGATCCCGAACACTTATCCTTCGTTTGATAGCGACCGGAATCACGTCGCCATCCGTCCAGCGGTCCCTTTGCGTGGTCGATTGCGCCAACTGCGAAATATTCGTCGCGTAGTATCAAGCGTCACTGCGAAGCACCGCCGATTTTGCTAGCCTCAATTCGTTTGCCGATCCATCGAAATTGCGCCAGAGTTGTACCTTGCATTTTGATTGGTGCCGAAACGACGGAATGCCCGCGATTTTGCGGGGTCCAAACCGTGCCAGTTCATGTCTCCGATGATCTTTTGTTCTCTGAACGCTGGCCAGTTGAGCGAGTAGAAATTGACGGGTTCTCAGTCGTCTGGGAGTGAAGAGCAGCGTCTGGAGGGCGCCGCCATTGGGCGCTTGCATCTGAGATTCGACGATGCCGCCATGGAAAGGGAATTCGAGACAGCTCGCGTTACCGATTCGATCAAGGAGATCCGTGTTTGGGGCTCCTGGGGGGTTTTTGTCTTTTGTCTCTCTGGAATTCTGGAATGGGTCGTCGTTCCCGATCACCTCTGGCTGGCTTTCGTTGTTCGATATGGCGCTGTGCTTCCGGTTCTGCTGGTGGGCTACTGGTTGGTTTTTACTGAGAAAGATCTAAAATATACAACGTCATTTTTGATCGTTAGCATAGTTTTTGTTGGTGCCAGTTACGTAATCATGTTTCTGGTCGTGGGGTATCCAAGTAATTATTTGTACGTATTTCTGTTTGTTACTACGATCATGTTTCTGCACGCGCATACGGGGATACGTTTCGCCGAATCAGCAATAATCGGCTGGGGATTGTTTCTTGCCTATTTGCTGGCCGCCGTGATTTCCGCCCCTCCACCAGGGTGGAGCACGCTGATGGTTACGGCGGGCGCCGTCGCCTTGTGCAGCATCGTGGTGATGTTCACCAACTATAATTTTGAAATTGCTCTGCGGCGCAGATTTCGCACCGGTCGGCTTTTGTCTCGGGAACTGGGAAAGGCTGGGGAACTCACAGAACGCGCCGCGGCGGCCGAAAGAGAACTATCGGATGCGATCGAAGCGTTGCCCGATGGTTTCGCGATTTTCGATGCCCAGGAAAAGCTCACCTTGTGCAACGACGTATTCGCCCGAATGGCCGCAGCAAACGGGGTGCCTATCGGAAAAGGCGGCGATTTGGCGCCAGTGATGGCCCAGGTTCTGGATCCCGATACCGCGGCCGAAGATCCAAATGTCCCTTCACGCCTGGATCACTGGTGGCGGCAAGTGGGTGAGATCGAGTGTCCATCGAGAGCAGGTGATTGGCATCGGGCCTCCGTCCAGCGATTGCACGACGGCCGCATGGTTTGTCTGGTTTCCAACATCACCAAGGCCAAATTGCGCGACGAGAAAATTGCCCAGGCAAACAAGATGGAATCACTGGGCAAGCTTACCGGTGGCGTCGCCCATGAGTTCAACAATTTGCTGCAAGTGATCATCACCAATTTGCATTTTCTCCTGGTGGATGGAACCGACCAGCAGAATAGCGGCTAGAAGGTTGGCGGTCCGGCGCTGAAGGCATTGCAGGCAGCCAAGCGGGGTGCGGCGATCACCCACGGATTGCTTTCCTACGCACATAACCAGTTCCTGGAGCCCCGCACTATTGACCTCGTCGAGATCATCGGCGAAACGCTTGATATCCTGAAGCCAGGCCTGCGCGAGGACATTCAAATCGGGACACACCTCACGCCGGATGCTTGGTCACCGCGCGTTGACGCCATGCATTTGCAGAATGCGCTCATCAATATCGCCGTGAACGCGCAGGAGGCCATGCCCAACGGCGGCACATTGACTTTCGAGGTCGAGAACGTGCCGAGCCTCGACAGTCACCTGCGGGAACTCGCGGGCGACGACGTCGGCGATCATGTCCTGGTGGCGGTGACCGATACAGGGGATGGCATCGCGCCAGATGTTTTGGAGCGGGTGTTCGAGCCCTTTTTCACGACCAAGGGGCTGGCCAACAACAGTGGCCTTGGGCTGAGCGTGGTTCAGGGTTTCGTGCAGCAATCCGGCGGCGTCATCGATGCCCAAAGTACTCCCGGGAAAGGCACCAGCCTGCGCCTCTATTTGCCCCGAGCACCGATCACTCGGGACGTCGACACCGAATTCGCGCCACAACGACGGTCGGCGGACGCCGAAGGTCGGATTTTACTTGTCGAGGACGACGATGCGGTTCGCGATTCTCTTCGTATGTTGCTGGAGATTTCGGGCTACTCGGTGATCGAGGCGGCGGACGGCGAGACGGCATTGGACCTGTTCGAATCGGAATCTTTCGCGCTGGTCCTCACCGATATTGCCCTACCCGGCGGTAAGGACGGTCGGGAGATCGCGCGACTCGTCCGGGCGAAAAATCCGAACCTCCCGTTCGTATTCATTTCGGGCTACGCCGAAGAAATCGAATTGATGGCGCGAAACCTGCGGCCCGGGGATCAGCTATTGGCCAAGCCCTTCGATCCCGACGTACTCGAGGCCATGATCAACCAGGCTTTGGCTGGGTAGCACGTCGAATCCTGCTGAATCGCAAATGGCAAAAGCGCCAGACTACTCCTTGTCGTCGGGCCAGCGCCGTAGCGCAACCCGGCCGCCTGCGATTTCCGCGAAGGCCGGCTCCAGCATCCACGATCCGGTATTGATGTAGCTGCGGCCCCGGCCCAGGTCGACCTGGCCGAGATGGTGGGTATGGCCGAAGATGACGGTGTCGAAGCCTCGGCCGATGAGCTCCTCCACCGCCTCGATGACGTGCTGGTGTTCGCCTTCGATGCCCTGGCGGGTCGAGTGCCGGCTGCGGGCTCGGCCGCGTAACTTTTCGATGGCCACCCAGAGACGGTAGGCCGGCGGATAGACCTTCAACAGCAGCCCGGCCGCCGCGGTGCCGAATTCGTAGAGCCGCGGGTTGGAAATGAAGAAGGGATCGTAAAGGTGGCCGTGTTCGATGCGGATGCGCCGGCCGCCGGAATGGACGTTGAGGAAGGGCACAAGTTGGACGAAGCCCCAGGTTTCGAAAAAGTGCTCCAGCACGATGTCGTGATTGCCGATGACGTAGTAAACGCGGCCGCCGGCATCGGCGATGCGGCTGAAGCGGCCGAAGACCTCGGGTGCCTCGGCTGATATTCGGGTAAAGGAGGTTTGGGCGATGTCGAGGCCGTCGCCGTTGATGCAGACGCTGCAGCCCATGTGGGCGGCATAGTCGAGGAAGGCGACGACCTCGCGCTTGGCCCGGCAGAAGGGATTGCCGAGGTGCAAATCGGAGATCACCAGTAGCCGCTCCTCGTCGGCCCGCGTGATCATTGGGGATCGCCGTCCCCGGTTCTCGGGATCTCTGCTGGCGGCTCCTCGACGCGTTCGTATTCGGAGCGCTGGACGCTTTCCTGAATGGTTTCACCCTCGTGGTGGTGGGTCAGGGCCTCGGCCAGGATCTCGTTGATGTGGCGCACCCGGCCGGAAAGGCGCTGCAGCATCTCGAAGGCGAAGGTGGGATCGCGGCGGAACTTGAGCATCAGGCCGCCGGGTTGAACGACCTGAACCCGGGTGGCGCCGACCGCCCGCACGGTGGCGCTACGGGGCAGGGATTCCAACAACGACATTTCGCCGAAGAACTCGCCACGCGGCAGGATCGCCAACTCCACTTCTTGGTCCTCCACCTCGGTGGTAACTCGCACGCTACCTTCCTGGATAATGAACATCTCACCGCCCAATTCACCTTCCCGGACGATGATCTCGCCGTCCTGGTAGTCCTTCTCAACGGCCTCGCGGAAGGTGTCGGTATTGCTTCGGCGGCCGAACATGGAATCTCTAACCGGCCGGCCGGGAAACCAACTCGACGCCCTCGACGATGCGGTCACTGGGGTGCAGCACCACCCGGTCGCCTTCGCTGAGCCCGTCCTGCAGTTCAGCCTCACTAGCGTTGCTGCGGCCGATGGCCAGGCGCCTCAGGCGGGCCTTGCCGCCGATCAGGGCGAACACGGCCCAATCCTCGCCCTGGCGAAATAGAGCGCTGAGCGGCAGCTTGAGTACGTTCTCGCCCTGCCACACCACGATACGCACCTCGACCCGATAGCCGTGGCCCAGCGAGCGCCATTTCTCTCGCGGCTCGGCAAAATCAATGATGGCGTTGACGCGTTGTTCCTCGATGCCGAGCGCCGAGATCTTGGTGAAGCCGTAGGGCTCGATGCGCCGAACGGTGCCGGCCAGCGTGGTTCCACCGCCCCATTCCTCAACCATCACGGCGGCGCCTTCGCGCACCTTGACGGCGTCGCTCGACAAGAGGTCGACGACGATCTCGAGATCGCCCGGATCGCCGATCTCCAGCAGCGGTGTGCCGGCGGCGATGACGCCCTCACTCTCCTGGATCAGTCTCAACACGCGGCCGCTGACCGGTGCCCGCACTTCGACGCAACACTGGCCGCCGGTCTTGCCACGCTTTTGACCCGGCCTGATTAGCATGGCCCGGGCCATTTCGAGCTCATAGCGGCGTATGCGCACGGTGGCCGCGGCGCTCTGTTCGGCGGCCTGGCCGGTTTGCACGTCGCGCCCGGCTTTGTCCATGGCCCGTTTGGAAATGTTGTTGCGCAGCACCAGCGCCCGGGCGCGTTCCAATTCGCTGCGCGCGAAGGTGAGCTCGGCCCGCACCCGCTCGAGCTCGGCCTGGGCCAGTGCCAGCGCGGCCTCGGCCGCTTTCACTTCGGCCTGGGCTTGCGAACGGGAACGGCGGTCCAGAAAACTGGGATCCGAGGGCTCGATGGTGGCCAGCACGGTCTCTCCCGCCGTCGCCGCGTCGCCGACCCGGGCCTCGATGCGCAGCAGCCGGCCGGCCACCGGAGCCGAAACACGGTAGACGTCGCGCACCCGGGTGCGGCCGGTATCGTCCACCGTCACCATCAGTTTGCCCCGGCCGACGGTGGCGAAGTCGGCGGGTACCGCTTGTGGGCGAAAGGCGTAAGCCAGTCCCGCCGCAGCCAGGCCGAGAACGATGACGACGTAGAAAATCCGTTTGAAGGTTCTTCCCATAGCGATCTCACTCACGCGTTTTGAGTACGGAAACAAGGTCGAGGCTGTCGATACGGCGGCGCACCAGCAGGCCTGATACAAGTGCTGCGATCACCACCACCAGCATGGCATAGCCGTAGGTCGCCGGCCAGATTACCAGCGGCAGGCGGTAAAGCTCGGTGTCGAAGGATTTCACCATCAAGGCTGCCAGGCCGTAGCCGATGGCCGAGCCCATTGGCAGTGCCAGCAGCGTCAACACCGCCAGCTCGCCGAGCAGGATGTAGGAGACCTCGAAGCGGGTGAACCCCATCACTCGCAGACAGGCCAGCTCGCGGCCGCGCTCCGAGAGGCTGATGCGGGCCGAATTGTAGACCACGCCGAAGGCGATCAGGCCGGCAAACATGACGTAGAACCAGACCATGATCACCAAATTCTCGGCCATGGTCTTGCGGAAGCTCTCCAGCGCCGAGGTTTGCGAACTCACGGCAGCCACCATGGGCGTTGCCTTGAGTGCCCGGTAGAGAGGTCCCTCGCGCTCGCGATCGATCATCAGGAAGACACCGGAAACGGCTGCACCCTCCTGCATCAGGCTGTTCAGCGCGCGCAGGTCCATATAGGCGGAAAGGCCTATGTATTCCTCGATGATGGCTGCCACCCGCACCTGGCGGCGTGGCCGCTGGCCCTCCAGGACCTCTATGGAGAGGCGGTCGCCGAGGCCGACGTCCAGGAGTTCAGCCAGCTTGCGGGCCAGGACGATGCCGCGCTCGGGGATGGCTACCGGGCTCAGCGATCGATCGATCAAACGGTGCAGGTCCGAATCCGGCTCGATGCCGACGATGGCCTGGCGGCGGTGTAACGAGCCGTTCCTCAGCCGCGCCGGGATGGCGCGGAAGGGCTCGCTTCGCTGAACACCGCTGAGCCGCGAGATCTCGTGCAGCGCCCGGCGATGGCGCGGCTCGACGAAGGTGACGGAAAGATCTTGGCGTTGGGCCAGGAAGAAATTGACGTCGATCATCTGCTCGATGGAATCGAGGAAAAAGAGGGTGCTGACCATGACCGCCGCGGCCATGGCGATGCCCAGGCTGGTCAGGCCCGAGCGTACCGGCCAGCGTGTCAAATGGCGGATGATCATGCGTGTCGGCTGATCGGCGAAGTGCGCCACTCCCAAGTGCTCGAGGGTCGAGCGGCGGTAGGTTGGCGGCGGTGCCGGTTGCATGGCCTCGGCCGGCGGCAGCGCAACGGCTCGGCGCACGGCTCCCAGGGTACCCAACACCGTGGCCGCCAGACTGATCAGCGCCGCGCCGGCGAATACAGCGGGACCGGTGCGATAGTGCAGAAAGGGAAAGCGGAAAAAATCGGTATAGATCTCCGCCAGGCCTCGCCCCAGCCAGTCGCCGGCGGCGAACCCCGCGGCGATGCCGATCAGGGCCACCAGCAGCATCAGCTTGAGGTAGTGCCAACCCACCTCCCAATTGGCATAGCCGAAGGCTTTCATCAGGCCGATCTGCTCGCGTTCGGTGGCCACCAGGCGCGAGGCCACGATGTTGAGAAGAAAGGCGGCGACGCCGAGGAAAATGGGCGGCAGCAACTTGGCCATGGTGGCGAGCTGCTTCATCTCGCCTTCCAGGTAGGCGTCGGAGACCTGGTCCTTGCGGCCAAAGGCGCCGCTGCCGCCGTAGGGCTCCAAAAGCCGGTCGACTTCCGCGATCACGGCCGGCTCTGAGGCGCCGCGCAGCAGCGTGAGAGTGGCCTCGCTGAAGGCGCCGTCGAGATCGAAGGCCGCGGCCATGGCCGGGCGGCTCATCCAGAGCACCCCGAAATGGCGGTCGTCGGGTACGAACCCGCCCGGAGCGATGGAGTAGACGTGTTCCGGCGACAGCGCCACGCCAACAATCACCAACTCGCGTTTGCGGCCGTTGAGCAGAGCCTTGATGCGATCGCCTGGGCCGAAGCCGTGGGCCAGCGCCATGGCCTCGCCAATCAGAACTTCGTCCGGCCGTCCCGGGGTGAGGCCCCGGCCGGCCCGGATGTAGACGTCGTTGAGTACCGGCTGGCCGCGTTCGGGCAGCGAAACTAGGCGCCCGGTGGCCGGCTCCACCATACCGGCGATATCGAGGACCACGTGGCGCACAATGCGGGTCTCGACCCGCTTGACGCCGGAGATCGCGGACAGCCGAGGCAGCAGGCTTTGCGGTGCCCGTTTGACCGGCGCAAAGACCTCGGCGAAGCGGTAGCGCTCGTAATAGGCGGCCCGGGTCTCCTGCAACGAATAGAGCATGCCCAGCGCCATCACGAAGGCGGCGACGCCGCAACCGATGACCAGGGAGATGGCCAGGCCCTGGCCCTTTATGCGCCAGAGGTCGCGCCAGAGCTTGCGGTTGAGCGCGCTCATGGTCTACCAGCTTAGCTCGTGGGCCGGCCGGCGGACCGGGTTTTGCCGCACCTCGCTGATGCGGCCGTTGGCGAAGTGGATCACCCGGTCGCCCATGTCGGCGATGGCGGCGTTGTGGGTGATCAGCGCCGTGGTGGTGCCGAGCTCGCGGCTCACCGCCTCGACGGCTTCGAGCACGATGATACCGGTCTGGCTATCGAGCGCCCCGGTGGGCTCGTCGCAAAGCAACACTTCGGGGCGTTTGGCGATGGCCCGGGCAATGGCCACGCGCTGCTGTTCGCCGCCCGAAAGCTGGGCCGGGAAGTGGTCCATGCGATTGCCCAGCTCGACCAGCTCCAGCGCTTCGGCCGGGGTGATCGGGTGGGGCGCAATCTCGGTTACCAGGGCGACGTTTTCGCGCGCCGTCAGGCTGGGGATCAAGTTATAGAACTGGAAAACGAACCCGACGTGGTCGCGGCGGTAGCGCGTCAGGCCACGGTCGTTGAAGGCCGTCAATTCGCTGCCGCGGAAGAAGACCTGACCGGCGGTGGGCCGGTCGAGGCCGCCGAGGATATTGAGCAGCGTCGACTTGCCGCTGCCCGAGGGGCCCAGCAACACCACCATCTCTCCGGCAAAGAGTTCGAGGTCGACGCCGCGCAATGCCTCGACCACCACCTCGCCGGTGGCGTAGTGCTTGGTCAGCCCGCGGGTCTCGAAGGTGGCGGGGGAAGCGTGGTCGCTCATAGCCGCTCGTAATAGGGGAAAACCCCAGCATCCTGAACCAAGGTAGCGGCGAAGACCAGACCGGGGTGACGAAATGCCGCAGGCGGCGCACAATGTCGTGCCATGCTGACCACCATCCTGCGCAACGCGCTTTACGTTGTCATTGCCTACGCGGCTTTCGCCGCCATCATGTACGTGATGCAGCGATCATTGATGTATTTCCCCGACCGTGACCCGCCGGTCCCGGCTCACGGCGGTGTGCCCGAGATGCAGATCGTCCACTTCGGAACCGCCGACGGGCTCGAGTTGATGGCCTGGTACCGCCCCGCAGAGGGCGACCGTCCGACCATCGTCTACTTCCACGGCAACGGCGGCAACATCGCCGGCCGGGGCTACAAGGTGAAGCCCTATCTCGATGCCGGCTACGGCGTCATGCTGGCCGAATACCGGGGCTATGGCGGCAACCCCGGCAGCCCCGACGAGGCCGGCCTCTACGCCGACGGCCGGGCAGCCCTGGACTGGCTGGCGGGCCAGGGCGTAGCCGCCGAACGCCTCGTCATCTACGGCGAATCGCTGGGCTCGGGCGTTGCCGTGCAATTAGCCAGCGAACGCCGGCCGGCGGCCCTGGTGCTGGAAGCGCCTTTTTCAAGCACCGTCGACGTCGCCGCCTCGGCCTATTGGTTTTTGCCGGTGCGCTGGCTGATCAAGGACAGGTTCGATTCGTTGTCCAAGATCGCTGCCGTGCGGGCACCGCTGCTGCTGGTGCACGGCGAACGAGACCACGTCGTTCCGACACGCTTCGGCCGGCGCCTGTTCGCCGCTGCCAACGAGCCCAAAAAGGCGGTCTTCCTGCCGCATGGTGGCCACAACGATCTACCCGATCACGGACTAATGCCGGCGGTTCTAGAGTTTCTCGAAGGGCTGTAGTCCGAACGCGCCCGAACCCCCTCCCTATCCCTCCCCCTGAAAGGTGGAGGGGACTCGAGTGGAGCAAAATTCGAAGGTTGGTGCCGGCTCCCTCCACCACAAAGTGGGTGAGGGAGGGGGTGCGCTGCTTCAGTCCCAGGCCGTTACCTTGGCCAGGGCTTAAACAGGTCCCTGTCCCCATTTTTGACGAATATTAACGGCGTCAGCTGCGTTGGATTTGTCCGGCTGCGAGTCCCTGGGGGTGTCCGGGAGGTTCAGTCCTCGGCACTGGTCCCAGCCGTCACCTTGGCCAGGGCTTCCAATGGCAGCAGCACGCACTCGTGGCGGCTCTTGTGGCCTCGCACCGGCTCGAAAACGGCCAGTTCGGCCCAGGGGCCGTCGGGTGCCGTACCGCCTTCCAGCATGGTGGCCAGGGCTGTGCGGGCGGCCTCGGCGTCGCCTTGGTTTTCACCCACCGCCGCCGCCGCCATTACCGCCGCCGCCGCCTGGCAGAGTGCGCAACCCCGCACGTGGTGGCCGACGGCGCTGACCCGGTCCCCGTCTAGGGTGACATCGAGGGTGATGCGGTCGCCACACAGCGGGTTGTCCAGCGTCACCGAGGCGTCGGGCGCATCCAGGCGGCCGGAGCCGACGCCCGAGCGGGCGTGGTTCATGATCGGGTCTTCGTAGAGGTTTGCGTTCATGTCAACTTTCTGATGGCGTCTTCAAGGCCCGTGAGCAGGGCATCAACGTCGCTTTTGTCATTGTAAACCGCCAGGCTGGCCCGCGTCGTACCGGTCAGGTCGAAGGCCTCCATCAGCGGCTGGGCGCAGTGGTGGCCGCCGCGCAGCGCTACGCCGTGGCTGTCGAGGATCTGGCAAATGTCGTGGGGATGGGCGCCCTCGATGTGAAAGGAGATCACCGGCGCGCGGTCTTGCAGGCCGGCCGGTCCGATAACGCGCACCCGGTCGCGGCCGCCATCAAGCACTGTCAGGCCGTCGAGCACGGCTCCCGTCAGGTCGTTCAGGTGGCCCGTTGCGGCGGCGCCATCGAGCCCTTCGATCCAATCCATGGCGGCGGCCAGGCCCACCGCCTGGGCGATCGGCGGGGTGCCGGCTTCGAACTTATGTGGTACCCGGGCCCAAGTGCTTTCGGCCATGGTGACGCTACGGATCATCTCGCCGCCGCCCAGGAAGGGCGGCATTTCTTCGAGCAGCGCGCGCCGTCCCCAAAGCACGCCGATGGCGTTGGGGCCGAACATCTTGTGGCCCGAGAAGGCGTAAAAGTCGACGCCCAGTGCCTGCACGTCGAGGGCGCCATGGGGCGCGCGCTGGGCGCCGTCGACCAGCACCATGGCGCCTACCGCTCGGGCCGCCGCAACCAGGCGCGAAAGGTCGCTAACGGCACCGGTGACGTTGGAAATGTGGCTCACGGCGAGCAGCCGGCAGCGCGGCGTCACCAGGTCTTCGAGGGCGTCGAGGTCGAGGCGACCATCGCGGCTCACGGGCAGCACCTTGAGCTTGATGCCGGCACGGTCGCGCAGCAGCTGCCAGGGCACGATGTTGCTGTGGTGCTCGAGCCGCGAGATCACCACCTCGTCACCCGGCTCCAGCATTTGGCCCAGCGAATAGGACACCAGGTTGATGGCCGCCGTGGTGCCGGAAGTGAAGACGATCTCTGCCGCTTCGGCCGCATTGACGTAGCGGGCGGCGCGCTGGCGGGCTTGCTCGTAGGCCTCGGTCGCCGCCTCAGCGAGAAAGTGAACGCCGCGGAGCACGTTGGCGCGGTGGCCGGTTTCGTGTTCCTCGAGCGCCGCCAGCACGCTTTCGGGCAGCTGGCTGGTGGCCGAGTTGTCGAGATAGTGCAGCGCCCGGCCATGAACCGAACGGCCCAGGATGGGGATCTGCGCGCGAATGCGCTGGACATCGAAAGTCATGACCTACCCTGTGCTCAACCCGTATTCAGCGCCGCCAGGGCGTCGGGGGTGTCGACGTCGACCAGCACGCCGGGGTCGTCGATCGCCACCTCGCAGACCACTTCGGCATGTTCGCCGATCAAGTGGCGGGCACCGACATCGCCGGCCACGCTGGCCATGTCGGCGAACAGCGAAGCCGGCCAGAGTACCGGATTGCCGCGTTTGCCGTCGTATACGGGCACGCATATGGCGCGGCCCTCGAGAGGGTCGAAGGCGCTGATCAGGGCCTTGATGTGGCGGCTCTTGACCCGCGGCATGTCGCCCAGGCAGACCACGGCGCCATCGATCCGGGCGCCGCTTCCGGTCAAGGCCCGAAGGCCGACGCGTAGCGAGGTACTAAGCCCTTCGTCGAAACGGGGATTGTGCACGATGGTCAGATCACGCCCGCCCAGCGCGGCGCCCAGGCGCTCGGGCTCATGGCCGCTGACGACGACCACCGGGGCGGCGGCCGAGGCCGCCACGGCATCGACCACCCGGGCCACCATGGGCACGCCATCGATCTCGGCCAGCAACTTGTTGAGGCGGCCGCTGCGGCGCGACTGGCCGGCGGCCAGCACGATGGCGGCGATGCGCGGCCGGCTGGGTGCCACTGCGATCTCGCCGTCGCGGGGCTGCGGCCGGCTGGGGATCTCCTTGAGCAGCCCCCCGGCACCCAGCGCCGTGAGATCGCTACGCACTACCGCAAGGCCGGCCAGCAGGCGCTGCAGCACCCAGTCGAAGCCATTGAGCTTGGGCGACCGGGCGCAGCCCGGCAGGCCTACCACCGGCGTCGCACCGAGGCGCCCGAGCAGCAGCAGATTGCCGGGATCGACCGGCATGCCGAAATGATCGACGCTGCCGCCGGCGCGCTCGATGGCGGCCGGAATGACGTCACGCCGGTCGACGATGGCCGAGGCGCCGAAGAGCAATATCGGCTGGCAGTCGAGTTCGCGGAGCTCCGCGATAGCGACCGCCACCTCGGCCGCGTCGTGGGCGCAAATGCGGATCTCGTCGAGCCGGCTGCCCAGCGCCTCGAGCCGGTCGCGCGTGACGGCAGCGGTTTTTTCCAGCACGCTTTCCTTGGTGCCCACCGCGCGGGTCAGGATCAGGCCGGCGCGCTGGGCCGCTAGCGGCGCCACGCGAACCAGTGGCCCGTCACCGGCGGCGATGCTGACCGCCATGTCGACCGCCTCGGCCGGGGCGGCAAAGGGAATGACCTTGACCGTGGCCAGCAACTGGCCCGTTTCGACCTGATCGTAGGGTGGGATGGTGGCGATGGTCAGGGCTTCGTCGACGGCGTTGATCTCGGCCACGCGCTGGGCGTCGATGACGGCCAGGCCGCGCTCGGCGGCGTAAAGGTTCGAGCGCCCGGTGAAAGGCTCGGCCACCTCGGCGCCCTCGCCGGCTGCCGCTTCGGCTAGGGCGCGCGCCGCCTCGTCTTCGGCCACGTCGCCGGATTCCAGGCGGGCGGCAACGATTTCCCTAACGCCGGCCTGGCCCAGCGCCGCCACGTCGTCGGAGCTCAGCACCCGGCCCTTCTTGAACACGGCCGAGCCGCCCTTGATGCTGTGGGCCAGAATGGCGCCCTCGGCCTCGGCCAGGGGAAGGGGGCCGAACTTCATGCCGATTGCCTCAGGGCCTCGGTGATCTGGGCCATGATCGAAAGCGCGATCTCGGCCGGCGACTTGGCGCCGATGGAAAGCCCGACGGGGCCGTGGATGCGTTCCAGCGTGGCTGCCGCGAAGCCGGCTGCCGTCAGGCGTTCGAGGCGCGCCGCATGGGTGCGCCGGCTACCCAGCGAGCCGATATAGAAGACCTCCGAACGCAGCGCTACTTCCAGGGCCGGGTCGTCGAGCTTGGGGTCGTGTGTCAGTGTCACCACGGCCGTGCGGGCATCGAGCGCCAGCGCCTGCAAGCCCTCGTCGGGCCAATCGTCCAGCAGGGTGACGCCGGGAAAGCGCTCTCCGGTGGCAAACGAGCGCCGCGGATCGATGACGCATACCTCGTAGCCGGCCAGCGTCGCCATACGGATCAGCGGTTGGGTGATGTGTACGGCACCGATGACGATGAGACGCAGCGGTGGATTGAAGACATGCAAAAAGACCGTGCCAGCGGCCGTTTCGACCGGCCCGCTGCGGTCGGAATGAAAGCCGTTCCGGGCCGCTCCTGCCAGGGCTTCATCGAGGTCGGCGGCTTCCAGTGCGTCCGGGTAGAGCAAGCGCTCCTCGCCGCCATTGAGGTTGGTGGCCAGTGCCACGGACCGCTTGGCGGCGCGATCGGCGAGCAGGGTCTTGAGAGTCGCGGCCTTCATTCCAGGGGCTCGATATAGACCTGCACCTTGCCGCCGCAGGCCAGACCAACTTCCCAGGCCTGGTTGTCGCTGACGCCGAAATCGAGCACCCGGGGCGGGCCGCCGTTGATGACTTCCAGCACCTCCTTGACCACGGCACCTTCGATGCAGCCGCCGGAAACCGACCCGACGAAGGCACCGGCGGCGTCGACTGCCAGTTGGCTGCCCACCGGTCGGGGCGACGAGCCCCAGGTCGAGACCACGGTTGCCAGGGCGACCTGACGACCGGCCGCCTGCCAGGCCGCGGCCTGCTCCAGCACGTCATCGGGCCAGGTTTGCTGATCGCTCATGATGCGGCTCTGAGAAATTCGCTCACGCCTTCCTCCGTTCTTGGCATTTCGCGCCCCAGCGCTTGGGCCAAATCGCCCAGGCTGGCCAGATTGTGGATGGTACGGAATTCGTCCACATGGGGCAAAATCGCTCTGATACCTAGCGATTTAGGCTCGAAACCGTCATAACGCAACAACGGGTTGAGCCAGATCAAGCGCCGGCAGGACTTGTGCAGGCGTTCCATCTCGGCATCCAGGCCTTCACCGGTGTCGCGGTCGAGGCCGTCGGAGATGAACAGCACCAGGGCGCCCTGGCCCAACACGCGGCGTGACCAGTGAGCATTGAAGTCCTTCACGCAATGGCCGATGCGGGTGCCGCCGGACCAGTCCTCGACAGCTTCGCTGATTCTAGCCAGCGCTACGTCGACGTCGCGCTGGCGTAGCTGGCGTGTGATGTTGGTCAGTCGCGTGCCGAAAACGAAACTGTGGACGCGGTCGCGGTCGTTGGTGATGGCGTGCACGAAATGCAGCAACATGCGCGAATAACGGCTCATGGAGCCGGAGATATCGCACAGGATAACCAGCGGCGGATGGCGCCGGCGGCGCTGGCGGCGGCGCAGCGGAATGATATCGGCGCCTGAGCGCAGCCCCGCCCGCAGCGTCGCCCGCATGTCGACCCGGGGGCCCTGGGCATGGGGCCGGAAGCGCCGCGTCGGCACCATCATGATGGGCAGCTTGAGATTGGCAATGAGTCGCTTAGCCTCGGCGATCTCGGCCGCCGACATGCTTTCGAAGTCCTTGGCCTGCAACACCTCGCTGGCTGAATGGCTGCCGCTGGCATCGATCACGATCTCGTCCGATGCCTCCTGGTCGCGGCCCTCGCCGGCACCGGGAAACAGCGCCTCTTGCACTCTGCGGCTGGCCTTTTCGACCTCGCTTTCGCCGGCATGGGTGGTGGGCAGCAAGAGCGACATGGCCTTTTCCAAGATCTGCGGATTGCGCCAGAAGATATGGAACGCCTGGTCGAAGACCTCGCGCTGGTCGCGGCGATTGACGAAGACGGCGTGCAGTGTCCAGTAAAAGTCGGCCCGGCTGCCGATACCGGTGGCTTCGACGGCCCGCAGCGCGTGGATCACCTTGCCCGGCCCGATGGGCAGTCCGGCGGCCCGCAACACGCGGCCGAAATGCATGATGTTGGCGGCCAGCTTGCCGCCGGAATCGGGATCCGATGCGGAGCCTTGCATGTCCGCCCTAGCCCACGGTGGCAAGCTCGGCGTTGACCTTGTCGAGCACGCGCTTGGCCTCGCTGCCCTGCAGCTTTTGGATGTCGTCCTGGTATTTGAGCAAAACTCCGAGCGTGTCGTTGACGGTGTCGGGGTCCAACGCCAGGGCATCGAGTTGGGTTAGCGCGGTGGCCCAGTCTATGGTCTCGGCAATGCCCGGCAGCTTGAAATAGTCGCCCTGGCGCAGCTCCTGGATGAAGCCCACGACCTGGCGGCTCAATGTTGCTTCGATGCCGGGCAGCTTGACGTTCAGGATCTCCAACTCGCGCGCGGCGTCGGGATAGTCGACCCAGTAATAGTGGCAGCGTCGTTTCAGCGCGTCGTGTATCTCGCGCGTGCGATTGGAGGTGATCACGACGATGGGCGGCTCGGGCGCCTTGATGGTGCCGATCTCGGGGATGGTGATCTGGAAATCGGCCAGCACTTCCAGAAGATAGGCCTCGAAAGGCTCGTCGGTGCGGTCGAGTTCGTCGATCAGCAGTACCGGCGGCCCGGCCTCGTCGGGCTCCAGAGCCTCGAGCAAGGGCCGGCGAATAAGGAACCGCTCGGCGAAGACGTCCTTGGCGAGCTGACTGCGGTCGCTGATGCCGGCCGCCTCGGCCAGGCGGATCTCGATCATCTGGGCGGCGTAGTTCCATTCGTAAACCGCCGAGGCCACGTCGAGGCCCTCGTAGCACTGCAGCCGTACCAGGCGCCGGCCCAAGGTAGCGGCCAGCACGTTGGCGATCTCGGTCTTGCCGACGCCGGCTTCACCCTCGAGAAACAGCGGTCGGGCCAGTTTCAAGCTGAGAAACAGCGCTGTCGCCAGGCTGCGGTCGGCAATGTAATTGCCGGCCTGCAATAGCTCACGCGTCTGATCGATCGACTGCGGCAAGGAATGCGTCATCGCCTTACTGATCTCTGTCTGAAAAAGCATCGGGGGAGGCGAACCTCCCCCGACACAAAGGTTGGGCCTAAGAGCGGCCCTGTCAACAGGCGGCGATCGCCCGCTTGGCCATCACCTTGACCAGATGGGCGCGATATTCGGCGCTGGCGTGGATGTCCGAATTCATGGACTCCACGGGCAGCTCGACACCGTCGACGGCGTCAGCCGAGAAGTTGGCATTGAGCGCCGCCTCGAGCCGCGGGCCGCGGTGGGCGACGTGGGTCGCCCCGGTGACCGCGACACGCACGCCGTCGGCTGTTTTTGCCACGAAGACCCCGACGATGGCATAGCGCGATGCCGGGTTCTTGAACTTCATGTAGGCCGCTGATTGAGGTGCGGGGAAGCTCACCGCGGTGATGATCTCGCCGTCGTTCAAGGCCGTCTCGAACATGCCGGTGAAGAAATCATCGGCCGCGATCTCGCGGCTGTTGGTCTTGATGGTGGCACCTAGCGCAAGTGCCGCCGCCGGATAGTCGGCCGCCGGATCGTTGGTGGCCAACGAGCCCCCCAAAGTGCCGGCGTTGCGCACATGGGGATCGCCGATGTCGCCGGCCAGCGCTGCCAGGGCCGGTATGGCCCCTTGCACGTCGGCCGAGGCCGCCACTTCGGCGTGGGTCGTCATGGCCCCGATGGTGACGCCGCCGCCGCCGGCGGTGATGCCCTTGAGATCGGCGATACGGCCCAAGTCGACCAGGTCGCTCGGCGATCCCAGACGTTGCTTGAGCGTCGGGATCAAGGTTTGGCCGCCGGCCAAATAAATGCCCTCGGCGGCGCCGGAGAGAGCCGCGGCCGCGTCGGCGACGCTGCCGGGTCGATGGTACTGGAAGTCATACATGGTCTGTCCCCCTACTCGGCCGCTGCGGGCGCGGTTTGCAGGGCCTGCCACACAGCTTGCGGCGTGGCCGGCATGTCGATGTGGGTGATGCCCAGCGGTGCCAGCGCATTGACGACGGCATTGATCACCGCCGGTGGAGCGGCGATGGCGCCGGCTTCGCCACAACCCTTGACGCCGAGCGGATTGTGCGGCGGCAAGGTGGGGGCGTAGTCGACGTCGAAGCTGGGCAGATTGTCGGCCCGGGGCATGGTGTAGTCCATGTAGGAGCCGGTCAGGATCTGTCCCTCGTCATCGTACTGGCAATGCTCGGTCAGGGCCTGGCCGACACCGTGGGCGATGCCGCCGTGGACCTGGCCTTCGACGATCAGCGGGTTGACGATGGTGCCGAAATCGTCGACCGCCGTGTACTTGACGATCTCGACGGTGCCGGTCTCGGGGTCAATCTCGACCTCGCAGATATGGCAGCCCGCCGGGAACGAGAAGTTCATGGGATCGAAGAAGGCCTTTTCGTCAAGACCCGGTTCCATGCCCTCGGGGTAGTTGTGGGGTACGTAGGCGGCAAAGGCCACCTCGCCGATGTTCATGACCTTGTCGGTGCCGGTCACGCTGAAGTTGCCGTCATTGAACTCGATATCGTCCTCGGCCGCCTCCAGGATGTGAGCGACGATCTTGCGGCCCTTCTCGACGATCTTGTCGCAGGCGTTGGCGATGGCGACGCCACCCACCGGCAGCGAGCGCGAGCCGAAGGTACCCATGCCGAAGGGGCCCTTGTCGGTATCGCCGTGCACCACTTCGACGTTTTCCACCGGCACGCCGAGGCGTTCGACGACAAGTTGGGCAAAGGCCGTTTCATGGCCCTGACCGTGCGAATGGGCGCCGGTGAAGACGGTGACGTTGCCGGTCGGGTTGAAGCGCACCTGCGCCGATTCCCATAGTCCGACGCCGACACCCAAGGACCCCACTGCCGCCGAGGGGGCGACGCCGCAGGCTTCGATGTAAGCCGAGATGCCGATGCCGCGGCACTTGCCTCGGGCTTTGGCCTCGGCCCGGCGGGCCTCCATGCCGGCGTAGTCCGAAATCGAGAGCGCCTTGTCCATGGCGGCGTTGTAGTCGCCCGAGTCGTAGCACTGCACTACCGGCGTCTGGTAAGGGAACTGATCGACCGGGATGAAGTTGCGCCGGCGGATCTCGGCGGGATCCAGACCCATCTCGGAGGCCGCCACGTCGACGATGCGCTCCAGCAGGTAGGTCGCCTCGGGCCGTCCCGCACCGCGCGCCGCATCGACCGGAGCGGTGTTGGTCACCACGCACATCATCTCGATGTAGATAGCTGGCGTCGTGTACTGGCCGGCCAGCAGGAAGGCGTGGAAAAGCGTTGGGATGGTGCCCGAGAAGAGTTGCAGGTAAGCCCCCATGTTGGCCTTGGAGGAAACCCTCAGGCCCAGGAACTTGCCGCCCTCGTCGAGCGCCAGTTCCACCGTCGTGACGTGGTCACGGCCGTGGGCGTCGGAGAGGAAAGCTTCCGAACGGTCGCCGTTCCATTTTACCGGCCGGCCCACCCGTCGGGCCGCCCAGGCACACACCACTTCCTCGTTGTAAACGAAGATCTTGGAGCCGAAGCCGCCGCCCACGTCGGGCGCCACGACACGGAACTTGTGCTCGGGAGCGACCTGCACGAAGGCCGACATGACCAGGCGATGGACATGGGGATTCTGCGACGTCACATAGAGCGTGGTGTCGCCGGTGCCCGTGTTGTAATCGCCAATGGCCGCCCGGGGCTCCATGGGATTGGTGACCATGCGGTTGTTCACCAAATCGAGCTTGGCCACGTGATGGGCGCCGGCGAAGGCTTCGTCGACGGCTGCCTTGTCGCCGAATTCCCAATCCAGAACCACGTTGTCGGGCACGTCGTCGTGAAGCTGCGGCGCGCCGGGCGCATTGGCCGCGGCCGTTGACGTCACCGCCGGCAGCACGTCGTAGTCGACGGCTACTTTCTCGGCCGCGTCCTTGGCCTGGGCCAGGGTTTCGGCGATGACCACGGCGACGTGGTCGCCGATGTAGCGCACTTTGCCCTGGGCCAGCACGGGATGCGGCGGCGCCTTGTTGGGCTCGCCGTCCTTGCCGGTCAGCGAGGCACCGAAAGGCAGCGGCGCAAGGCCGTCAGCCTCGGCGTCGTCGCCGGTCAGCACAGCCACTACACCGGGCGCCGCCGCTGCGGCACTGGTGTCGATGGAATTGATCACGGCGTGACCGTGGGGCGAGCGCACGAAGGCAGCATAGGTCTGCCCGGTCAATGTTATGTCGTCGGTATAGTTGCCCTTGCCGGTGAGGAAGCGCTGGTCTTCCTTGCGCACCAGGCGGGCGCCGATGCCATTTTCAGTCATGTCAGCCCCCCATTGCCTTGGCGCCGGATTGCACGGCTTTGACGATGTTGTGGTAGCCGGTGCAGCGGCAGATGTTACCTTCGAGCTCGGTCCGGACGGTGCTTTCGTCGGGGTTGCCGTGGCGGTTGGCGATGTCGACCGCGCTCATCACCATGCCGGGCGTGCAGAAGCCGCACTGCAGGGCGTGGTTTTCGCGGAAGGCTTCCTGCATGGGATGCAGGGTTTCGCCGTCGGCCAGCCCTTCGATGGTGGTGACCGCGCCGCCGTCGGCCTGCAAGGCCAGCGTCGAGCAGGACTTGATGGCCTTGCCGTTGAGGTGCACGACACAGGCGCCGCATTGGCTGGTATCGCAGCCGACATGGGTGCCGGTGAGATGAAGATGTTCGCGCAGCAGCTGAACGAGAAGTGTACGGGCTTCGACGTCCGCCGACACCTGTTTCCCGTTCACCGTGAGAGATACGGTGGGCATAAGCGTCCCTCCCTTTTTATGCCTCAGTTATTTTCCCGAGGTCGTTACTTGCGCCCCCCCCGGCAATGGCGCCGTGGACGACTTTTGACCCCTCGTGGCTGACAGTCTCCCGCCCCACTCGGGGGCCGTCAAGTAACGAAATTGCCAGCGTTGCCGGATCAGCAGAGTCAGTTGGTAACTCCGTAGTAGATCAGGCCGACGACGACGATGGCGATCAGGCCGCCGACCCACACCACGGGCGGCAAACCAGCCTGGTCGGCGGCGGCCTCAGTCTCTGCGGCCTCTTCGGCCGCTTCGGCCGCTTCGGCCTCTGCGGACTCTGCCGTCGCAGCTTCCATGTGTGCGACGAAGGCTGAGAAGAATTGCCCGGCAATTTGCTTGGCCGCGGTATCGACCAGGCGCGAGCCGATCTGTGCCAGCTTGCCGCCAACGCTGGCCTGGGCCTGGTAGCGCAGCACCGTGGCGTCTTCTTCCTCGTCGAGCGTCACTTGGGCGCCGCCTTTGGCAAAGCCGGCGGCACCGCCCTGGCCCTCGCCGTTGATGCTGAAGCTGGCTGGGGATCGAGGTCGGAAAGTGTGATCTTGCCGCCGAACTTGGCCCGCACCGGACCCACCTTGAGCGACACGGTGGCCTTGAATTCGGTATCCGATATTTTCTCGACGCCCTGGCAGTTGGGAATGCAGGCGGCCAGCACCTCGGCGTCGTTGAGTGCCTCCCAGACCTGCTGGCGCGGCGCCGGTAGGCGATGTTCGCCGGTCATTTCCATGATGTCGTCCTCCGCCCCCCCTGGTGCTCGGAGGAAACTAGCCGGTATTTCTCACCGGGTCACGGTCTGGGTCCCTATAATGGCCCCGACGGCAATCCAGGCAGGGGTTTTCGATGCGCTCACCGGTGGTGCGATCGACCTTCGACGTGGTGCTCTGGCTGCTGGCCCGTGGCGCCTCGGCCGGGATGCGGCTGCCGGCACAGAAGCTGCAGCGCCTGCTCTATCTGGCTCAGGCCCACTTTGCTGCCGCCAACGAGGGCCGCAAGCTGATGCCGGCGACTTTCCTGGCCACTGAACTGGGGCCGCTCGAGCCAACTGTCTATCACGTCTTCGATGGCCAGCCGCCGAAGCTCAAGGCGTCGGCCGTAAAGACCGAAGTCGTGCTGTTTCTCGACGGTCTCTGGAGCCGCTATGGCCAGCAGTCGGCGGACGATCTGCTGGATCTGGTCAAGCGCGACTTGGCCTACCGCGAGTGCCTGGCCGAGGGTGAGCGCAACGTCGAGATCGAGATTGCCGCTATGGCTGATGCCTACCACTATTCGCCGTTTCGGCGCGCCCCGGTACGTACTGTCACGGCACAGCCTCCGTTATCCCCTGCCATCAAGTCAACCCCAGGCACGGTCGTGGCGGGCACCCCAAGCGACCCGAAGAGACGCCGTCAATTGCCAGAGCC
>PVBE012919143.1_pt1 | contig 32825 bp, 25 predicted proteins | sample 1631181 | NCBI WGS metagenome assembly PVBE01 (sample SAMN08397723, study PRJNA350692) | Marine metagenome, whole genome shotgun sequencing project. | isolation source: water | place: Pacific Ocean | collected 2012-04
CAATGCGTGAGACGGTGCGGTTTGGCCCAGGATCAGCCGTAAAATTGGCCGCCAGCAGAAGCCGCGCCCCACTAAACACCAGCACAACTAGAAAGATGATTGTTGCCCACGTATACAAGTGCAGGCCCATCACAGCAGCGCCGTACCCTGGATCATCCGGCAAGATATGCAGCAGTACTTGCCGCAACGACGCCGCCAGGCCGACCACTGCGCCAAGAATACTCATGCCATATCCAGCCATGACCGTGGCCGCGGGAATATCACGCGATTTAAGACCATCCATCACGATGAGTGCCGGGCCAAGTGCGCACAGCATCATTGCCATTCGCTGCATGATGCACAACGGGCACGGGAATTCATTCTTGCCGAACTGCACCCAGAACGCACCAAGTAACACCACGCAGATCGCCATGATCTCGAACAATGCCAATGCGTGAATAAATCGTCTCATCATGGCGACCTAGAAGGAAAGGTTTAGCGTGTCAGTCGAATGGTGTAACAACAACAGCACGATGGCGATGAGCGAAAGGAGAAAGAGCACAGTGGCCACCCCTCGTCGCTTGAGTCGCATCGACAGAAGCGTCAGAAGCAGCAGCAGAAAGATTCCAACGGCAATCATGTAAGGAGTGTACCGGACTCAGAACAACTGAAGAGGCGGTGGCTCCCGCAGTGTTTGGGGTTCGAATCGCGATCGGAACGCCTCGACACTACATCCACAAGCGGCGGCCAACTTGGCGACTTGGGTAGGATCCTCAAAGTCATCCCGCCGCAGCCGCACCATGTATCGCCTCGCGATGGCATATCGCGTGCTGTTGATGTCAACCAATCGCACCCGCATCCGCCCAGTCTCGGAGTCCATGAGATCCTCAAATGGAATCGGCACAAAGTGTCCATCCTGCATGCTCACCATTGCCCCAGTCCCCCCTTGAATCAGATAGCGCGCCCCGCAATACCCCAAGTCTCGCGTGTACTCAAGGTCCATTGGAATCGGATCGGCGCTGCGCAGTTCGTATCCAAGGTCCTTTGACACAATGGTTGTGTCATGGCCGAGGTGAAAGAGTCGCTTGCTCACTTCCGCCTGCAACACCCTGCCAAGGTCCAGTTCAGAGAGCCGGATGTGCCCGTGATCATCACGTTCCAGATGACCCATTTCGGCCAACTCTTCAGGATCGATCGCCAGACATACGCCCTCGGCAATCACAGCCACACCGTCAGGACGTCCAATCGCGTGTCGTTTAATGATCGCGCCCGCGAGAATGTCAGCGACTTCGTCAAGCGTCACCTGCTCACCGTTGAACTCTTCAGGAATGATCGTCACCGTCGCGCCCGCAGCCTTGCCAATACCCAGCGCCAGGTGCCCTGCCTTGCGACCCATCGCGACCACGAAGTACCACCGTGTTGTAGTCTTGGCATCGACCATGAGATTCTGCACAATGTCTACACCGAGACTGCGAGCAGTCTGGTATCCAAATGTGTCGATGTTTGCCGGAAGATCAAGGTCGTCATCGATCGTCTTAGGAACATGCGCCACACGAATAGCGCCGCCAGCGGCCGTTGCCACTCCACGCGACGAGAAGGCTGTGTCATCGCCACCAATGGTCAGTAGCATCGACACGCCCAGCCCTTGCAGCGTTTCCACCACTCGCCCCATCGCCGCATCATCGGTAGTGGGATTCGCCCTTGAGGTGCCCAGCACCGAACCGCCTCGAAAATGGATTCGGCTAACACGTTCGACCGTCAAAGGAACCGACGCCGACGCGTCTCCATCCATCAAGCGTTCGAACCCCTGACGAATTCCCAGTACTTCAACGTCATGCAGGCGAGCGCGGATCGTCGCCGCGGCAATGACGCTGTTAATGCCAGGGGCCGGGCCGCCACCGACGACAATTGCCAATCGATTGGTACTCATGCCTGCAGGCTAGCGGCAGGGTGGCTAGGCTGCCGACCATGAATACACTCCTCATGTGCCTGATGTTGTCCGCCGCTCCGGGGGGCCAACAGGACTGGACCGACCTCTTCAATGGACGCGACTTGGCCGGCTGGGTCAACGTCAATGGTGCCGACTCCACATGGCGGGCCGAGGATGGCATGATTCGCTGCACCGGCATCCCCACATGCCTCCTTCGAACCGATCAACAGTACGAGAACTTCGTACTTGAATTCGAATGGATGCACCACAAGGCCCAAGGCAACGCGGGCATCTTTGTGTGGTCCGATGCGCTGCCAGCACCGGGTGTCCCGTTTAGCAAGTCCATCGAAGTGCAAGTCATGATCGGTGTCGAAACCGCCAACTACACAAGCGAGGGCGATATCTTCTCCATCTGGGGCGCGACCATGACGCCTGACCGCCCCCACCCCGGCGGGTGGGCACGTTGCCTTCCATCAGAAGCTCGCACCAAGGGCGCCGGCGAGTGGAATCACTATCGCATTGTGTGCAACGATGGTCGTGTCACCTTGGCCGTCAACGGCAAGGTGGTCAGTGGTGCCTACGACTGCAATCCACGCAAGGGCTACATCTGCTTGGAGTCCGAAGGCACCCCCATCGACTTTCGAAACCTGCGCCTACAAGAACTGCCTGTTGCCAACTCGCCGTGGGCGATTGATGCCAACGACGCAACTGGGTTCATGCCTCTGTTCAATGGCTTGAATCTCGATGGATGGAAACTGCCCGAGGGAAACGAGAGCAACTGGACACGATCAGGTACCCACATCACCCACAACGGGAAGGGCGGCAACCTGTGGACCGATGAGTCCTTTGGCGATTTCGATCTGGTCATCGACTGGAAGTGGTCAGGCGATTCACAGGGACTCATGGACCGCCCCGTCATCGGCCCAGATGGTTCCGCCACTACCAATGAAGACGGCACGCCGCAAACCACCAACATTGAGGAATACGACAGCGGTATCTATCTCCGGGGCAACTCCAAGAGCCAAATCAACCTGTGGAACTGGTCTGTGGGCAGTGGTGAATTGTGGGGCTACCGAACCGACCCATCGATGCCCGACGACATACGCGCCGCAGCGACGCCAAGTGCCAAGGCCGACAATGCCATTGGCCAGTGGAATCGATTTTTCATTCGAATGCGTGGTGATCGAGTCACCGTGGTGCTCAATGGCGTCACGGTCATTGAGGATGCGATGCTCCCTGACGTGCCCGCCCAAGGGCCGATCGGGCTGCAAAGCCACGGAAGCGGTGTGACCTTCAGCAATATCCTGATTCGCAAACGATGAACCGCCCAAAGACTGGTGATCTGGCATGCAATTTTGAGTTCAGGCTTGCAAAACAACGTAATGCGCGCGACAACATAGAGAAAACCATCCCGAGAACCACCCGATCAGCAAGGAGTCGGCCATGTCCCAGACGACTGAAACCGCCAAGTACCGCTTCCGACATAACGAGCAGATTTCGCCTTGGATGAATGTTGATCAGCTCAGGCAAGCAACGATGCTGGGGCAAGTCCCACCGGACGCGATGGTGCAGCAGGCTGGACAGGCAGAGTGGCATCGAGCAGCAGGCATCAGGGGGCTGGAGTTTCCGGCCCCGGCCGACTCGGTCGACGACGCTCCGCCTATCAAAGATCCAGTTGAACATCATCCGCGTTTCAAGACGCTTCGTGAACTGCTGACAAACTTTCTGCACTGCCCGGTATCGATCAATCTCGTCGAGGCCGATCAATTCGACCAAGCCGAGTTGTTGTTGTGCGGTGAAGATCACTTTGAAATCAATCTCCCGACACGCAAAGTCCGGGCGTTCGTGCCCTACGCGCGCATCAAGGCGATCGCCTCCATCAAGTTGGAAGAGCAGGGCAAGAAGTACCGCGACTCGCACACAGTCCGAATCGAAGTGGAGCCCTGTACTGTCTTCACAGCGGCTGCTGATTGATCACACGCGGGGCCCTTCCCGACGGATGTTTGCAGCAGAGGTGATTGAAGCGGGTCAGTCGCGATTCATCAAGAAGACGACCACGTAATAGAACATCAGCATGACCGATGCAAAGAGTCCAAGCGATGCCGCAACATACTGATCGGTCCGCCAGTCATACATAGCCGCTGATGTTTGATAGAGCAGCATGCTCGCGGCGAGCAGAATCATCAACCCAGCAAAAAAGATACCCAGTGTAAAACCGAAGATGGCTGCCGCGACAATGGTCAGCAGTGCGGCCACGCCACCGACCATGACGACTCCCCGAAGCCAAGAGAAGTTCACCCCAGAAATCAGCACATAGGCCGTGAGTGCCCCACTGACACCCAATGTCACTATTGCAGCAGTCCCAAGGATGCCGTCGCCGCCATAGCGTGTGGCCATGTAGAGCAGCGGTGCAAAGATGAATGCTTGGGCCATTACATACAAGCCAAGTCCGGCATATTGCGCCCCGCGTGATGCGGTGCTTCTTGCCAATCGATCGGCCGCCCACGCCACGGCCATGAAGAGACCGATGACCACCAACCAAGCGAATCGACCAGACATCGCCCGCACCATTGGCTCGACAAAAGGTGAAGCCTGCAACGCAGCCTCGACACCAACAAATGCCACAATGGCCAGTGCCAAGTGTGTGTACGTTCGTTTGAGAAAGCCAACCCGAGCAGCATCCATGTGTCCAGCGCCTTCTCGCGCCGGTCGGGCATCTCTTCGCATCCAGTTTCGTGTGTCAAGGCCCATGTGAGTTCGCTCCAGATTCGTCTGCATTGTGATGGTCAACGACCATGCCGTCATCCCGAACATCCGCATGATAGGTTCGCAAGCGAGCGAACATCGCCCTGAGATCAAATACGCCCCCAATAGTGAACCAGACCACGATGATGGCGGCAATGGCCAAAGCCAGCATGGTGTACCACTTCCACGCCCCAGCCCAGAAAGCCGTTCCTGGATCCCAGCCAAGTGCATGAGCAATGAGGGCCACAAAGAAAATAAGCGTGAACACCACCGGCCACGCCAACGTCACCCCCGTGACCCACCGATCGCGGCGAGTCATCTCAGCATCGAATCCAAGCCGCTCAAGCATCCGGCGAAGTGCGCTCACAGTTGGAGCATCGGAAGCATCGCCCTCAGGGGCGTACTGACCGCGGTGCAACATGCGGTCCATGTTGAAGGCCTTCCGACTGGTCGCAAGCGACACGACGATATAAAGACTGATCGAAATCACAATTGACCAGAACAATAACTCCTGACCAGTGACACTCGATCGCACCCATCGCATGAGTGTCCACAACGGCCCATCTCCGGCCACTTGTTCATCCTTGAGTTGCTTAATGATGACGCCACACGAAGAGAGCGTCATTCCCGCGATCATCGCGGCCCAGGCGCCAGCCGTTGTGCCACGTTTCCAATACAAGCCGCCAATGATGGCGCTGCCCGCCCCGCCAACGAAAATTGATCCGGTCAAGGCCAGAAACATCGCCACGAATTGTTCGGGTGTGTAGAACAGTGAGAAGAAGAATGCAAAAACCGCCACGCCTAGAATGCTCAGCCGCAGCAACCACAAATGTGCACGGGCCGACAGTGGCGTCTCGCGGAATGGCAACACAACGTCTTGAATAAAAATCGACCCCCACGAATGCAAATATGTGTCATTGGTCGAAATGAACGCGCCGACCAAGGCCGCTGCAAAAAGTCCAAGCAACCCGCTGGGCAGCATCAGCGCCGCGGCGGCGGGGGCACGAGCTTGCGATTGCAGCGCTTCGGTCGCCTGCGCGGCGGTCACGCTATCGATGCCTTCGGCAATGCCTGCAAATCTCGGATCGACCTGAATGGCTCGGATGCATACTGGCAACACGAGCGTGACGAGCATGAGCACACGAAATCGCCATCCAGACAAAATGTTAGCCATCTTGGCTTCGTGTGGTGTCGTGGCAGACGCGTTGTAACCGCTGGTCCCCTGCCAACTGAGCATGCCGTAGAACAGCACGATCACAGCGATTACCCAGTACCACGCATCGAAGCGTTTCTCTTGTCCCAAATCGAACGGATCGACCAACGACTTGCCAGGCGGCGCCGCTTCAAAGGCCAGTTCGATGCTGCTCCACGGAATAGTCCACAACAAGAAGCCCACAATGATCAGGAAGACCCAATTGGCAAACGTGCCTTGAATCCAATCCGTCACGATGACCGCAACCTGCCCACCCATGAAGACAAAGAAGAGGGCCGTACTCAGCAACATCACCATGAGCGCGACAAACACGCTCACTTCCACGCCGCCGATGATCCAGTACTCAGGCAGCCCCAGCAGCACAATAAAGAAGTGAGCCGACACCGCCGGAAAAATTCCGTAGTTAAGCAGACCCGATAGAAAAGCCACCAAGCCAGCAAACACGCGGAAGTTTCGGCTGTAGCGAATCTCAAAGAACTGCGCCATCGTCATGGCTCGAGTTTGGCGATACCGATAGAGCACCCAACCGCTCAGCGCCAGGATGATCATCGCCGGGCCTTCCATCCAACCCCAGAAGATGGATGTGTAGCCGACTTCGTAATACTGCTGCCAGAACCACACCAGCGAAATCACGCCGACTTGTGCCATGCCGTAGGCAACGGTGATGAGGTACCGACCCGCGCATCGATTGGCTGCAAGGAAGCCTGACACGCTGTGCGCATGACGACGCGTTCGAATCGCGGCCAGCAGCAGCACGATGGGGAGCGCTGCGATGATGACCCCATCAATCCAATTCAAGAGGCATTCTCGACGCGAATTGACACGATGCCAAATGGTCGTAGACCTACACGCACCACACCACCATCGCGCACAACCGCTTCAGTTCCCAATGGCCGCTCTAGACCGTCGCATAACACGACCGCGCCTACCCCGACTGGGAATCGAAGCACCGCAGTGCCATGCCCTCCGTGCTTTTCGACGAGCCGGATCACCCTAGCCCCACCACGCTGAGTTGGCTTGACCGCGGCGATTTCGACTGCAACGGGCCCAATGGTCTCCAGTCCGAAGGGCGCCCCTCGGCCGGAGGTGCGTTCGCGCAACGGACGAGTAAGTGTCTCGGCCTCGGCGTCCACGCCGGCATAGCGCCAATCACCAATATGGGGCATGAGAGCCCAATGCAATTGGTGGGTGCCACGGTCAGCGTTCGGGTCTGGGAAACCGCTCGCTCGCAGCAAGGTCAGCCCAAGTGTTCCGTGATGAATGCTCCGACCGTAGATGGCCCGATCCAATACCGCTAGCCCACGCCCCGGTTCTGACAAATCGGTCCAGCGGTGACCTGGCACTTCGAACTGCGCCTGCTCCCACGACGTGTTTCGATGCGTTGGCCGTTCCAAGCACCCGAATTGAATACCGCACGTTGCAGTACGAGCGCGAATGCTGGTGGGAAAATTAGCGCGGAGCACGCGATGGTCCTCATGCCAATCGATCGTCGCATGCACATTCACGCGGCGAGCACCGGCATCGAGGCTATATCGAAGGACGCCGCGGCTGTTGTCGCCGATGGACCGATGCACTTCGATCACCGCTCGCAGCGGGCTTGACTCCACAACACGAATATCCGTTGGCCGATCCAGCGGGATGGGTTTGTCTTGGTAGTCATGATCAAGGTTCCACGCATCCCATTGGCGAGGCCGATCCTCGTACAGACGCAGTTCGCTCAGCCGCATGTGCCAGCCCGACGCGTCGGTCGCGACATCCAAGGGTGTGTCACAGCACCGCAACTGCTTGATGCAGCCACAGCCGCTGACACGGAAGGAGACCAGCCCATTGTCCATCGCCATGTCGTCACACTCGACCGGTCTGACCGACGCTGGCAAACGTGGTGTCGAGATGCCGCTGGCCAGAGGGGGAATGCCGTCTGCCCAGCGAAGTTCGTCGCCGACTTGCACCACGCCGCTCCGCGGCGTTGATGCCGGATTGAAAATCGCCTCCCCATTGCCCAATTCACGATCAACGAGTGCATCGACGCAGCCTTGCGTGGCGGCCATATCGTCTCGCGCTTGGTCGTAGACCGCGGCAATGGATGACCCTGGCAAGATGTCGTGAAACTGGTGCAGAAGCAGTGTCTTCCAACTCGCGTCGAGCAATGAAACCGTGTCGTCGGTAGTAGGACTAACCAGTTCAGCCACCCGAAGCGACTCTTCAAGTTGTAAGTTGGCACGCTTGAGCCATGCCTGCGATGTGTAGATTCCCCGGTGCATTTCAAGATACAACTCCCCATCCCACACAGGCAGATCACCCGCATCATGCAGGCGGTCACAGAATGCGTCGATTGAATCGAATTGAGTCCGTGGCAAGTTCGCAGCGTCGGCGGAGTCCTGCACCCTGTCAATCTGAGCCTCAGTCGGTCCCCCACCGCCGTCTCCAAACCCAAACGGATGCAGCCAGTCGCCAACCCGACCATGGTCCTGCTCAGTGATGTTTCGCTGCGCGGCCAGAAGATCGTTGGGCTCATTGCGTGAGTTGTAGTTGTGCCCTGGCGTCATGTGCGAGACGATGTCCGTCCCATCAATGCCCCGCCACGTAAACGACACGTGTGGGAAGTGGTTGGTTTCATTCCACGCAATCTTGTTGGTGATGAACGTATCCAGCCCCGCGTGGCGAGCGATCTGGGGAAGCGAGGCTGCAAAGCCAAATGTGTCGGGTAGATACAGCAACCGCTGCTCGCCTGCATCGCCGAACCGTTCCGTCCACCATTGGTGGGCCTGCAAGATCTGCCGAATGAGCGATTCGCCAGATGGCACCAAGCAATCTGGTTCGATCCACATGCCGCCGTCTGCTTGCCAGCGACCTTCTTGGACGCGATCTGCAATGCCAGCAAACAGCTTCGGATACGCCGACTCCATCCACGCATACTGCTGCGTTTGGCTGCAGAGGAAGACGAATGCATCGCGGCGTTCCATCAGGCGAAGCATTGTTGCAAATGTTCGGGCACACTTACGTCGGGTCTCATCCAGTGTCCACAGCCAGGCCGTGTCAATGTGCGCATGGCCAATGGCAGTACACCGATACCCACTTGGCGCACCGCTGTGGATGCCGCACTCCAGTATGGACAAGGCATCGTCTACACCGCTTCGGGGATCGGTGTCTGGAATCAACGCCATGGCCTCGTGCAGTGCGTCGCTAAGACGCTGGGCCACATCGCTGTCGCGTGGTAGTGATTGGGCGAGCAGACGCACAAAGGTCCACCGACGACACAGCGTCTGCATGGATTCATCAATGCGAACACACGCCGCATGTTCCAAGCGACCGGGCAATGCTTCCTTCCAGCGTGCCTGCACTTCGACCTCGTCCCACCAGAAGGTGCTGACGCCCAGAGGGAGATTGCATGCGGCTTCGATGAGAAACTCTTGCTGACCCCCTTGGGGCAGAACCACCAGGTCATGATTGGCGTCGAGTCCATGCCATGGTGTGCCGTTTTGCCAGAGGAGGGCTTCGGTACCGCTGGAAAAACTCAGCGCCGGTGTTCCATCGCCATCAGGAACAGACCCCCGCACTTGGAACCATGCCGTGGACCACACCGGCCCCCACCGCCAGCCTATTGGAACTTGCTGAAATGTCGCTGAGATCGCCTCATCCGCAGTGACGTGATCTGTTGTCTGCCACACTGCGACATCGCACAATGATTGCGCAATCACTACTGCTGGCGAAAGTACCTCGTCGTGAAATACCCGAAAGCGAACGTCGTCGTATTCATGCCGATGCACGCTGCCAAGGTAGCCTCAATCGACCTGCGAGGTGGCCCTGCTAGTGTGCTTGGATGAACCCAATTTTCAGCAGCGAGGGGAACGACACCTTGGTATCGGTCAAAGCCGTTCCCGGGGCTCGCAGCGATGGCATCACCGGCCCACTTGGTGATCGCCTCAAAGTACGCATCAGCGCCCCACCAGAAGGTGGCAAGGCCAATGCTGCGATCTGTCGATTGCTCGAGCAGGCGACTGGGTGCGTCGCGGTGGTCGAGCGTGGTCATACCTCAGCACTCAAACGTATCCGGCTCATCGGAATCACGGTTGACCAGACACGTGCAGCACTGGGCGTTGATGGCTAGTGATTTGAAATGGCGTCGTCACGACGGCCGCGTACCGCAAGGATCAGCAGTACAAGGACCACGCACACCGCCGCGCCGATGGCTGAAATACCCAGTTGAATATGGATCGCTGGCCAGTCTGCCTTGGCTGCCATGGGAACGGCCATGGTAAGTAGCACCAACACGCCGCTGAACGACAGTCGCCCCGCAAGACTCTGCATCGACAAATAAGTCGCTCGAAGTTGCGTGGGAACCGCTCCAGTGACCGTGGCATTGAGTGGTGCCGTCATCAAGGCCCGCGGACACGACCTGAGCAGCAGCAGTGCCATCACCGGCACGCTGACCCAGAGCCACATGAGTGAAATAAGCGCGGCCTGCAGCACCGTGGCCGCAAGCAGGACGCCCCACAGCCCGATGCGATTCTTCATGCGAATGCTTCTGGCCCCGACTTGACCGGCAATCCAGAATGTCACCGCCACATGAATTCCTGCGATCAATGGGGTCATGGCCAAGTTCTTGCCAGATGCGCCAAGAACCTCTTCGATATAGGGCTGGAAGAACTCGTACGGGATGTGATTGAGAATGATCATCATGGCCGCGTACAGGAAGAGGAGAAGCAACACCCCTCGACGCAATTGGCCAACGCATGCCCCAGTTTGCTTGAGTAAATTTGCCTTGGACCGAGCAGTGGTCCCGGTGTTTGGCTCCCGCATTCCAAGTACAACCACGATGATGGCAATGGCGACGAAGAACGAAAGCACATAGGGAAGACGCAGATCGATAACCGCTGCTGCGCCACCGATCAGCGCGGCCATGGAGGCGCCATAGAATCGACGCTTCGATGCTCGCGCTTCCCGATCGGCGAATTCATCTTCTGCCCCACAGGCCTTGAGCGCGTCGTAGTGCAGCGCCGTATCCGTACCACTGCGGAAGGCCATACCGCCGCTCCGCAATACAAGCGCCCCAGCAAAGAGGATGAACAGCGGAGACCCAATCGTCTGACCGCTTGCAATCGATGGCCCCAGAAACATCAACGCATGGCTGCACGCCATAAGCACACCACCGATAAGCATGGTCGGACGGCGACCGAGGCGATCGCTGAACCACCCGCTAGGCACCTCAATGACAACCACTCCCAGGAAGTAGATAGCCTCAAGCAACAGCACACTGTCCAGTGGAAGGTACGACGCCAGATAGAGGAAGAAGACTGGAACCCAGAAGGAAGCCTCAGCAAAGGTCGCATACCACTGGTATAGGTCAGCGGTTCGGCGATGAGGATTATGGAGCATTTGGGGGACACTCTATACGCGGCTTGGCTGCGAGCATGCCCATCATTGCCCGTTCTCACTGGGTCAACATGCGAAAGGCCCGGCGGGCATCTTCTACGAACAGGTACAGGGCTGGCACAAGAAGAAGAATGATAAATGTGGCGAAGAGGACACCAAACCCGATCGAAATCGCCATGGGCACGAGAAATCGCGCCTGAAGTGATTGCTCGAAGATCATGGGCGCCAGCCCAAAGAATGTGGTCACGCTCGTCAATAGAATCGGTCTGAATCGACGGATGCCCGCCCGGCACACCGCGTCAATGACCGGTTCGTCCGGACACTCATCTCGATTCTGATTGGCCGTCACAAGCAGCACCAGCGAGTCATTCACCACCACACCCGAGAGCGCAATGATGCCAAACATGCTGATGATGTTAAGCCCATAGCCAAGCAGTACATGACCAATGACGGCACCGATGATCCCAAATGGGATCGCCGCCATGACGACTAGAGGTTGCATGTACGACTTGAATGGAATCGCAAGTAGTGCATAGATACCCAGCATCGCCAGTGCGTACCCCATGCCCAACTGCCCGAACGTGTCAGCTTGATCTCGCTGCTCGCCCTCAAATGACCACGAGATACCCGGGAATCGACCCGGCAAATCTTCGGCCAACCGCGTTTCCATGTTGCTGACGATCTGGTTGGCATTGCCACCAGCCTCATCAACAGCCGCGGAAACCGCGACCACACGCCGACCCTCACGTCGACCGATTGCGGTGTAGGATCGACCGACGGTCGTCACCACCGCTTCCCCAAGGGGAATTTCGCCGCCGCTAGGTGTTCGGAGCATGAGATGCTCGATTGTGTCGAGCGTTCGCCGTTCGTCCATTGGCAAACGAACCATCACCCGCACTTCATTTCGCCCACGCTGCTGCCGCAATGCTTCCGCCCCGTAGAACGCATGGCGAATTTGCCTAGATACGCTTGAGGAAGTCAGTCCATAGGCCCTCGCCTCAGGCGTCAATTTGAAGTCCAACTGTGCCTTGCCCGTCGCCACTCCGTGGTCGATATTGGACGTGCCCTCGTACTGCCCAAGCAGATCGGCAACGTAGATCGCCGCAGCGTCGAGCACATCACGATCGCCGTGGGTCAGTTGAATCTCAATAGCAGCATCGGGCGAACCGATTCGAGAGTCCAAGACCAATGACTCGACGCCGGTCATGGGGCCAAGTGCCTCCCGCCAGCGCCTGGAGAACTCTGAACCACTGATGGTGCTGCCCGGCTCAATTTGCAAGATGGCCGACACCACAGATGTACCACCGCCCTGGCCACCACCGCCATGTGGACCAAAGGCATTGAGCGCTGCGCCGATGGATGAGATGTGGCCGTCGACAGTGCTCTGTTCATCCAATCCAGCAATGACCTCATCCGCGGCAGTCATCAGTTCATCACGAACGCGTTCGGCCTCTTCGCGGGACACCCCCACCGGCAAACGTAACTTAGCTGACACAAAACCAGCATCGATGTCTGGCATAAATGTGAATGGAATATGGCCCCCAAGTACGAACCCACCAGCAATCATGAACATCGCTAACCCAACCGCCAAGGTCACCACTCGATGTTTGGTCGCCCCCCGAACAGTCGGGGCATAGACCCGACTGATTACCCAGTCCAGGCCGCGACTAAATTGTGCCGATGGCATCGACACCACCCGCCAGAACAGCGTGTCGGCACCCTTGTGGGCAAGGTGTGCTGGCAATACGAAGAGGGACTCCACCAGTGACACGAAGAACACAGCGATGGTCACGGCGGGGATCTGCATAAACAATTTGCCCTCGCCACCAGGGACGAAGAACATCGGAAGAAAGGCGACCATATTGGTCGTCACTGCAAAGAAAACTGGGCCAGCAATTTCCTTGGCGCCCAAAATCGCAGCGTCCAAAGTCCCCATGCCTTGCTGCCGTTTCTCGTAGATATTCTCCCCGACCACCACAGCATCGTCCACGATGATGCCCAATGTCACCAGAAAGGCAAAGAGCGAGATCATGTTGATTGATGCGCCCGTCAACGGCAGCAGCAAGAAGGACCCAAGAATCGAAATTGGAATCCCAAGCATCACCCAGAATGCAAGCCGAGGCTCAAGGAATAGCCCAAGCATCAGCAGCACCAAGGCCAAACCAGCAAATGCATTGCGGAGCAGTAAGTCAATGCGATCCCGATAGGTCTCCGAGTCATCATTCCAAACTTCAATTGACATTCCCAGAGGAATGCTGCTCCGATACCCCGCAAGCCAAGACCGCGCCGCGTCGGATACCGAGATCGGGGTTTCTGAACCAACCCGGTAGACATCCACCAAGACAGACGGCTCATCATTAACCCACGCGCCCAAGTCGATGTCTGAGAAACTCTCTTGCACCTCAGCCAGATCACCAAGCGTGATGATCGTGCCATCACTTCGAGTAATGATCGGAAGGTCTTTGAACTCATCAGCAAAGTCACGCCGCTCGGTGGTTCGAAGCAACACTTCGCCGCCCCGGGTTCGAATCGAACCTGCTGGTAATTCTGTAGCGCCGCGACGAACCGTACTAGCAATATCGTCTAGGGTCAGGCCATATTGTCGCAATCGTTCATCTGGTATTTCAATGCTGATTTCTAATGGCCGAATGAACTTCAACTCGACCTGCGTAATCCCCTTCTGCGCCAACAGCGATGCACGAACTGCTTCGGCCCGGTCTCGAAGCGTGCGTTCGCTGAAGTCACCGGAAATGGCGACTGACACCACTCGATTGCGAGTGCTGATCAGTTGTACACGCGGTCGTTCGGCTTCCTCTGGGAACGACACAATGGAGTCCACAGCATTTTGCACCTCCTGCTGCGCGCGTGCTAGGTCCGATCCGATCAGTAGTTCGACATAGACTGACCCAAAGCCCTCGCCAGCGGTGCTCGTCACACGCTTGACACTGTCAAGCCCGGAGACGGCATCTTCGATAGCCAGCACAATGCCTTGCTCGGTTTGCTCTGGACTTGCCCCTGGATACGCGACACTCACGCTCACTAGGTCAATCGTGAACTCAGGGAAGACCTCTTGTTTGACCCGTGATCCCACCAGCAGACCGCCCACGATGAATATGAGCATCAGCAAATTGGCCGCAACAGTATTGCGGGCCATCCAGCCGATAGCGCCACGACGATGAGATGGAAGTTCGCGCGGTTTGGTCACGAAGCGTCATCCACCCGCAGGAGCATGCCTGTGGTTGGCACAGTAATTGGACTGGTAATGATGCGGTGACCGTCTTCCAATTCCATCCGCAACAATACTGTCTCGATCGTTCCATCCATGATGTCGATTGGAGACATGCTCAAACGATCATCGGTCCCAATGGTCCAAACCTGATCTCCTGGTCGAATGGCCGCACGCGGGAGTTCGATGACACCATGCAACTCTGGACCGGCCAGTCGCACTTCAACATACGCATCCATAAGTAGCGGAACGCTTCGTGACATTGATTGCGTCAATGGCGATGGGACGACCACAAGAACGCGAGCGAGCCGACCGGCTGTGTCGACACTGCCAGTCAGACCTGAAACATGGCCGTCATAGGTGACGACCTGACCGTCACCGATGGCCAGCAAGATTTCAGCCGACGGCATTTTGCGGTCACCATCGGTCAAACCCAGACGTGCCACGTCATCCATGGGCAGTCCGATTTCCACCCAATATTCATCGGTCCCCACGAGCGTCCCGAGCACCGTGCCGGTGGATGCCATCTGCCCCACCTCGGCTGACTCACTGCGAACCATTGCGTTGAATGGCGCCAAAAGCATGGTGCGTTCCAACGCCAGTGAGGCTTGTTCCACTTTGCTCGACGCTGCTTGAAGGGCGGCCTGCTTTTCAGATAAGTGTGGTTCGCGAAGTGCCATGCGTGAACCGGCTTGATCATTCTGAATCTCAGTGCCCAGAATCTCCCAATCACGTTTCGCCACGCGAACCCGGCCTTGCTCCAGTTCGAGATTGAACTGGGCCGTCTCAAACGCCGCCTCTGCTTGTTGTACCGCCAAGGCGTAGTCACGAGGATCAATTTTGGCAATCGCCTCGCCAGTGACAAGCAGTCCGCCAGGAACGAACTTTGGGTTCACTTCTATTAGTCGACCGCTGACTTGTGGTTGTAGCAATAGCATGCGGGCCGGCTTGACCGTCCCAAATGCCGTGACATTCAACCGGCGGTCGATGTGTGTCGGTTGCATGACCCGAACCATCGTCGCCTGTTCTGGAACGATGGCCTTGGTGGGCTCTGGCTTGGAGCGAAAGAGTGTCCACCCCGCCCAGAGACCCAACAAGAGAATCAGCGGCGGAATGATCAATCTAATGAGCATGGCAACCGGTCGTAACACTCGAATCGTAGAATTCATATCGCACCCTCCAACCCGAGATCAGCGGCCACATCCGCTTCAAGTTCCTGATCAATCAAGGGCGCATTCAAATCGTGCATCCAGGTGCCGCCAAGCGCTCGGTAGAGCGCCGTTCGATACGCCAACAAGTCGCGGCGGGCTGCCACTAGTTCACGTTGCAATCCTTGCCTCGTTTGGACCGCGTTGATCACATCCAGATACTCCGCAGCCCCATCCGCGTAGGCGCTCCCCGCAGTTTCGAGTTCACGGATAGCCAGCCGATACCGCACCGTAAGATCATCGATATAGTCAATCTGGAATCGCTCCTGATCGAGCGCATCCTCCACTTCACGCAGGGCTTCCAAAAAGGCTTGTGAAAACGCGGCGAGCCGTTCTTGCACAATGGCCTTGTGGCGAACCACCTCGGCGCCGCGGCGGTCGTTGTCAAATACAGGTTGAAAGAGCGACCCGCCAATAGAGGCCAAGCCGGATGTAAACGGATCGCTAATACTCTGAGATTGCCAGTCGTACCCCACCGAGAAACGAATGCTGGGAAGCATGTCGGCAACAGCCGCGGCCACTTCTCGATCGGCTGCCGCAAGACGATCGCGGGCAGCACGGAGTTCTGGTCGGTGCTCTAGCAGCAACATTGGTGACCCCAACTCCGGCAGAGGCGGGAGATCCGGAAGGGATGCTTCGATGGTGTCGATATCAACCGACTCGGGCGTCGCCCCTTGCAATACCTGCAGTGCGTTGAGTGATGTCTCTAAACGCGACAACACCAAGGGAAGTTGGGTACGAACACCTTCAAGCTGCTGCCGCTGTTGATAAACCGCCAACGCCCCAGCGAGCCCATTGACGTATCGATTTTCAACAGTCTCCAACAGTTTCTCACTGAGCCGCACTTGTTCGTTGATCACCCGAACGAGATCTGCCTGTTCCCGAACGGTAAACCACAGATCTGTGACCGTTCCAGTGAGTACGAGCGCCGTTTGCTCCACATCTTGGCGTGAGGCATTGGCCAGCAAGATCGCCGCCTGCGCACGATTGGCCAGTTTCCGCCAAATGTCAATTTCCCATGAGAGCCCAAAGCCAACAGCCCAACTGCTGTTGTACCCCACACCACTGTGCGAGTCGCTTCGGGTCCGGGCAAGCGAACTGTTGAGATCAACCGCAGGCAGGAGTGGCGCGCCGATGATGCGAGCGGTGGCCTTGGCCTGCGCCAACCGCGCCCATGCTTGCTTGAGGTCAAAGTTGGCTACGAGCGAACGCTGCACAACATCGTCGAGGGTGTCATCGCCAAAGGCATGCCAATACTGCTGGGGAAACGGCGTCCCGCCTCCGGGCATGGTGTACGAGATTGGCACGTCAATGGAGGGGCCATCTCGTTTGGGAATATCGACAGGGCTACATCCACTCACTACGACAACCAACGCACACAAATGTGTCTGAATCACCTTCATATGTGCATCTTCCGTCCATTTCGCAAGGCGGCCATCGTCACGGTCAATATGTGGGTTGCCAGTTCCTCGATGTCTTCAACACCAAAATGTGGTGGATCAAGGCGATTCAACATGGCCTGTCCTGATCGGAACACGAGACACTGCGAGACAATGGTCATCGCGTGCATGCGGATTTGGCGCTCATCAAGTGCCACGTCTGAGCACCTAACAATGAGTTGCTCCACCTCACTCATATGCGGCTGAACGGATTGCGACACCAGATAATCGAGTGCTGTGGTCGGATGCTGCATCTCGCGGGCCATGAGTTGACCAACTGGCGTTCGTGCTGCACCAAGCATCCGCCCAAGAAACCAGACAATCCACAATCGAAGTTGACCCTCAGGATCGTTCGGTTGATCCGCAGCCATTGGCATTGGCTTACCGCCACCGATAGACCGATGGGCATGCTCAAGCACCTTGGCATAGAGCGTGGCTTTGTCGCCAAAGTGGTAATTGACAGCCGCCACGTTGGCCCCGGCCCGAACGCAGATATCACGAACCGTGCCCGCTTCAAAGCCATGGGCTGCAAAGACGGTCAACGCCGCATCCAGAATGTCGTCTTTGGTACTCACTGAGGAATCTCAAACATACGTTTCAAACGATTGTTTGAATACTGTAGATGAGTGGCCGTTCCAAAGCAAGGCTTTTTTTGGGGTTTGAGAGGCGATCATGCCCGAATGTGGATGTCCGCAACTTTGGAGGAGGCCGCAACGCGGTGGTCTCAGCGGACTTGGATGCTAGTGGGCGTGGCTACGCCGCCGGCGGAGCCCCCGCCACGCCTTGGAGCGGCTGCACTCGGACGCCATCACGGTCAACGTGCAGCAACGAACAATTGGGGACCTCGTGCCATGTGAACACCTCGGTATCGAGCGGTTCGGACACAACAATGGTCGCCGCATCATCCAGCGGCGTACAACTTCCGTCGCAGTTGCGAAGGCTGAGCCCCTGCCCCCAGTACAAACTCGGCGCTGTCCCCCCCTCAGAAAATCGGGCGCACCACAGATCGCCCCCCCCAGTAGTCGCGATGGACATCAGAAACGGATCGTTGATTTCAAACTCACCGCGAAGTTCCAGAATCGTATTGATCATGCCGACGATGCCCGCCACCGGGTCATCCCGCAGCCCATGCGTCAACGCCAGGGCGAACATCGTCTCTGAATCAGTCTGCCCCTGTCGATCCCCGAACCATGGGTCCGTGATTCTGGAATCGATCGCCCGTTGCATCAGTTTGTATCCACCGATGTCACCGTTGTGCTGGAAGAGCCAATCCCCCATCAAGAACGGATGCGTGTTTGTTCGCGACACAACACCCTGGGTCACCGCCCGAACATGCGCCATAAATAGGCCGCTGTGAACATGTCGTGCAAGGCTGTGTACATTCTCATCGTTCCATGCGGCCCTAGTTTCGCGATATTGACCTGGATCCGGATCGTCCTTGTACCACCCCATCCCAACACCATCGCCGTTGACGACCCACGAACTCTGTGTCGCATGCTTAGACTGCATGAGCAGTGAGTGCTCAGGATCGTGTAACAACGTACTGAGGCGAATTTCTGGTCCATAGTAGGCAAGCCAGCGACACATGGACGAGGAGTATATCGACCACCGGTCGATATATCTGCCATCGAGTGACTGATTTCAGCGAAGTCGATGGCCCGAAGCGTAGAGACGCTTGAGATCATCGCGAGTAGGCATGGTGAAGTCCGTCGACTCCGACTCTTCATTGGGCATCGTTTCAAAATCCCCTGACTCCACGAGTCGAACGCACTGGATAATCGCCTCAGCAGCTAGATCCTTGGAGCGGGCCATGATGCCCTCCACCGTGTCGTGTGGCCAGATGCGGTAACGCTTCTGCACAATGATCGGACCGTCATCGATCTTCTCGTTGACGAAGTGCACGCTGGTGCCACCTTCCGTCTCGCCATTGGCGAGCGTCCAGAAACTCGGCATCAATCCCCGATACTTCGGAAGCAGCGCCCCGTGGCAATTCACAATGCCCTTGGCCGTTTGATCGCGAAGTTTCTTGCCATAGAACTGTGTGCCGCTGATCGACACGATGAACTCAACCTGCTCTTCCCGAAGATGTAACAAGAACGCATCACTATTGACGTTGACCGCCTCGGTCACCGGAACGCCGTACTTCTTGGCGACCGCCTTGACGCTGTAGCACGTGCGAGTCGACCCCAGCCACTCATTGAACACCTTGGCCGCGATCTTGCGACAGATGAACCTACGAAGCTTCCACTGAAAGTAGCCAAAACCGTAGAGGCGGAACAGATCCAGCGCTGTACCAACGAGACCACGTTTGCCCTGCGCCACAGATTGAATATTGATGCCTGCCGTCGAGTCCGCGAACTCGCGCAGATACTTATCGAGCACTTTTGGCAGCAAGAACGGCTCGTTCTGAATGAAGACGTACTTCTTCATGTCTCATCCTCGACCACATCACAGAACTTTCCACACAACCCGCTCTTGGAATACTTACGGCGAATCGCTTCTTGGGCACGTTGGCCCATTGCTTCAAGTTCGGCCTGAGGTGTGTTTCGAATTTCCTCAAGCACCCGCTGCGCGCCCTCGACATCACCATGGGGAATATGCCAACCGATGCGGTTGTCCCGCACGATGTCCGAAGCATGACACGGATCGGGGGCTAGCAGCAAAATGGGGCGCCCCACTGCCATAGCGCCGTAAATCTTGCACGGATGGACAACCCCGACCACATCATCGCCTACCGATACCAGATGCACGTCCGCGGCGCTCAGAGAGTAGCGCAGAGTCTCAAACGGCTGATAGGGCAGCGAGCGTATGTTGGAAGGACTGTGCGTGGCAATTGTCTCTTCGACGACTTTCTTCCCGACGCCCCCCCCGATAAATAGGAATTCCAGGTCTGTGTCATCTTGCATCTGCAGCGCCGCATCAAGCACCGTCTTAACGGGCGTGGAAAACCCATGATTGCCGCTGTACATCACGACGAACATCTCGCCGTCGATATTGTCTGCCCGCCACGGGTTGTCGCCGTGAGCGATCATCTCCATGTGATCATCGTGCGGCCACGGTGGCATAACGGCAGTCTTTTCGGCCACATCACGTTTCTTCTGCAGACGCTCCAGCATGAATCGGTCAAGCGCCACCACACGCCGAGCCCGGCCAAGAATGCGGCGGTTGAGCCAGTTCATCGTGCGGGCCGCCAAAGAACCTTCCTTGATCTTGCCCAGTTCAATGACTTGGTCCGGGTTCAAATCCATCACCCAGTACACGATGGGCGTACGTCGTATCCATGAAATGACCAGCGCCGCAACAGGGCACATCGGTGGCGACGTGCTGACCAAAATTCGATCCATCCCGCCGACGAAGAGCCCGCGAATCATCTGCTGAAACATCAACAACAAGCCACCGAGCACCCGCAGTGGAATCGACTTCTTACCAAAACTCGACAGCGGCAGACGGCGAATTTCCACACCATCGCGTACCTCTCGAAGTGGGTACTTGCGTGATGGATCATCGTAGCCACGACTTGCGGCGTACACAATGACGCGATGTCCACGATTGACCAACTCGGCGGCCACATCATGAAGATGCTGGCCGACGCTGGCAGGATCGGGCACATAGACCTGCGTGAGCAAAAGAATCGTGCCGCGCTTGGGCGGGGTGTCACTCATGGTGCATGCAAGTCGCTGCCGACAAACTCAGGCGTTGGTCTTGGAGCCGTACTTGGCGAGGTACTGCTGCTCGATCCAGTTGAACGTTCGTTCCATTCCGTCACGCAGTTTGATCCCCGGGGCCCACCCGAGGCGATCTTGAATCATCGTGTTGTCACTGTTGCGACCATTAACACCCTTGGGGGCGTCGAGATTGTGCGTGCGTTCCAGTTGGATGCCAGCAATGTCTTCCACCATGTCCACGAGTCCGTTGATGGTCGTCAGTTCATCGCTGCCTAGGTTGATCGGCTCGAGAATGTCACTGTTGGTGATGTCCTTTATGCCCTTGATGCAGTCATTGATGTACATAAACGAGCGGGTCTGATGGCCATCGCCCCAAATTTCAATCGAGTGATCCCCGGTGTGCTTGGCATGAATGACCTTGCGACAGATAGCCGCAGGCGCCTTCTCACGACCACCCTCCCACGTGCCGTCGGGGCCGTAGACATTGTGGAATCGCGCGACGCGACAGTACATGCCAAAGTCCTCACGGAAGTGACGACACATGCGCTCCGAGAACAGTTTCTCCCAACCGTAGCCATCTTCAGGCATCGCGGGATAGGCGTCCGCTTCCTTGAGGGGAATGACGTCCTCACTGGTTTGCTTGTCAGCGTTGTAGACGCACGCGGATGAACTGTAGAAGTACTTTTCACTGCCACAGTCACGCGCGGCCAGCGTCATATGCACATTGATGAGCACCGAGAGCATGCACAACGCCTTGTTATTCTCGATGAAGCCCATGCCACCCATGTCGGCAGCGAGTTGGTAGATCTCCTGCATCCCGTCACACGCGGCGTAGCACGCGGGCTTCTCCTGCAGATCGGCCACGACATTTTCTGCTCCGTCATGCACCTGATACCAATCCGAAGTTGGCTTGATGTCGACACAACGGACGTCGTGGCCCTGCTCAAGGAAATCCTTTACAAGGTGGCCGCCGATGAAACCGCCGCCGCCGGCAACGAGAATGGTCTTCTTGGACATGGGTCTGTGGTATTCCTGATCTGAAAGGGGTGTTCGGGGAGCATCTGCTCAAGTGCCCAGATCGGTCAATGTGGCCTGAATCCTAAGGGGCACAAGTCAGATCGGCAAGAATAGCAAAGCCAAGGTGAAGTTTCCGCCGCATGACTCTAGGCACGCTCAGCATTGGCCTACGGCGATAATTTCTAACCAATTGCAATGATTTGATTTACATGTGCTGAAGGCCGATTATTGGACTTAGGTTCCAATTGTGCCCGCTCGGCCAATGGCGAGACCCGGACTTGAACCGGGGACACCGGCATTTTCAATGCCGTGCTCTACCAACTGAGCTACCTCGCCTCAGAAGAGCGGCACGGTACGTCGATGCTCGCAGACAAGCAAGCCCCCATATCCAGAAATCAGGCTGCCCACTGCGTGGAACTCGCCGAGGGCAATGACGCCCCGGGCAGTGGATACCAGCGTTCCAACGCCGCTTGCAGGTCATCCGATGAGGTCATCACAAAGAAGATCGGTCCAGGCAACTGTCTTGTGGCGAAGCAATGGGCCCGATGGAGCAAGCCCGGAGTCGTCGCCAACTGCAACGCCCCATCATCCCACCCAAGCGGAATCAGCCCGAATTGCCAGGCCTGCCGGCTATTTAACAGTGCGTGAGTGTCCGCTGATGGTGGCTGCTGGGACAAGTCCACGCTGCAAGTCATCGCAGCATATTGCGCTGCCCAAGCCTGTTCGATCTCGGCCGGGGACACCCCGAGTCGCTGCTCGCAGATGACGCCCAAGGGCTTGCCCGATCGCCGCTGCTCACGCAGGGCATGATCCAACTGTGAACTGCTCAGTGAACCCTGAGCAACTAGAAACTGTCCCAAACGTGCGTCCATGCAGTGATCTCCCACCCACTTCGTCGGTCCAGTCCGATGGGTGGTTGAGCGTAGGCATCGCAGTTATCACGTTTCGGTTCCGTTCGTGCGGGCTGGTGGCATCAGGCACGCTGGGGCATCAAAGCCTCGGGCTCCAACCCGACCAAATCATCCACAACAAACGTACCGTCGCGGCGAATCACTTCATCGTCAAAGATGATCTCGCCTCCCCCATACTCAGGACGCTGAATCAACACCAAGTCCCAATGAATATCACTGCGGTTGGTGTTGTCTGCATCCTCGTAGGCCTGCCCTGGCGTGAAGTGCAAACTGCCGGCGATTTTCTCATCAAAGAGAATATCCATCATCGGTTCGCGAATACAGGGATTGAACCCAATGGCGAACTCGCCCACGTACCGCGCCCCATCATCGGTATCGAAGATAGCCGCGAGCGATTCGGCCCCCACTTCCGCGTCATGGTCCACAATCCGCCCGTGCTCAAAGACCAGTCGAACATTGCGGAAGGTCGTGCCCTGATACACGGTGGGCGTGTTGTAGTGCATGACGCCATTGATCGAATCCCGCACCGGGGCGGTAAAGCACTCACCATCAGGAATATTGTGGCTGCCAGTACACGCGACTGCCGGAATGTCCTTGATCGAGAAGTGCAGATCTGTATCGCCCGGCCCCTTGATGTGCACGCGCTCGGTGCGGTTCATCCGATCTCGTAATTTTTGGGCCGCGGCGGTCATCGCGACGTAGTCCAGAGTGCACACGTCGAAGTAAAAGTCCTCAAACGCCTCGGTCGACGTACCGGCCAACTGCGCCATCGAGGGCGTGGGCCAACGAAGCACGCACCAACGCGTGTGATTGACCCGCTGCTGCATGTGCACGGGTTTCATATAGTGCGCCCCCCAGGCCTTCATGCGATCGGCCGGTGCCCCGGACATCTCATTGATATTGCGACCGCCTCGCAGACCGATGTAGGCGTCCATCCGCTTCATGCGATTGAGATCGCTCGCAGCCATCGTCTCAAACTGCGCGTCATCACCACATTCCACCAACGCCCGCATGACGCGGTTGTTCCGAAGGGACACATGCGGATGACCCCCAGCATCGCGGCAGGCACGGATCATCTCGACCACCATCGCTTCTGGCACATCGAATGCTTCGATGAGCAAATGCTCGCCAGGTTGAATCGCCGTGGAGTGTCCGATCAACAGTCCAGCCAAATCGGTCATGCGTGGGTCGTGCATCAAATGTACTCCTCAGTCTTGCAAACTCGAATATGAATCCGTCGCCGACGACGACAGCAGCCGATCCACCTGCGTGCAGAACGCTGCCTCAGGCGAGGGATCTTCCCGGAAATGGAGGTCCGTGTGCAAGTCCGTGGGACGCCCCCCAGTGGGATCGATGCGGCACCATCCGCAAATACGGGAATCCGGACGACTGGGGCCAGACCAAAACCCATCGGCCGCGCGCCCCCACGCGATACGGGCCCCACGCGGTGGGTGCGTGTCCCATCGCTCCTCGGTGCTGCCAAGCAGGGCCGATTGAAAATCCGTCGACACATCGAGCCTGCTCCCAGAGACCAGAATGACGTTGCGTGCCTTGGGCATGAACTGGCGATAGGCCTTGTCCAACAGCCGCCGGATTCGCGGTGTTTGATCGATGAAACCATCGGGCAGTCCAATGACCAGCGACACATTGGGACCCTCCCATGGCCCAACGACGCGAACCGCCCCTACTTCGAGCCCGGACTCATCCCGAACCGTCAACTCGTCACCGAGCCTGGCCATCTGCAAGAACTCACTGGCCCGTACCACCAGTTGCTGCATGTCTCCGTCTCGCAGCCTCTCACGCCATCGAATTCGCACGATAAAGGGACGCTCAATTTGTTCAAGTACGCGAAGTCGTGGAGAAATCGCCAGTCGGCGTGCCTCGTTACGTTCGTCATCAACCCGCTTGATGTGCAAGAACCATTCGAGTCCCTCATAGCGGACACGAAAGTCGCAGGTCCGCCCAGCGGGTGTTTCCACTTCGGCCTCGAGTACACATCCCTGTTGGGACAACCAATCGGCGATGATCGCTTCGGTCCACAGGTCAAAAAAACGTATGCGTCGCTTCTGCGATTGCAACCGTTTCAGCAATCCCGAAAGCCCTGGCACCCGCCCCCACGTTCGTACCCGCGCCACCAGATCGGCATCAAGTTCATCAGCCCAGTGGTCAAGACCCCTCACGAATCGGTCCATCCTTGCTCGGGCGCCTGCCATCGATGTGGGGGAATACGACATGTGTCGGCCCGCTGCGATACCGGAGGCCACAACGCATCGAGTTGGCTGGCGAGGCGATGATCGCCAGCCATCGCACCAGGGCTGCACGACAATAGTTGATCCGCTTGACGCCGCCCCATCGTCGTGTCCATCGTGACGGTGCCATTGCCGTAGTGGCGATCTCGCACGGGTGTCGTGCGTTCCACAAACGACACGCCGTTACCGTCACTCGTGGGAAGCGTAATGCTGATCTCACACTCGGCTCCGACCGAGAAACTGCGAACGACTTCGGTCAAACGCCCCAGACCTTCGCCCGACACAGCGCTGACTGGTACCGCATCGGGGTGGTCCCGCAGCCACAGCAGCAGATCGTCGGCGTGGTCGAGCCGATCGATCTTGTTAAGCACGAGCTGGCGATGCTGCTCGACGGCCCCAATGTCATCGAGCGTGGAAAGTACCGTGTGGAGTTCCTCGCGTGCATTCGGGTCAGACACATCCACGACAACCAGAATTAACCCGCAGTGCACAGTCTCTTCGAGGGTTGAGCGAAAAGAGGCCACGAGGCGGTGAGGCAAGTCGCGAATGAACCCGACGGTATCGCTGAGCATGACTGAGTTGCCGTCACCGAGTTTCCACTGTTCGACTCTTGTGGACAAGGTAGCGAACAACTTGTCATGCGCAAAAGCACCACCGGCGGTGAGCCGGTTGAACAAACTCGACTTCCCGGCATTGGTATAGCCCACTAAGCCGACGGTCACGAAGTCTTCGTTTCGCTGGTGCACTTCACGCGTCTTGCGTGCATGGATGCGTTCTAACTCGCGGCGAAGTTGCGACAGACGCCGCTTGACCAAGCGGCGGTCGATCTCCAACTGCTGCTCACCAGGTCCGCGTGTCCCGATCCCCACCGGCGCGCCGCCGGTCACTTGCCCGAGGTGGTCCCACATCGCCCGAAGACGTGGGTAGGTGTATTCGAGTTGGGCGATCTCCACCTGGAGTTTGGCCGCATGGGTCGTTGCACGCCTTGCAAAAATATCGAGAATCAGTTCGCTGCGATCGATGATTTTCACCGACGTCGCCTCTTCCAAATTCCGAATCTGAGCCGGGCTGAGATCATGATCAAAGATCACCAGCGTGGCACTGGTCATCTCGACGAGATGCTTGAGTTCCTCGACCTTGCCCTTTCCTAAAAACGTGCGGCCCACCGGCCGAGCCCGCTTCTGGGACAGCATGCCCACCACGCTAGCCCCCGCCGTATCGGCCAGTGCCCGCAGTTCTTCCAGACGATCCTCCAAGTTCAGACGAGCCCGGGGCAGTTGCACAGCCACGAGCACAGCATGTTCATGAGCGACCTTGAGCTGATCACGGTGCATCTGGGACATACGGGAACTCGGTCGCTCCTTCGTGGGGATAGGATGGTCGCTCGCACCACATGCGAACCTGAGACCACACGGATCGTAGTGGCATTTGTACAAGCCCCCCTAGAGTTTCCCCCCATGAATATTCGACAAATCCTCCCACCGATTCTTCTGATCGCCCTAACCGCCATGCTTGTAGTGCAATTGCCCGCCGCCATCGCCGGGCGAGCTCAAAACTACGACTGGTTCGGTCCCATCATCGACACCAGGGCCATCCTGATGGATCGTTTCGTCGTCGACCCCGATGACGAGGCCATGCAGCAGGCCATGATCAAGGCGATGCTCGAGGCCTTGGACGATCCCCACACCATCTATGTGCCGCCCGTAGACGAGCAGGACTTCACCAAGGATCTCATGGGTCACTACGTTGGCATCGGGGCGCACGTACGCCCACATAAACGTCGACTCAAAATCATCTCTCCGATGGACAATTCCCCGGCACTTCACGCAGGCATCAAGGCCGGCGACATCGTGCTAAAAGTCGATGATTTCGACACGCTCGATCAACCCATCGACGACTGCATCGACCAACTCCTTGGCGAACCAGAATCGCAGGTAACCTTGCTGGTTAAACACCTCGACGATACCGAGGAAACCATCGAAGTCACTCGCGGCGCCATCAATGCACCAACCACCGCGGGCTTCATGCGGCGTGACGGCACGTGGAAGTACATGGTCGACCCTGAACGCGGCATTGGATACCTCCGACTGACCCAGTTCACGGATCGCACGTTGGCCCAGGTCAGCCAAGCTCTCCAGGCTGCGATGACAGAAGGCCAACTCAACGGCTTGATACTGGATCTGCGAAGCAATCCCGGCGGCGCCCTGCAAGCAGCCGTGGCGATGTCGGACTTGTTTCTGGCACAAGGCGACATTGTGTCGGTCGGTACTGAACGACCCGATCGCGCCACCGAACGACGAACGATGAGCGCCACACCAGGTGAACCTATGGAGAACGTCGAACTGGTTGTACTGATTGACCAGCACTCGGCCTCTGCCAGCGAAATTGTTGCGGGCGCCATTCGTGACAATCAGCGAGGACGCATTGTCGGCGAGCGGTCATTTGGGAAAGGTTCCGTGCAAGAAGTCCGTCCGTTGGACGAAGACAACGGCTTGCTCAAATTCACGACCGCCTACTACTATCTGCCCAGTGGCCGCAACCTCCACCGTCGCAAACAGACGCCTGAAGCAGCATGGGGCGTCGACCCTTCGATGGGGTGCGTCGTCCCTGAACCACCCGAAGCACGCCTCGCCCGTTTCGAAGCACGGCAACCATTTGAAATCATCACCGACGATGAGCCAGTACTCGAAGGTGAAATCGACGACACCTGGCTTCGCGAGGTCTACAAGGATCCCGCGATGGCCGAGGCATGGGCCCTGCTCAGCCACCGACTTGACCAAAACGCCTGGCCTGAACTCGCAGAAGATGAGGATGCCGCCTTCCCGCCAATGCAAGCCGAACTCGACGCCGCGATGGATCAACGAGAAGCCATGTATCGCCATCTCATCGAATTGGAGGAGCGTATTCAAACGCTTGAAGGAAGCGAATTGACGCGGGAACGTGGCTTGATTGGGCTGCCCAAAGAGGCTGAAATATCCGAAGCGAGACTCATCCTCCAACGTCCCGACGGCACATTGATCGGACAGTGGGACGTCGCCGAGGGCGAGAATATTCGCGCCAGTCTTGAAGCCGTCGAATTAGTTCCAGTGCCCTCCGAAACGAGTCCTCAATCGGATACCTCCGACGCAGGATGATGCGGTGTCATTGACGCTTGGTATTGAATCGAGTTGCGATGAAACAGCTGCCGCTGTGGTGTGTGATGATCGCGATGTCCGCTCGAGCATTGTGGCGACCCAACACGAATTGCATGAGTTGTACAACGGCGTCGTGCCTGAAATTGCCAGCCGGGCCCACTTGGAATGCATCGGACCAGTCGTAGACGAAGCACTCAAAGTCGCAGGTGTGTCGCTGGGCGATCTCGATGCCATTGCAGTGGGTCACGCACCTGGCCTAATCGGATCGTTGCTCGTTGGAGTGAGCGCTGCCAAAACGCTTTCGTGGAGTTTGGGTATCCCCCTGACCGGCGTGCATCATCTACTGGCGCACCTACACGCACCAGCGCTGGACAGCGAGGCCATCACCTATCCGGCCGTTGGCCTGCTCGCTTCCGGTGGACACACATCGCTGACCGTGCAGCATGGGCCGCTCGAGGCACGCTTGCTCGGACGTACCATCGATGACGCTGTTGGCGAGGCCTTTGACAAGGCAGGAACGCTCCTTGAAGCGGGATACCCGGGTGGTCCGGCCATCGAGCGACTCGCCCAAGACGGCGATGATCGCGCCGTCGAGCTACCAATCGCCAACCTAGGGCATGACTCGCTGGACTTCTCATTCGCGGGCCTCAAAACCGCGCTGCTCTACGCCACCCGCGGCACACCGGTGGGACGGGGGCAGAACGCACGCTTCCCCCGAACGGCATCGGACCTCACCCAGCAGCGACGTGCCGACCTAGCGGCCTCGTTTCAGCGGTGCGCCATCGAAGCATTGACTCGCCGCGCACACGCCGCCTTAGAGGCGACTCCAGTCAAAACACTTCTTGGTGGTGGTGGCGTACTGTGCAATACCCTGCTTCGCACGTCGCTCACGGCATTGGCGGACCGCCATGGTGTAGCACTTCGCATTGCACCGCCAGCGTATTGCATAGACAATGCCGCCATGATCGCTGGACTTGGACATCTCTCTATTGCCGCTGGCCACATAGACGGTACGAATTTGCAAGCCAAAGCCAGGCTCAGCATTGAAGATGCCACAGCATGAATTCCATTCCGCCGCCAATCATGATCAAAGGCATCCACCCGGCGATGCTCGATGATGACGAACTCCGCAAACAGTGCCAAGAAACCTTCGGGCGCCAACGAGGTCCGGGCGGCCAGCACCGCAACCGCCGCGACTCGGCCGTGACCTTGGAGCACGTGCCAACTGGCGTCGAGATCGTCGCTGCCGAGCGGCGAAGTCAGCAGGACAACCGGCAGGTCGCGTGGCGACGGCTGCGGCTGAAACTCGCTCGCCGCGTGCGTCGTCACATCAATACCAATGACTACCACCCCACCGAACTCTGGGAGCAGCGGCGTCAGGGCAACAAGGTCTCGGTCAGCCCCAAACACGAGGACTATCCGCCCTTGCTAGCCGAGGCGATGGACGTCATCGAGGCCAGAGCGTGGGATGTCGGGGGCGCCGCTGGAACGCTGAACGTCACGATGTCGCAACTGGTCCGGCTCGTGCGACACGACCGCGGTGCGTTCGAGCGGGTGAACAAGGGCCGCACTGACCGTGGTTGGCCGCCGCTACGAGCGTGACTGGGCACTACCATCCGTGACATGATGAACACGCGCCAACGCATCGACGAACTGCTGCCCCAACTCACCGAGATCCGCCATGACTTCCATCGGCATCCCGAACTGGGCTACGAGGAGCACCGAACCAGCGGCATCGTGAAGGCCTTTCTCGATGAGGCGGGCATCACCTGGAAGGGCGATCTTGCCGGGGGCACCGGTGTACTGGCGCACATCCCCGGGGGCGGCGATGACACGCTTGGACCAATCGCCCTTCGCGCTGACATGGACGCGTTACCGATTGTCGAACAGTCCGGCGTCGCGTGGACATCAACCCACGAGGGGCGCATGCACGCGTGCGGTCACGATGGGCACACGGCCATTCTGCTTGGCACCGCCCGCGTGCTCAAGGACTTGTCAAAGACCGGTGAACTTCCCCGCGATGTGACGCTGGTGTTTCAGCCCGCCGAAGAAGGCGGGGCCGGAGGTGCCGCGATGGTGCGGGATGGGTGCCTCGACGGGTCGGTCATCGGCGAGCCCATCACCCACATCTACGGCCTGCACGGATGGACCTCGCTGGCACTAGGGCAAGTGGCCTCGCGGAGCGGACCCATTCTGGCTTCGGCCGACGGGTTTGAAGCGACGATCACGGGGCGCGGCGGGCACGCGGCGATGCCACACCTCTGTGTCGATCCAATCGCAGCGGCTGCCGCGGTCATCCAGTCGGCCCAGCACATCGTGTCACGACACATCGACCCGATACAAGGCGGCGTCGTCTCGATTACCCGCATCGAAGGTGGTACGACGCACAACATCATTCCCGAGTCGGTCTTCTTGCAAGGCACGACGCGCTTTCTAGAAGGCGAGGCTGGCATTCGAATTCACGATGGCTTCGATCGGATGGTGCATCAGATCGCCGAAGCCCACGGATGCCAGGCCCAGATTCACTGGCACGACGGCTACCCGGTGACAGTCAATCACCCCGATGCCTTCCAGCGGTGGCAGCACATTGCTCGTGAGACGCTCGGCGGGGAGCGGGTTGAGGACATGGCCCCTGTGATGGGCGGGGAGGATTTTTCCTTCTACGGACAGGTCATACCCGCGTGCTTCTTTGCGCTGGGCTTGCTGCCCGATGGGCAGCGTGAGATGCCCTGCCTGCATCACCCTTGCTTTGACTTCAACGACGCAGCCATCCCCACGGGCATCGAGGTCTTTACGGCGATAGCAATGACGCCATGAGGCAAGCGACTCGCGTGTGGGCCTGTGTTGTCGCGCTATCAGTCGCGGGCACCCTTGACGTGCGGGCATGCCGTACTGGCGGTGCTACGGACAGGGCCCCCACGCCGACATCAAGTTGAGTAGGTCGTCGATATTGACCGTTCCATCGCTGTTGGTATCCGCGGAACAGGCCGCCGGACAGTCATCGCACAATCCCCCAGCACCCAACCAAACACCCCCCAGATCGGCACAGTCAGACATCGTTGTCATGGCGCAGCCAAGCGAGCAGCACGCACCTTGCGAGGAGGGGCAGTCAGGGCCGATGAAATCAAAGGTGTGAAAGGTGAAACTACCGCTTCCATAACTGAATTGGTTCGGAGTGTTGCCGCAAATCACGGTGTTCCACGCAGAGGCTGCCGATATCGACAGAGCAAATCCCCCGCCATCGGTGGTAGCAGTATTGTTGGATATCTCGCAGTTGCGGAAGTTCAGCGTTCCAATCTCCATTCCGACGCCGCCGCCGAATACAGCAGTGTTGTTGGTGATAGTGCAGTCTTCAAAGTTGCACTCCGCCTCTGGATTGGAGTGGTTGAGGTGGAACACGCCGCCGCCAAGGCCCTTGCTCTTACTCGCGTTGTTGGATACAAACGAGCACGACTTCCATATCAGTTCGACAGTCTCAAGCGAGAATGCGCCTGCCCCGTTCACGGCAGTGTTGGACGAGATGGTCGTATTTTCAATCAACGTACTGCCACCACTGAGAAATAGACCGCCTCCCCAATCGTCAGCCGAGTTCCCATGCACGACGCAGTCGCGAATGGACGCTGCGCCGCCAAACACGGCAATGCCACCTCCATGGGTGTCAGCTACGTTGGAACGGATCATGCAGTCGAGAATCGTCGGACTACTGTCCTGAATCAGAATGCCACCGCCATTTTCTCCGTACCCTCGAGTAATCGTAAACCCCTGTAGGTACGTTGAGGCGTTCTCGCCGCTCACCAGCAGAACACACTGCCTGACATCACCGCCATCCAGAATGGTCTCGGACACGCTTCCGGTGGCCTGCACGCTCAGTTGCTTGCCACGAAAGTCGATGACCGACGTGCCGGTTCCCGTCCACGTGCCAGGTGCCACGAAAATACGATCCAAGTTGTCCGCGGCATCGATGGCATCCTGAATGGTTAGATAGTCGCCCGGGACGTCGTGGTCCGCCCCGAATGCACAGGACGCGATTCCCAAAATGGCAATGATGTGGGTGTACTGCTGCACGGTGGCCCTCCTCTTATCCTCGCCATTGTTTCAGAAGGCATGGCTAATGCAAGAATTGACGGTTCAATCGGCGTTGGCAGCATCGCCCCGGATGGTTCGTTCTGTCAGTTGGACACCCACCAACATCAGGCGGCTCGTCCCACCAATTGCTCAATACCCACCAATATCAAACAATAGAAGGGCCAGACATGTCTCCCACACGCCGCAAAGCAACTTATTGCCCCCTCATGGCCTTTCTGTGAGTGGATGTCTGGCACGTAAGCGGGCCTTGGGCGAGTTTGAAAACTCCGAAAATTCCTGTGGTATCGATATTTTTGCCATTTATCTTACTGTGGAGTAATGATTTGCTGTTAGTCTCACCTGTGCTCGGGCCTTTGGAAGGGCTCTGGCGGAAGGTAAAGAGAGGAAAAGGAGAGACACTTATGAACGTACTTCAATTCGGCCTTGGTGCCGTTGCGACAGTTGCAGTCACCGGCCTTGCGTCGGCTGATGTCATCATGGACCAGATCGGAACGATGGACGGCGTCAACACGGCGGGCGGGACCCTCCATGCAACGCAGGAATTCATTGACTACGGCGCGTACAGCATCGTTGCGATGGACGACTTTTCGATCAGCGAGGACATGAACCTGACCTCAGCGAGCATGGTGCTCGGTGGATGGAATGGATAC
>PVBE010922313.1_pt1 | contig 32821 bp, 38 predicted proteins | sample 1631181 | NCBI WGS metagenome assembly PVBE01 (sample SAMN08397723, study PRJNA350692) | Marine metagenome, whole genome shotgun sequencing project. | isolation source: water | place: Pacific Ocean | collected 2012-04
AAGCCTCATGCTTGACCTGCGGCAGGATTTCAGTCGCTGCCGCCGCGAACACGACGCCGGCAGCAAGATGCTGTAGCCCCGCCACGAGGCCAGGATTTAACTTTGTGCGGCTCGCGATGATCGCGCCGAGCACGACCGCCAGCACAGGCGCAAGCGTGTACAGCAATGCCTGCATATCCTATGATTCCTCCGGGGTTCGATGACAGACGCGGATCTTCCCGCGCTGCGTGAAGGCGATCGACCCGCCGGCCACGACTGCCCGCGACCGGTCGCCGCGAAATTCCTCGCCAGTACGTTGCGCGCGCAGGATCTCAGTTCTGCCCCTGGGCAGCCAGGTGACAGCCATTTTCAGGCCGTCGTCGATGAAGTCGACATCGGCGCGCGATCCGTCGTCGCAATACATGATGCGTTGCGCAATCAATCGAGGTGTCAGATGCTTTTCATGCGCCGGCTCAGTCGGTCCGCTCGGCGCGGGATTGCACGCCCCTACGACCATACCCGCGAACAGAACGGCGCCGATGCGCGCGGCTGTCAGGCCAGGCAGGTGCCGCACGGCGTGCATCGCCCTCACCACAGCACGCCGTGATCGGGCGTCACCGGCTCAGGGGCTGGCAGTCCAGCCGTCTGAAGAAGGTCGATCTCGATCGTGCGGCACATGGCCGTGAGCGGGACATCGTGGACGCTATTGGCGAACGGATCAGTCAGATCCTCGCCGATGCTCAGCACCGCAAGGAAGACGAGTCCGATCAGCGTCGATCCGATCGGCGTGGCGAGCCCCAGGGATTCGACCAGCGCAATCGGGAGCAGCACGCAGAACACGCGCGTGAAGAGGTTCGGAAAGAACCGAAAGCCATTGGGCAGCGGCGTGTTCTTGATCCGCTCCATGCCGCCCTGCGCATTGGCGATGTCGATCAGGACGCGCTCTACAGTCGCCTGCTGGATTTCGGTGATCCGACCTTCCGCGAGCGCGTCGGCGTAGATGCCCGATATGTCCTCCAAGAGTGCGTTCGCAGGGTTCAGGCGAGCGACCGCCATATCGGCGACGTCCGTTCCGGCGATCCGGGCAATGTCTTCATAGGGCGACTGTCGGCGAAGCTGGCAGCGCATCGAGTGCGCGAAGGCGATCTGCCGCAGGATGATGTTGTGCCGCGTCTCACTGCCCTCGGGTTCCCCCTTGGTCAGGCTGCGTGTGATCCTGGCCAGGCTGCGCGACGCATTGATGAGCGCGCCCCAAAGGGTTCGCGCTTCCCACCAGCGCGCATAAGCTGCGTTGGTCCGAAACCCCATGAAGAGCGCGATGGCAGTGCCGAACAGCGCCGTCGGCAAAGGCGGTTCCTTGATCGGGGTCATCATGTGGAATGCCGTCACCGCCACGTCCCACACGAACAGGATCGTGAGAGGCTTCCAAACCTCGATAATGATCTGCTTAAAACGAGGCCTCGCGCCGACTATCATATCAATTACGCCCTAAATCTCTTAGCAATCGTCATCCGATCGGCATGTTCATGATGTCCCGATAAGCGGACAGCAGCTTGTTCCGGACTTGCAGGGTCGCCTCGAAAGTAATGGATGCGCGGCTCTGGATGAGCGCGACGGTTGCGATGTCGGTGGTTTCGCCACGCTCATATGCTTCGGTGACGACATCCTCTTGCTCCTGGGTCTCGTTGACCTTCGCGACCACGGCATTGAGGGTGTCGGCGAAGTTCGACACCGGAGCGGTCGGCGTCACGCCGGGTGGTGCCGTCGGCTGCGCCTCACGCAAAGCGCGGCTTCGCGCGATCACTTCGGCGCGAATGGCCATCACATTCGAGATCGACGTGTCAGACATCGTTTCTCTCCCGTTGCAGTGCGACATGTCGGAAGACAGGACGGTTCATCGGGTGCCCTCCCGTTCGCAGATTCGGGTGCGGCCCTCGCCTTCCACGACGGTGAGCTGCGACCCCTTGAAGGTCGCGGTGGCTGTCTCGCCGACATATTGGAGGCCCTGCGCTGGCGCGGTCAGCGTCATGGGCACGGCGCTGCTGGAGCGCCGCAAATCGATCTGCAGGCCGTTGTCCTTGTAGTCGACGAACAGCGGTTCCCCGTCGGAACAGCGATAGGGATGGCGCCCCATTTCCCCGGTCGCCACGGCGCTGTCGGACGAATGGATTTGCTGCTCCGTTGGCGGGGCTGGCGGCTTGCCTTCCGTGCAAGCCGCCAGCCCGACAACGAGGATGAGGGCGGGCAGTACCCGCTTCAACGGCATCATCGCGCCTTCCTCCTGTAGCGGGAGGGGACGCGCTGACGATTGATCCCAAGGGCAGGCTGACCCACCCGCCAGCGCAGATAGGTTGCGAGGCGATCGTCAGCCTCGATCATCAGGGACCGCAGGCGACGCAACATCATCGCCGCGAACGGCAGAGACAGCGCCCCGCGCAGCGTGCAGCTATGTGTTAGCCTGGTGCCACCATCGTCCCCTGCCAGCTCGTACCGCTCTTCGAGCGTGAACAGATAAGGGATGCCGCAGGACCAAGCGAAGGCTCGCGGCTTATCGAATTGATCGATCCGTGCCGGCGTCCGAATCGGCCGGTTGATGCCCTGGATCGCAAAGGTTCCTCTCGTGTCGCCGAGCTGACCCGGGTTATCGAGGAGTACCAGCGGGCTCCAAGCTCGGCGATGATCCGGGTCGGTGAGTGCCGACCAGATCCGCAGTGGCCCGCCGTGAAGCATTGAGCTGGTTATGGTGCGAGGCATATCCTCATCTCCCAGAGATGAGCGGGGGCGATCGCGGATCGCCCCCGCTCACCCATCAGGCCAAGTTGTTCACGAAGGTCTGACCGTGGTCGTCCCCTTCATGCTCCTCATTGTAGTGCTCGGATTTCTCGATCACCTTCTGACCGAAGCGGGCATAGAGGGTCGGCAGCACGAACAGCGTCAGCAGCGTCGCCGAGATCAAGCCGCCGATGACAACTGTCGCCAAGGGCTTCTGCACCTCCGCACCCGCGCCCTCGCCAAGCGCCATCGGCACGAAGCCGAGGCTGGCGACGAGCGCGGTCATGACCACGGGCCGCAGTCGCTGCATTGCGCCGACATGGGCCGCCTCTTCGCGCGATAGCCCCGACCGGATCAGATCCTGGATCGAGCTGACCATCACGAGGCCGTTGAGGACCGCGATGCCCGACAGGGCGATGAAGCCCACCGCCGCCGAAATCGAAAAGTCCATGCCTCGCAAGAAGAGCAGCAGGACACCGCCCACCAGCGCGAAGGGCACGCCGGTGAAGACGATCGCGGCATCGCGGACCGATCCCAATGCGCCATAGAGCAGCAACAGGATCAGGATGAAGCAGGCCGGAATAACCAGCTTCAGCCGCTCGCTTGCCGATTGCAGGTTTTCGAATTGGCCGCCCCATTCGAGATAGGTACCGGCAGGCAGCCGAACCTGGCTGGCGATCGCTGCCTGCGCATCCGCAACCACCGATCCGACGTCGCGGCCACGCACGTTGGCTTGCACCACCACGCGCCGTTTGCCATTCTCGCGGCTGATCTGGTTGGGACCGTCGACCACCTTGATCTCGGCGACGCTGGACAGCGGCACATAGCCGCCGCCTGCGACCGGCACCTGCACCTGCTGGAGCAGGCCGATGTCGGCGCGCTGCGCCTCAGACAGGCGGATCACCACCGGGAAGCGACGATCGCCCTCGAAGATCTGGCCCGAGGTTCGCCCGCCGATCGTGGCAGTCACGGTGTCCTGCACGTCTTGCGCCGTAACGCCCAAGCGCGCCATCGCGTCACGATTGACGCGAATGTCGAGCATGGGAAGACCTGTCGTTTGCTCGACTTTCACGTCCGCGGCACCCTGCGTCTTACGCAGCGTCGCAGCGATTTGCTCGGCCGTCCGGTTCATCTGGTTGAAGTCGTCCCCGAACACCTTCACCGCGATGTCACCGCGCACGCCGGCGATCAGCTCGTTGAAGCGCATCTGGATGGGCTGGGTGATCTCGTAGGCATTGCCCGGGATCTTCGCGAGCTTACCCTCGATCCGGCTGACCAGCTCCTCCTTGGGAAGCTCAGGATCCGGCCAATCCTTGCGCGGCTTCAGGATAACGAACATGTCGGTTGCGTTCGGCGGCATCGGGTCGGCCGCCAGCTCGGCGGTGCCCGTCTTGGAATAGACGAACTGCACCTCCGGCTGCTTCGACATCATTCGCTCGATCGGCACCTGCATCGCCTGGCTCTGCTGGACCGACGTCGCCGGAATACGGAGCGACTGGATTAGCAAATCGCCTTCATCGAGCTGCGGCAGGAACACCGAGCCGAGCGTGGTGAAGGCCAGCGCCGCCACCACAAGGCTCGCGACACCCGCCCCGATCGTCACGGTCGGACGCTTCATGGCCCGATCAAGACCAGGTTCGTAGCGCTTCTTCAGCCACGTGATGATGCGGCCGTCCTTCTCCTCAACCTTCTTCGATAGCCAGATCGCGATCATCGCCGGCACGAAGGTGAGAGAGAGGATGAAGGCGAAGGCGAGCGCGATGATGACGGTGAGCGCCATCGGCACGAACGTCTTGCCCTCCACGCCTGTCAATGTGAGCAGCGGCACATAGACAAGAATGATGATCGCCTGCCCGTACACCGAGGGACGGATCATCTCACGCGCAGCGGCTGCCACGGTTGCGAGCCGTTCCTTGACGCTGAGCAATCGGCCTTCATGATGCTGTTGCTCGGCAAGCCGGCGCAGTGCGTTTTCGACGATGATGACGGCGCCATCGACGATCAGACCGAAGTCTAGGGCGCCGAGGCTCATCAGATTGGCCGAGACGCCAGCACGCAGCATCCCGAAGCCGGTCAGCATCATGGTAATCGGGATGACCAGCGCCGCAATCAGCGCCGCACGGAAGTTTCCGAGCAGCAGGAAGAGCACGACGATGACCAGTACCGCGCCTTCCGACAGGTTCTTGGCAACCGTTTTGATCGTCGAGTTGACCAGTTCGGTGCGGTTGAGCACCGGCTGGATTACGACGTCAGGGGGCAGCGACGCGTTGATCGTCTTAAGCTTCTCCGCGACCGCGGTCGACACGACGCGGCTGTTCTCGCCGATCCGCATGATCGCGGTGCCGACGACGACTTCCGTGCCATTCTCCGAGGCCGAACCCATGCGGATCGCCTGACCCGTCTTCACGGTCGCGACTTGTTCGACCGTGATCGGCACGCCGTTACGTGTCGCGATCACGGTCCTGGCCAACTCGCCGGCATTGCGCACCAGCGCATCCGAGCGGACAGCCAGACCTTCGCCATTGCGATTGACGAAGCCGCCGCCGACGCTGGTGTTGTTGCGCTCCAGCGCATTGCCCAGGTCGGTCAGCGTGATGCCGAGCGAGGCCAGCTTCTGCACATCGGGCACGACGAGGAACTGCTTGGCGTAACCGCCAATCGAGTCGACGCCGGCGAGGCCCGGAGTGTTCTTGAGAAGCGGCGTGACGATCCAGTCCTGCGCAGTGCGCAGGTAGGTCGCCTTGTCCTCTTCGGTCGTCAGTCGCTCGCCCTCTGGCGTGATATAACTGCCATCGGGCTGTTGGCCCGGTTCACCGGGCTTGTGCTTGTCGTCTGCGCGATGCTCGAGCCGAACGGTGTACATATACACCTCGCCCAAGCCGGTCGCGATCGGACCCATTTCGGGGTTTACGCCATCGGGCAGGTTCTCCTGCACGCCCTGCAGACGTTCACCCACCTGCTGACGGGCGAAATAGATGTCCGTGGCGTCCGAAAAGACCGCGGTGATCTGCGCGAAGCCGTTGCGGCTCAGCGAGCGCGTATATTCAAGGCCTGGAGTGCCGGCGAGCGCGGTTTCGATCGGGAACGACACCTGCTTCTCGACCAGCTCGGGCGAGAGCGCGGGTGCGCGGACGTTAATCTGGACCTGATTATTGGTGATGTCCGGCACCGCGTCGATCGGCAGCCGGTAGAGGGAAAACGCGCCGATGGCGGCGACGATGACGGTGAGCAGCAGGACAAGCCAGCGCTTCTCGACCGCCCATGTGACGATGCGGGCGATCATGGCTTAATCCTCGTGGCTCGCTTCGCCCTTGCCGATCTCGGCCTTGAGCGTGAAGCTTCCGGTGGTGGCGATCTGTTCGTTGCCGGTCAGGCCCGAGCGGACGATCACCGTGTCGCCCGATGCATCGCCGAGCTGGACCGGAGTCGCCTTGAAGCCCGTAGGCGTGCGAACGAACACGACCGACTTGCCCTCGAAGCTCTGGACCGCCGTTGTCGGCACGCGGATTGCGCCGCTACCGCCGCTGCCCGTGAGCTGGACGGCAGCCGTCACCGGCTCGCCGACCCGCCATTCACCACCGCGATTGTCGAGCGTGGCAAGGGCGGGCACGAGCCGCGTCTGCGGATCGAGTGCTGGCGACACGAAGGTCACGCGCGCGGTCGCCTGACGGCCCGCCGCCTTGACCAGTACCGTGTTGCCGGGGCGTACCCGGCCCGCATCCTCAGCCTTCAGATTGAGCGCGATCGACACCTGGCTCAGGTTGGCAATGCGATAGAGTTCGGCGTCCGCCGCAACCGTCTGTCCCAGCGTCACGGGGCGCGCGATGATCTGTCCCGAGATCGGCGCGGCGATGCCGAGCCGGTTGAGACCACCGCCGCCGACACCGGCGGCCGACACCATGCTCCGCGCCTGCGTCAGCGCGATCCGCGCTTCCGTCGCCGCCGTGCGGGCAGCAATCAGATCCTGCTCAGGAGACACCTTCTGCGCGTACAGCCGTTGCTCGCGTGCGAGGTTCGAATTGGCGAGCTGAAGCCGTGCCCGTGCCGCTTCGACCTCGCCCTTGATTTGCGCCGCCTCGCGGCTCTCGATTACCGCGATAGTCTGGCCGCGCCCCACGGATTGACCAAGGTTGCGCGTCAGTGCGACCACCCGTCCCGCGATCGCGGCCGAGACGACTTGCGTGCCTTGGGGATCGCCCTCGATGATCGCGGGAAGCTCGATCGTTCCGGCTCCGCCGATGATCGGCCGTCCGACTTGGACGCCCGCCGCAGCGATCTGATCGGCACCCAATAGGACGACGCCCTCATCAGCGTGACCGCCTTCAGCACCGCCCTTTTCCGCACCAGCAGCCGCTTCATTGCCGGCTGCTCCATTGGCGGCCGCCTCGTTCCCGGTGTCTTTGCCACCGCAGGCAGCCAACAGCAGGGCGAGTGACGCCGCGCCCGCGAGATAGAAGCTCTTCATCACTGATTTCCCCCATTGGGCGCAGGAGCGGTCAGTCGCTCCACTTGCGCGCGGGCATTCTGGTAGTTGGCAAGCGCATCGATCGCGGCGACCCGCGTTTCAGCGAGAGTGCGTTCCGCATCGAGCAATTCGAGCTGGCCGAACTTGCCCTCGCGATAACCGATCCGCGCGATGCGGGCGGCCTCCTGTGCAGCCGCCAGCGCCGGCCCAGACGCCGCACGAGCCGTCGTTGCGGCATTGGCCGCTTGCGCCTGCGCGTCCGTGATCGCCTGTTCGATGTCGAGCGCGGTCACGCGACGCTGTGCATCCGCCTGTGTCCGCTGCGCGGTCGCCTGCGCGATCGCCGCGCGACCATTGTTGAACACCGGGATCGGGATCGACACGGTGAACACCGCCGCCATATCGTTGGTCGCTTCCAGGCGGCGGATCGCAGGCCCGACATTGAGGTCAGGGACGCGATTGGCGCGCGCGAGCCGCACGCCGGCTTCCGCGATCGAGAAATCCGCGTTCGCCGCCGCCAGCGCGAGCGTGCCGGTTGTGTTGACCGGTGCCACCGGCCCATAGACGTTCGCCCCCGGCAGGCGATCGAGCAGCGTGTCATCGAGCGCGCCGTCGATCGGTCGGCCAATCCGACGCGCCAGATTGGCGCGGGCGGCCTCTGCCAAGCGAAGCTGCCGCTCCACATTGGCATCGGCATTGATCCGGGCGACGTCCGCACGCTGTTGCTCCAGCGGAGAGGCACGCCCCGCCTGCACGCGGACGCTCGCGGCGCGCAGCGCGTCGCTGGCGATCCGGGCCTGGTCCCGCGCTGTCGTTACCCGCCGGTCGGCGGCGACCGCTTCGACGTAGAGCTGCGTCACCTGAAGCCGGACATCCGCTGCGATGATCGCAGCCTGGATCTCGGCCCGGGACAATTGTGCGTTGGCGACCGCAACGCGGGCGCCGCGCTTGCCGCCTAGCTCGATCGGGATCGCAAAGCCGACCGTGGATTCCGCGCTGCGGACCCCCCGATATGGCCCCGAGCCAATGATGTTTTCAACCTGACCCTGGACCACCGGATTGGGCCGCAAGCCGGCGACCGTGCGGCCCGCACGGGCCGCGTCGATCGCAGCTGTCGCGGCTTCCGCAGCGGGGGCCGAACCGCCCGCCGCACTGACCGCTTGGTCAAGCGTGTAGACCGGCGCGTCCTGCGCAACAGGCGCGGACGGTCCGACCTGCGCCTGCGCCATAGTTGCGCACGACGCTGCGGCCAGCATGGCCGCGAAGATACGATGCATGAGACTAAAACTCCTGACGCTGATCGACAGGCGCGCGCCAACGCACACCCGAATCGGGCGTCAGGCTTGGGGGGGCCTCAGATGGACTATCCCGGTGTGGCCATCGAGCGATGCAGAGGCAGAGATTGTCGGCTCGGGCGCCGTGAGGACAAGGGTGTATTCCATTGTCGCGCGCGCAGGCGCACCCACGTCATGCCCGTGACAATAATTGTGGTGGTGCGGGACGTTCTTGTCCGAATCTGACGGCACCTCATCGCGGTCGCCCGCGGTATGGACGGTAAACTCAACGCCCGCGATGCTTCCTCCCGCCAAATCGGCGGCGTGAGCCATGCCGGCGAAGCTGGTGAGGACCAGCATCAGGCATGTCAGGAGAGGCAGAAAGGCTCGCACGAATTGACGCTTACCACGGAAAGGTTTCCATGTCATTGCAATAACTCGAGCGGAGTTTGGCGCTGTGAGGAAGGCGATCGCCTCTCCGCTCGAAGTCGGTTCGGGATCGAGCAGGCCACGATCCAGACGGAGATACCGGGCAATGTCCGAGGACGACGCGCTTCTTGACCCGTGAATATGGGGGCGGTTGCCCGCCCCCATACCAACACCGTCAGCGGCGCTGCATCTCGCCCGCATGATCGGCGTGATCGCCGGCCTTCTTGGCGTGATCGCAGCAGTCCGCGCCTTCCTTGCAGCACGTCATGTCCGGGCAGCAATCGGCCGCGCTCGCGGCGAAAGCGGTGGAGGACAGGGTGAGCGCGACGGCCGCGCCAATGAGCTTGAACTTCGACATTTAAACTCTCCATAGAACAGTGTGAGGTTGGAAGCGTCACACAGCTCGCGGAGGGGGCGTCGCAGGTGCCCGAGCAAATTCAAGCAGGCCGGCATGTCGCACCGGCCAGGGGCCGGGCGCCGCGTAGGCCAGCGGCGCGACACGGGCGATCGGTGCGCCGTCGAGCGCGGCGGCACAGGGCATCGAGCAGGCGGCAGTAGGAGCCTTCTTCTCCGGGGTGCCATGCCCCTTGCCCTCGCAACCGGGCATTGCCGACGCACTCGGGACGGCCGCGATAGCGACAGCCTCGCAGATCGGCCCGACCCGCATGACCAGCATCAGCGCGAGAAGGGCGATCAGCGCCGCGCGCACGGGGCTGGGAGGGTGAGAACATACGCCGAAGCATGTTCACGATAGTAGGGCCTGAGGCGAATGACTGCAACTTGGAGCTTTGCCGAGCGGCAGGATTTGCTCTATACAAGCGTTACGTGCGGCGTCGAAAGGCGTCCGTTTCCCAAAAGGGAACTAAGGGCCAGGGCCGCTTCCTAGGAGGCGGCCTTTGGTTTTCGGCGGATAGCGATTGAGCTTTCCAGCTCCTCAGGGCTTAGCCTTGGCAGCAGATTGGCGAACTTCCATTCGCGTTCGCATCCTGTATCGGCGGGCACGGTACGTCGCCGAACGAGCAGAACACACAGCAATCTCCCGGCAGGGGGCGCAGCACTACCGCGCAATGCCGGCAATCATAGAAGAACTGGCAGGCGTTGGTGGGCATCGTCTCGGTTGCGACCCCGCCGCACTTGGGGCAGGTCAGGGCGGAGGTGAGCTGCATCAGGAAAGCGCCTTCATCAATGGCGCTTCAAGGCGATCCCATATTAACGCGACCACCGTCAGGACCGTGCCGATCGCGAGCACGATCGGAGTGGCGCTAGAAGGCAGCGGCACGGTGCAGGACCGATCCGCAGCGCAAGCCCTTCGGCGCCGCGCATAGGCCCACCACCCGGCAGCCAGACCGATGAGCGAGAGTGCCGTCAGCGGCCAGCGCAGCGGCATCAGCGCGGCGAAGGTACTGGAAACGCCGGCTCCAACGCTCATTGCCGCAAGCGCGAGCGGCAGGACGCAGCAGGAGGCAGCGGCCAGGACCGCGCCGAAGCTAGTCAGCGCGGCGAGGACGGATAGCCCCGTGTCGGCTCGACGGGTCGGCGCGGGCGGACCCAGAGTTTCGTGCGGCATCGTCCCTTGGTTCATCGGTCGTCTCCGGAGGAATAACCCGCTATGCCTCCTGTAGCGGCTACAGGAGCAAGCGATTTATGCGCGTCGAGCAAAGCATCGCGATAGGCGAGCTGTCGCGCCGGACTGGTGTGAACATCGAGACAATCCGATATTTTGAGCGCGTCGGCGTTCTCACAACGCCACCCCGCACGAGCGGCGGGCGGCGGGTATATGGGGCCGATCACGTCCGCGCCCTTGGATTCATCCGTCGCGCGCGAGAACTCGGTTTCACCCCGGCCGAGGTGCGCGCGATCCTATCACTTGGCGGTCCCGCGCAGGCGTCATGCTGTGAGGTCCGCGAGATCGCGGCCCACCATCTGGAGCGTGTTCGCGCCAAGATGGTCGATCTGGCGCAGCTCGAAAGCGTGCTCGCCACGACTATCGACCGTTGCGGGGGCGACGGGGCGGCAAGTTGCGCCGTGATCGACTTGCTCGACCAACATGCGACTGCGTAGGTGCTGCAATCACCCCGTCTCGCGCAAACGGTCGATTGCGTGAGGATCGCGCCGATCGCAGCCGGGCCGCTGTAAACGCTCGCGCTAAGTGGCGGCATTCTGATCGCGCTATTTGTCGGCGAGCGTCGCTACGCGGCTACCGGCTTGGTCTCGGCCGATCGCACATAGGCGTAGAGTGTTGGCTTGGAGATGCCGAGCATCGAGCAAATCTTGGCGATCGGCATCGTGTTCTCGTGGTAGAGCCTGACGGCCAGGTCGCGCTTGTCCTTGCCGAGTGCGGCCGGCCGGCCACCCTTCTTGCCGCGAGCGCGGGCTGCGGTGAGACCGGCCTGGGTCCGCTCGCGGATCAGGTTGCGCTCGAACTCCGCCAATGCCCCGAACAGGTGGAAGGTAAGCTTGCCCGACGTGGTGGTCGTGTCGATCGCCTCGTGCAGGCTCAGCAGCCCGACCTTTTCCTCGTCGAGGTAGGTCATCCATCCGATCAGATCACGGAGCGAGCGGCCGAGCCTGTCGAGGCGCCAGACCACCAGTGTGTCGCCGGCGCGAAGCAGCTCCTTCACCTTTTCCAATCCAGGGCGAGCGGCAGTCGCCCCGGAGGCCTTGTCGGTGATGACCTTCTCGCAGCCGGCAGCCTTCAGCGCATCACGCTGGAGGTCCAGGTTCTGCTCGGCGGTCGATACGCGGGCGTAACCGATTTTCATGCGTAGGGCCGGTGGCGCCCCGATCGGGCGCGGTTTGGGAAGAAAGTCGTCATCGGCAGGTCTATGTTGCCCTAGTTTTCTTTACCGGGTAGATTTACGTCGAACAGGCCGGTTTGGCAACGCGAGCGGACTCGCATGGCGATGGGCAGGCAAATCTCCGTTTTCCTTACCTGCGACACGGACCGTCGGCGGTGACGCATCCGGCGCTTGTCCCGCCGCTGGCGATCGAGCGCTACCGCGTCCTTGAACCGCACCTCGCCGATGGCATCCCGCTCGCGGACCTCGCCCGCACCGGCACGCTGAGCGAGCGGACGTTGCAGCGCTGGCTCGGGCGCTACCGTGCCGAAGGACTTGCCGGTCTCGCGCGTCTGCCGCGCAACGATCGGGGCAGGCTGCACCTGCCGGAACATCTGGTCGAACTGACCCGCACTCTCGCCACCAAGCGCCCGCGACCCCCGGTCGCCGCCATTCACCGAAAGGTGCAGGAACTCGCCATCGCGCATGGACACCGAACCCCCAGCTATGCGGCCGTCGCGCGTGTCGTCAGGGCGATACCGGCAAGCCAGATCGCCGCAGCCTCCGATCCGGCCGTCTACCGCGACCAGCACGAGCTAGTGCATCGGCGCGAAGCCGCGACCTCGAACGAGATGTGGCAGGCCGATCATACCGTTCTCGACATTCTCGTGCTCGATGATGCCGGAACCCCGGTGCGTCCTTGGCTGACCGTCATCGTTGACGATCACAGCCGAGCCATCGCCGGTTACTTCCTCAGCCTCGATGCCCCCAGTGCCCTCAACACGGCGCTCGCCTTGCGGCAGGCGATCTGGCGCAAGCCCAATCCCGAATGGATCGTCAGCGGCATTCCCGAACAGCTTTACGTCGACAACGGCTCGGATTTCATCTCCGAGCATATCGAGCAGGCGTGCATCGCCCTCAAAATCCGCCTCATCCATTCGCTGCCGGGGCGTCCTCGCGGGCGCGGCAAGATCGAGCGGCTGTTCCGCACCATCAACGACATGTTCCTGCCCGACCTGCCCGGCCACCTGATCGCGGGCAAGCCGCTGTCGGCGCCAGTGCTCACGCTCGACGAGCTGCGCGCCCGCTTCGAGGCGTTCGTGTGCGGCGTCTATCATCGTCGCCCGCATGGCAGCACCGGCGAACCGCCGATCACGCGCTGGCAGAAGGGCGGGTTCCTGCCCGCAATGCCCGACAGCCTTGAACAGCTCGACATGCTGCTCGTGCACGTGCCCAAGCCCCGTAAAGTGCTGCGCGACGGCATCCGTCTGATGGGCAGGCGCTATGTCGAACCCACGCTCGCGGCCTTCGTCGGCGAGCAGGTCGAGGCGGTCTATGACCCCCGCGACCTGACCGAGATCCACGTCTACCACCAGGGCCGGTTCGTCTGCCGTGCGCTCAGCTCCGAGCACGCTGGGCACCCGTCGTTGCGCGCGATCCAGCGCGCCCGGCGCGGCGCGAAGGAGCGCGACAAGCAGGTGCCTGCCCCCACGGAGACCTTCGATGGCGACCAAGAGGATACGGCTTCCCGGCCCACCACCTACCGAGGGCTCCGGCTCTACGCCGCTGACGATTGAGTTCCTGGTCGAGCAGCCGTTCCTGGCGACCCGCGAACATGCCCGGTTCGTCGAGTTTGCCGAAGCCTGCGCGCACTACCGCTATATCGGCGTGTGTCATGGCCGGCCGGGCGTCGGAAAGACGCGATCGGCGCGCGAGTTTTCCAGCTTCCCCGACCTGGGGGAATATGCCGCGCTCCGTCCCATTGCCGCGCTCCTTGGCGAAAAGGTCGCTCGCTGCCGCGCCGTCTTCTACACCGTGTCGGTCAGCAACACGCCCAAGACGATCGACGCGGTGTTGGGCCTCAACCTCATTAAGCTGGGCTATGCCCGGCTGACGGTCGCGGGCGGCTCGCAGGACGAAATCACCCATGACGCCGCCCGCATCGCCTGCCCCCTCGTCATCGTCGACGAGGCCGACCGCCTGACCATAAAGTCGCTCGAACATCTCCGCGACATGGCCGATCGCCACGGCTTCGGGCTGATCCTGATGGGTATGCCGGGCTTGGAGAAGCGCCTCGCCCGCTATGCCCAGCTCTACTCGCGGATCGGCTTCGTCCACGAGTTCAAACCGCTTACCGAGACCGAAATGCGGCTGCTGCTCGCGACCCACGCCGGCGATTTCGGGATCAGCTTCGACCCGGCCCAACTCGACGCGATCGAAGCGCAGGCAGCCGTGATCCGCATCACGCGCGGCAACTTCCGGCTCATGGAGCGCCTGTTCGCGCAGATGCGGCGGATCATGACCCTCAACCGCGTCGAGGAGGTCACCGCTGACATCGTTCAGGCCGCGCGCGATTGCCTCGTCATCGGACCCGGCAACTGACAAATAGCGCGATCAGAACGCCGCCATTTAGCGCGAGCGTTTACAGCGCGCGTGTCCACCAGGGACCAGTCCCCTGCCCTACAGCTCAATGCGCTTCGTGAAGCCGGGTGCGAGCGGGTGTTCATGGAAAAGGCATCGGGCGCGCAGCGCGAGCGGCCGGAGCTGAAAGCCGCGCTCGATTATCTTCGTGCCGGCGACACGCTGGCGGTGTGGAAGCTCGACCGGCTCGCGCGATCGGTGCGCCAGCTCGTCGAGACGGCCGAAGATCTCGCCAAGCGCGAGATCGGCCTTCGCGTGCTCACCCAGGCGATCGACACTACCAGCCCCGGTGGGCGGCTCGTGTTTCACGTCTTCGCGGCCGTCGCGGAGTTTGAGCGCGAGCTGACCTTGGAGCGCACCCACGCCGGACTTGCCCAGGCGAAGGCGTTGGGTCGACGTGGCGGGCGCAAGCCGGCGATGGGGCCGGCCGAAATCAAGCGCGCCAAGGCAATGCTCGCAGACCCGACCATCACCGTTGAGGAGGTCGCGCAGCAGATCGGCGTGCAGCCTTCGACGCTTTACCGGCATATTCCCGGCGGGCGCAGCTCGCTAGGCCCGCCGGCGTAGTAGAGACCGCCCCGATCAGGGCGGTTGCGTCTTTGTCCCACCCACCCAACCCTTGGGCCGGGCCTGCGGCCCGGCAGTCAGACGAACAAGTCGCCGATTACCGCATGTCCACACGTTCACACGTTCACACGTTCACACGTTCACGTGCTCATGGGTTCACACAAAACTATCGTCAGAGGGCGATGCGACCCCTTGACCGTGTTGTGATAAACAACTACATTCTCGCTAATGCATCGAAAAGCCCTACGTAACATCTCGTGGATCAAGGGCGCGCTCAAAGAGTTCGGCCGCTTTCCCGAGGACGCGCAGGACCAGGCGACCGACGCTCTCACGGCGATCGCCGAGGGCGACACACCGGAGATCGCCAAGCCCATGACCGGGTTGGGTTCGGGCATATGGGAACTGGCGATCAAGGAACGGGGAGACGCTTTCCGGGTGATTTACGCCCTCCAGCTCGATGACGATATTTGGGTGGTTCACGCCTTCCAGAAGAAGTCCAAGAGCGGGATCGCCACCCCGAAGCAGGAGATTGATTTGGTGCGCGAGCGCATCAAGCGTTTGAAGGAGGCGCTGCGATGACCGACGATGACGACTTCGAGCTGATCCGAGGCACCGGTAACGTCTATGCCGACCTTGGCATGAAGGAACCGGAACAGCGCCAGCTCCGCGCGATCCTGGCGGCCGAGATTAGCAAGACGCTAGCGACCGACAATCTGACGGTGCGGGCGGCCGAGAAGATCACCGGCGTCGCCGCCGCCGATTTTTCGCGCATCCGCCAGGCCAAGCTCAAGGGCTTTACCATCGACCGGTTGATGACGATTCTCGACCGGCTCAATCGCGACGTGCAGGTGTCGGTATCGGTATTGCCGCGTAAGGTGGACGGTCAGGCAGGGTTTCACCTTCATCCCGCCTGATCGACAAGCGCCGAGCAGGACATCGAAGATGGCTGACAACAAGCACCGGGGTCCGACCCTCGACAGCTTTCTCGATGAGGAAGGCATCAAGTGGCGGGCGCTCGAACAAACCATCGAGGAGGTGCGTGCCCGGTTTGAGGACGTGCCGCCGGCGGAATTGGAAGCCCTGATCGACGAGGCCGTTTCGGCGACGCGTGCCGAAACGCGAATAGCAAATAGGTCTGGCGCCTGCCGCTGCGCGGCACCGCCGCTCTCAGTCGCTTTGCTCCCCAAGCCCGCAAGCGGTCTTGGCCCTGCCGGGTTCCGATCGGCTGGCGGGGCGAGGATCCGCATAGCGGATCGCCGCCTTGACCTAGACGATTGTATCGTTCACACGTGAACGTGTTCACAAGTCCACACGTTCACGTGTTTAGGGGTTCACATGAAGGTCATTACCGTCATCAGTCAGAAGGGCGGCGCGGGAAAAACGACCTTGGCAATCCACCTAGCCGCAGCCGGTGCAGGCGCGGGGCTTACTGCGTTGATCCTCGATACCGACCCGCAGGCGACCGCGAGCCACTGGAGCGAGTGGCGCGGATCGTCGGACCTGGAGGTGGTCGATTGCGCCTCCCCTCCCCTTTTGCCCCGCAAACTCCAGCAAGCGGCCGAACTTGGTGCCGACCTGGTGGTGATCGATACCCCGCCCCATGCCGACATCATGGCGCGGGAAGCCTGCAAGGTCGCGGACCTGGTGCTGATTCCTTGTCGTCCGCAAGCCTTCGACCTTAAAGCCGTCGAGATGACGGCCGAGCTGGTGCAGGCAACCGGCAAGCCCGCGTTCGTGCTTTTCATGGGCGGGCCGCAGCGCGCGCCGACAACCTATCGGGATGCCCGCGAGCTGATCGAGGGCGGCGATGGCGTCGCCGGCATGGGCGTGGACGTTGCGCCCGTCATGCTCACTCAGCGGGCGATCTATCATCACAGCACGGCGCAGGGGAAAACCGCGATCGAGCTGGAACCCGAAGGCAAAGCGGCGGAAGAGGTCGCCGCACTATGGGCGTGGACAAGTGAACAGGTGAACGTGTCCGCACGTTCACGAGTGAGCAGGAAGAAGCGGGGCGCGGCATGAGCAAGTTCGGCGCGATGAAGCAGCAGCGGGCGGAGAAAGCTGGCGCGATTGGCGACAGCCCCGACCCGACGACGGCGACGCCCGCCACCCGCGCCCAGACCCGGCAGGGCAAGAAGGCGGTGAGCGCCTATTTCAGTCCCGAGGTTAGTCGTGGTCTGAACATGCTGGCGGCCGAGCAGGGAACGACGTTGCAGGCGCTCCTTGGCGAAGCCATCGACCTACTCATGCGCCAGCACGGCAAGCACCCGTTCGGCGAGCGATAGCTGTCCACGTGTGAATATGTGAATGTGTGAACACAAAGATTAGGAGCTTGGGGGTGGCAAGATCGACGAACGCCAGGAAATCGACCGGCATGCCCACCGAGGTTGAAGAGCCGATGCTGCCGATCGAAGCGCCACGCCGCCAGCGCAATCGTATCGGCAAAAAAACCATTGCCGGTAAGTTCGACCCAGCCATTGCGAGAGCGTTCGCGATCCTTGCCGTCAAGGAAGACACAACGATCGAGGCGATGCTGACCGAGGCGGTTCTGGACATTCTCCATAAATATAAGCAGCCGATCGAGAGGTGAACACGTTCACATGATGGATTGTGAACGTGTGAACACGTAAGCTACTTACGACGCTAAATAGAAGCGGCTTCCCAGCATCGTGATAATCTGACACGTTTGAGCGTCGGCGGACTCGTTCGCCGATTCGTCGTGGCGATCGTAGCGGGTGGCACCGCTAAGGCCAAAACGACGAAAGCCCGGCTTGGCGGCCGGGCTCTCGGAAAGTCTGATGGGCGGGAAGCCCGGTCTCTATCGCAAGGACCAACCTCCCGCAGATCGGACGCGAAGTCAACTCGAAAACGCTGTTTTCGAGAACGGGAGAGCTATGTCCATGAGGGATTGCCGCCAGCAGCCGGGCCGACCGATCGACGGGAGGTTTCATGCAAACTGTGTTCGAGGCCCTTGGAGGGGCGAAGGGTAGGCGGCCAGGCCGTCAGACTGGCCAGCGGGTCCATCGCTACAGCCGCACCGAGGAAGGCCGGGAAGGGCGGTTCTGGCAGCCGTTCAATCCCAAGAATGTCGCTCGCTTCATGCAGGCGGCCGAGAAATATGACCGGCTGAAACGGCTTGCCCACCGGCGCGAGCGCAACAACCGCGAGAACGGTGCGATCGGCCATGTCGGGCTTGAAGTGTTGCGCGAGCTGCTACGCCTGATCGACTACAAGACCGGGCGGCTCGATCCGGCTATCGCGACACTGGCGCTTCGCATCGGCCGCTCGATCGCGGCCGTCGTGGACGCGCTCAAGCGGCTCAAGGCGCATGGCTTCCTCGACTGGTTGCGCCGCTATGTGCCGACCGGCAACGCGGGGATGCGCGGCCCCCAGGTCAAGCAGACCTCGAATGCCTACCGCTTGATGCTTCCGCCACAGGTCGAAAGGAGCATGACGCCACCACCGCCAGAAGACGACAGCGATCGGCGGCAGGCAGCGACCGAGGAGGGCAGGGCGATGATCGCCAGCCTCCCGCTCGATGAGCAGCCGGCCGAGTTCATTGACGATCCCGGCCTAGCCGCGATTCTTGCCCGGCTCGGGCGAGCGATTATGGACCAGGAACGTGATTCAGACAGGCAGAATGAATCCCGGCAGAGTTAGAAATATACAAGCGGAATTGGCCTAACGGCCAATGCGTAGTTCGTTGCGTGCCGCCTTCGGCGTCACAGATGCGGCCTACCGGCCGCAGGCTTGGCGGGAAGAAGGTGGGCGAGGTGGCGGCGGAATCGCCTCCTACGACCGCCCAGATGCGCCGTGAGGGCAGGGAAGGAGCTTCCGGGTGGTTCGGGGAGCCTAGCGCGGCAGCCATCGCCAGCGGGGCTTAAATCAGGCCGGATCAAACAGCCCGGCGAACTCGCGCTGGTCATAGTAGCGGATTTTCTCGACCGCGAGCGGGCGTTCGCCCTGGCGCAGCAGGAGGAGCTGGTCGGGCTGCATCCGCATGATTTCGTCGGGCGTGGCGAGCCGCCGCGCGGTGACGTGGGCGCTGACGCTTTCCGAGGGGCCGGCGCGATTGTCGCCCCAGCCGATCCCGCGCGACGTGCTGACGGTATCATATTCGAGCGTCGTGTCGCCGATCGTGCGCGAGAGCATGTCGGCGGTCGCGTGATCGTTGACCCCGAACGCCTGGACCACGCCGGCGTTAGACATGAACGTGCCGGCGCGCTCGCCATAGTTGGCGCGGAGCTGGTGCATGTCCTGGAGAATCGGCCAGAGCTGGAGGCCATAGCCCGCCATCAGCCCCATCGCGCGCTCGACCGGCTCCAGTCGGCCGAGGGCGGCGAACTCGTCGAGCAGGAACAGCACCGGCCGGGCAGGGCGGGCGGTCGATCGCGCCATGTCGGTGACGGCTTGCGACACCAGGAGGCGCAGCCAGCGCGCATAGGTATCGAGCCGATCGGGTGGCAGACAGAGGAACACCGTGGCGCTTGCGTCCTTCAATCCGGCGAAGGTGAAATCCGACGCGGCGGTGCTGGCGACGATGCGCGGGCTATCGAGAAAGTGGGTGTGGCGCTGGGCCGAGGACAGCACGCCGGCCGCTTCGCGATCGGACTTGCCGAGCTGGCGATTGGCGGCGCGCGCGACCAGGCCACCGGCGCTCGTGCTGTCCTGCATCGCGGCGAGCAGTTCGGCGAAGCGGGCAGGGGCTAGCGTCAGGTAATCGCGCACCATCGCGAGGACGCGGCGATCGGCGGGTTCGGTGGTGACGACATGAAGGATCAGCCCGGCGATGAGCGCCTTGGCTTCCTCGTTCCAGTGCGCTTCGCCAGACTGCCCCGGCGCATCATGGACCAGGGCGTCGGCGAGCGTGTTGGCATCTTCCGCGAGATCGAGGCTGGCGGGATCGAGCCGATCGAGCGGATTGTAGCGGGCAGGGGGCCGGCCCGACACACCGAACGGATCGAGGCACCAGACCGGCCCCTTGGCGGCACGGGCGCGGGCGGTGACGCGGGCATTCTCGCCCTTGGGGTCGATGCAGATCACCGAGCGATCGAGCAGCAGCAGGTTGGGAATGATCGTGCCGACGCCCTTGCCCGAGCGGGTCGGGGCCATCGTCAGCAGATGCGCCGCGCCGTCATAGCGGAGCAGCTTGCCCGACTTGGCGGAGCGGCCGATCAGGAGATCCCCGCTCGCCTCCAGCTTTCGCACGTCGGCGCGGTCGCCGAAGCGGGCCGACCCCAGCAGCTCGCTTTGCCGGTTGGCGGCGCGGCTGTTGATGCGCCAGCTCGCGGCGATCAGCCCGACCAGGACGAAGAACGACACCGTGCCGGAAATGCTGCCCACCCCGAAGATGCCTTCCAGCCACCGGGCGGTCGCATAGGCGGCCACGAACGAGACGACGATCGCGAGCCGCCAGCTTATCGGCCGACGCCCGCCGATGAGCGGCCCCGCCATCAGCGCGTCGCCACGACGGGCGTGATCGGCAGCGAGCGATCGGCGTCGGGATGATCGAGCAGCCGGAGGAGGATTTGCGAGACGAGGGGAGGGGGGACCGCCTCCACAAGCATCATCTCGAAAAACGCATCATCGTTCGGCGTCGGAATCATGTCCTCGATCACGAGGTTGGCGCGCGACTCCGCCATGTCCTCACGCCACATGGCGACTTCCGCCGGCGTGCCGCGCGTAAAATCCATCGCGCGCACTTCGGCGCGGATCGCCTCGATATCGAAATCCGCCATCAGCTCGCCTCCGTCGTTTCCGCTTCCGCATCGAACGCCCGCTTGCCGCGCCGCTTCCATAGCGCCAGCACATCGCCGGCGTCATCACCGCGCGCGCGTCCGGCGAGATCGAGCAGCGCGCCGTAGAGCGTGGCGCGATCGTCGTCGGCCAGCTCGACCAGCCCGGCCTTCTGGACCAGCCCGCCCAGCTCGATCAGGTGGCGCGTCCGTTCGCGGCGTTGCACGACCCAGCCCCGCGTATCGCTACGCCGTTCCGCCGCTTCCGCCCGCAGCGTTGCCGCCCGGTTCAGCTTGAGCGTTCGATCCGTCGATCGCAGCAGCGCCGCCACCTTTGCGCCCGCGCCGCTGAAAGAAGGCCGCGCCCTTCGATCGCCACGCCTCCTTCGCGCTCGCATCCTTCGACCCGACCGCATCCAGCAGTACGCCCGCCAGTGTCTCCGCATCGAGTGCATCGGCACCCGTGCCGGCGACGAGCTGGCCGAGCTGTTCGACCCGCTTCGCCTTGAGCGCGCGCGCCTTGTCGCCGAGCGCCTTCAACTCCGCATCGTAATCGCGCACCTTCCGCATCGTCTCTCCCTTCCGCGACCAGCAGAGAGAACACTCTAGTGCCGCCCATACCGGGGTAAAGCACGAACGGTAGAAATGTCAGCACCAAGTCAATCACGAGGAGCGCAGCGGATTGTGAGTGCGCGCTTATACGTCGTTGCCGACGTGCGCTAAGTGAGGCAGTATCGCGGGCGTCATGGCGATCTATCACTTTTCCGCCAAGGTCATCAGCCGCGCGAACGGATCGAGCGCCGTCGCGAGCGCCGTCGCGAGCGCCGCCTATCGTTCCGCGTCCGAGCTGCACGACGATCGGCTTGGGCGCGACCATGACTTTAGCAACAAGGCGGGCGTCATCCATTCCGAGGTGATGTTGCCGGAGGGCGCGCCGGAGCGTTTAAACGATCGCTCGACCTTGTGGAACGAGGTGGAGGCAGGGGAGAAGCGCAAGGACGCGCAGTTGGCCCGCGAGGTGGAGTTCTCGATTCCACGCGAGATGAATGAGAAGCAGGGCGTCCAGCTCGCACGCGATTTCGTCCAGAAGCAGTTTGTCGATCGTGGCATGGTCGCGGACCTGAACGTGCATTGGGACAAGGCGAAGGACGGCACGCCGAAGCCGCACGCGCATGTCATGCTGGCGATGCGCGATGTGGGGCCGGAGGGGTTCGGCAAGAAGAACCGCGACTGGAACTCGACCGAGCAGTTGAAGGAGTGGCGCGAGGCGTGGGCGGCGCACGTCAACGAGCGCATGGCCGAGCTGGGGCTTGAGGGCCGGATCGACCATCGCAGCTATGAGGCGCAGGGGATCGAGCTGGAGCCGCAGCACAAGATCGGCCCCGCCGCGTCGCGGCGACCGGGGCAGGGGCTTGAGGCCGAGCGGATCGAGGATCACGCGCGGATCGCCCGCGACAATGGCGAGAAGATCATCGCCAACCCGTCGATCGCGCTGGACGCGATCACCCGCCAGCAGGCCACGTTCACCACCCGCGACCTTGCCGTGTTCGCGTTCCGGCACAGCGACGGCAAGGAGCAGTTCGACCAGGTGATTGGGGCGGTGCGGGCCAGCCCCGAGCTGGTCGCGTTGGGGAAGGACGGACGCGACCAGGAGCGGTTCACCAGCCGCGACATGATCGCGGTCGAGGCGCGGCTTGAGCGCAGCGCCGGCGAGCTGGCGGCGCGCGACGGTCACGGCGTCGCCGATCGACACCGTGACGCCGCGATCGGCGCGGCCGAGGGCAGGGGCCTTGTCTTGTCGGCCGAGCAGCGCGACGCCCTCGACCATATCACCGGCAGCGCCGGGCTGGCGTCGGTCGTCGGCTATGCCGGCAGCGGCAAATCCGCGATGCTGGGCGTCGCGCGCGAGGCGTGGGAGCGGGAGGGCTACACGGTGCGCGGCGCGGCGTTGTCGGGCATCGCGGCCGAGAACCTTGAGGGCGGGTCCGGCATCAGCTCGCGCACCATCGCCAGCCTTGAACACGCATGGGAGCAGGGGCGCGAGCAGCTAGGCCCGCGCGACGTGCTGGTCGTGGACGAGGCGGGCATGATCGGCTCGCGCCAGATGGAGCGGGTGTTGAGCCAGGCCCGCGACGCGGGCGCGAAGGTCGTCATGGTGGGCGACCCCGAGCAGTTGCAGGCGATCGAGGCGGGCGCGGCGTTCCGCAGCGTCACCGAGCGCCACGGCGCGGCCGAGATCACCGAGATACGCCGGCAGCGCGAGGACTGGCAGCGCGACGCGACGCGCGCGCTGGCGACCGGGCGCACCGGCGAGGCGATCCACGCCTATGACGGGAAGGGCATGGTCCACGCGGCCGACACGCGCGAGCAGGCGCGGGGCGAGCTGGTCGACGGTTGGGATCGCGCCCGCCAGGCCGAGCCGGGCAAATCCCGCGTCATTCTCACCCACACCAACGCCGAGGTCCGCGAGCTGAACGAGGAGGCGCGCGGCCGACTTCGCGCGAGCGGCGACCTTGGCGACGACGTGACGTTCAGCGCCGACCGGGGGACGCGCGCGTTCGCGCGCGGCGACCGCTTGATGTTCCTGCGGAACGAGCGGTCGCTAGGGGTGAAGAACGGCACGCTCGGCACGATCGAGCAGGTATCGGCCGAGGGGATGAAAGTCCGGCTCGACAACGGCGCACGCGTCGCGTTCGACGCGAAGGACTATGCCGCGGTCGATCACGGCTACGCGGCCACGTTCCACAAGGCGCAGGGCGTGACCGTCGATCGCGCCCATGTCCTCGCCACCCCCGGCATGGACCGACACAGCGCCTATGTCGGCATGTCGCGACACCGTGACGGCGCACAGCTCCATTACGGTCGCGACGATTTCGCCGACTTGGCGAAGCTCGTCCGCGCCCTGTCGCGCGACCGGGGCAAGGACATGGCCGGCGACTATGCCCGGCCAGAGCGGGACCAGGCGCGCGCGTTCGCCGATCGGCGCGAGATCCGGTTCCCGGAACTCGCGCGTCAGGTGGCAGAGAAGGTCCGCGACAAGGCGCGCGGCATGTTCGCGGGGTTCCGGCCGAAACCAGCGGCGGAAAAGACGACGTCGCCGGAGCGCGTCGCGGCCGATCGGTCGCTGGCGCCCTCGCAGGCCCGCGCGATCGAACGCTATGGGCGCGCCGCAGCCGATATAGGCCGGATGCAGGACAAGGGGTTGCCGGTGCTGGCGCACCAAGAGCAGGCGCTGGCGAAGGCGGGCGACGCGCTCGACCAGGTGCGACCGAATGGCGCGCGCGACCTCGCCAGCGCGATCGAGCGCGACCCCCGGCTCGCACGCGACGCGGCCGAGGGGAACACGGGCGGCGCGGCGAAGGCGATGGAGGTAGAGCGCCAGGTCCGCATCGACCCGGAGAAACGCGCGGGCCGCTTCGTGGAGCAGTGGCAGGGCATGAAGGCAGCGCGGGCCAGCATGGAGCGCGCCGGCGACCGCGCGGGCGCGGAGAAGCTCGGCAAGCGCATGGAGAGCATCGCGGTCGGGCTGCACCGCGACCCGCAGCTCGAATCCGCCTTGAAGCGTCGCGCGCCCGAGCTGGCGTTGAACATGGAGCGGGGCCGGTCGATCGGGCAGGAGCTGGCGCAGTCGGTCGGACAAGGCCGCGACCGCGATCGTGGCATGAGCCGGTAAGGGGGACAGGTGACGGACGAGGACGATCAGGGCGGTGCCGATGCGGCCGAGGCGTTCGAGGCCATGCGCGGTGAGCTAGCGTTGCTGCGTCGCGCCGTAGAGGGGCTGGCGGCCGAGCGCGGCGGGGTCGACATACCCGATTATTCCGAGACGCTGGGGCGGATGCAGCAAGGCGTGGATGCCACAGCCGACCGGATCGCGCTTATCAACGACGTGCTCGCGCGGAGTCCGGCGCTGGCGATGACGCCAGAGCAGATGGCGCAGCGGATCGCCGCAGCGGGCAACGCCGCCCGGCGCGAGGATCAGGCGGCGCTCGCCAAAGCGGGGGAGGACAAGGCCCGCGTCATGGCCGAGCTTCGCGCCGTCACGGGGTCCGCATGGACGCGGGCCGAGCAGAAGAACCGGCAACTATGGTTCGGGCTGGGCGGGGTGGCGGCCGGCATCCTCGCATGGGCGATCCTGCCGGGCCTGATCGCGCGCGAGATCGCGCCGGCGAGCTGGCAATGGCCGGAGCGTATGGCGGCGCGGACGCTTGACCTTCCCCGCTGGGAAGCAGGGCAACAGATGATGCAGAGCGCCAGCCCGACCGCGTTCCGCGCGATCGTCGGGGCCGATAGGATCGTGACGGCCAACCGCGAGGCAATCGAGAAGTGTAGCAAGGCCGCAGCCCGATCGCGCAAGGCCGCGCGATGCACGATTAGAATTTCGTCTATTGAGCAAGCAAAATAAAAGATCACAACCATCTACCCCGGCCTCGTGGTCGGATCCAAGGAATTTGATCATGCATCCATTCGTTCGCACTGCGATCACCGCGCTCCTGATGATTGTTCCGGCAGCCGCGATAGCGTCATCCGATATCGCCATGCATCGTGATCCGGGTTGCGGATGCTGCGAGAAATGGGCTGCCCAGGTGCGCCAGCAATTCCACCGCAAGGTCCAGATCATCGACGATGCCGACCGCGGTGTGTTGCAACGTCGTGTAGGCGTGTCGACCGATTTGAGTTCCTGCCATACCGCGCTGGTCGATGGGATGGCCTTCGAGGGTCATGTTCCGATCGTGGATATGAAGCGTGCTCTAACGCAGCGTCCCAAGTGGGTTCGAGGTCTTGCCGTTGCAGGAATGCCGCTAGGCTCGCCGGGGATGGAAATGCCGGGCAGACCGGCCCAGCCCTATGCGGTCGTTGCGTTTGGGCCGGCAGAGCAAAGGCTGTTCGCCCGGCACTGAAGACATGAAGACTCTTGGCACGAATAACGGAGGACAAAGGCCGACGGGATAATCCGGACGGCTTGGCGCGGCGGGCTGCATGGCCTAATAAGAAGCCATGAAAACAAGCCGGTAGCGGCGTTCACCGGCAGGAGAGAGCGATGTCGTTTCCGACATTGAGGCTGATCGGCCTCGCCGTGGGTTCAGCCACGTTGCTGGCAGGATGTGCGACCGGGCGATATGCACCCCGTTATGCTTATTACCGGGTGCCCTGCACCACACCGGGCGCTGTCCTTGCCCAGCCCATTGGCCTTGAAGCCGGTCCGGTCGCCCTCGGCCCGCTTCCTGTTCCGTCGAACGCGCCTTTCTCTGATCTCACAGGCGCAGTGCCGACCTGCGTAGTCGCGGTGTCGGCGGCCGACTACCGTCGCGCTTATTATCCAGGAGGCTATTACGGCCGGCGCTATGGATCGTTCGGGCTAGGGTTTGGCTTTGGCGGCGGCCACTTCGGCGGAGTGCATCATGGAGGGAGACACGGTGGGGGCCATGGCGGGGGGCATCATTGACCACTTACGTAGCAGATGAATGACGCCTGCCGGCTCGGTTCCCACCGCATTCATCCCGCTTGGTCTACGACACCCTTAAGGCGTGGCGACCGGCCACTCCGCTTTGAGGAAATGATCATGAAACGCTTCCTGATCGCCGCAGTAGCTGCACTCACGTTCGGCTCACCGGCCATGGCTCAGTCCTATGGTGGATATGGTGGGCAGACCTATCGGGGCGAGGCGCATGCCCGAGGTTACGATGGCTCGGGCTATGAGCGATCCGGCGGATATCACGATCGCGGGCCGGGCTATGGCTACAACGACCGTAGCTACAACGACCACCGTTATGACGATCGTGCCTACAACGCTCGAGCCGCACGTCACGAATGGCGGGAAAAACAGCGGCATGAGCGTCGCGAGCGCCGCGAACATCGTGGCGGGAATCGCTACTACGGCTACTGAGTTCGCTAGGGCGCAAGGGCATCCCGCTAGCAGGCGGGGTACTTTGGCATAAGGAGTTTTGTAATGGCCGATTTATCATCTGCCTCGAACCCGACCACCTCGCGAACGCAGGGCATGCTTTGCCCAGTGTGCCGTGTGGACCTCGTACTAGCCGACCGGCAGGGGATCGAGATCGACTATTGCCCGCAGTGCCGGGGCATCTGGCTCGATCGCGGTGAGCTCGACAAGATCATCGAGCGCAATGCCGCCTACGAAGCGGCTGTCGTTCCGCCTCAGCCGAGTTCGGTCCCTCCCGTGCCGAGCCCAGGCTATGTCCAGCCGGGACCTTGGGGCGGCGGGTATGGCGATGAGCATCATGGCGGGCATCGTGAGAGCCACCACGGCGGCTATCGCCGTGGTGGATTCCTTGGAGGCTTGTTCCGGCATTGAGCGAACCGGAACAGAACTTCGCTCGGTCGATGCCGGGCATAGGGCAATGAGCGAGAGTCATGGACGAGCATCAGGATCGCGAGGCTATCCTGACCCGCGCGAGCCAAGCCATGTATGGCGGCCCCTCCCCCCGCCGCCGCATCATCGAGCCTCCCTTCCAAGTCGAAAGCGAACGCTACCAGACGTGCCAGTGCGCCGACTGGCTGTGCGGTCTGGTTGGTCGCGTCGGCGCCTATCAAGCACGTCCCGACGAATGGGCTGACATGGCATGGTCGCAGACCTACTTTCAGGATCGGCTCGACGCGGCATCGGTGCGAAGCTCGATCCGCCTGCAAACGGCTGCCGCCGAAGTCGAAACGGTGGAAGCCCTGCCCGCCGTCGTCGATACGGGTCTCGCACAGCCTGTTTCGGACAACGACGACACGACAGCGTGATCCGGCAGGTCATTCCTCCGGCATATCGCTCAGCCGGGTCGGATGGACGTTCCAACGATGAAGACGGGTGTGCCACGTGGCACACCTATGGACGCGCCCAGCGCGCGGGGTGAACCCGTTCACGCCGCTGCCCTCCACCTCTGCAACTGCGATGCCGTTATTTCCGACGATATGCTGATCGTCATGGCCTATCTGGCGGCCGAGCCGACCGTCTATGCCGATGCCTGGGGCTACCGCGACGCGATGGCGGCCCGCATGATCCCGCTGCGCCACGCCATCGACATTATGACTGGTGAGCCGATCGACGCGATACGGGACGCGCGCGGCTTCTCGCCGCGCGCCGCAAGCCGATCGGGAGCATCAGCGTCTGGACTGGGTAGGGGGCTGTCGCCGCGCCGCCGCGTCGAGATCGGCCACGGCCTGCGCCGCCGCCTCGCAGTCGCTGCCGGTTTCCTGACCCCGCTCGCAGCGTGTGACGACCAGTCTCGCCTCGTCCGCGTGGAAGCGGAAATAACCCGCATCTCGCGGCTTAATCACCCCGCAACCGGCCAGAATGATCGTTAGGGCAGCGGCGATGGCCACCCACTGCTTACTATTCCCCATTATGTTGATCCTCTCCATATTCCAGCCCAACGCCACTTTCCCCCGTTGCGACGCCATGCCTGAAACCCGCTGCGGTAAAGTCTACCGACCCACCTGATGAGAACGAGGGCGCTGGCCGGAGAGATCAAGCTAAAGGCGCGTGCGAAACGTGTGATGCGGATGAGCATCGAAGCTGCCATGAGCCAAAGTCCGGCAGGGAATATGGGCAGCAGGCCAGCCATTAATGGCCACCTCTTGATCGCCCGAACATCACGACCCGCCAAAGATACCAGATGACGGCCAGCGCGAGCACGGCGTTGCTCACCGGTTCGATGACGTTCGCCACCTGACTATAGCGCTCGCCCAGCTCATAGCCCGCCAGCACGAGGATAACGGTCCATATGGCCGAGCCTGCGAGCGTCGAGACCAAGAATGGGCCAAGGGGCATCCCGCTGACCCCAGCGGGTACGGAAATCAGGGTCCGGACCCCCGGGACCATGCGCCCGAACAGAACCGCCCAACGACCGTAGCGGTCGAACCAGCGGTCGACATGATCGACCTCATCGGGCGTCAACGTCAGCCATCGGCCATGGCGGGACGCAAAGCGCTTCAATCGATCGATGCCGATCCAGCGACCGGCATAGTACCACAGCACTGCCCCTGTAGCCGATCCGAGGGTACCAGCGATCGCCACTACCCACAGCGAGCCGCGCCCTTGGGCAGCGGTGTAGCCTGCAAGTGGCAGGATCACTTCCGACGGGATCGGCGGAAAGACGTTCTCGGCCAGCATCAACAGGAAAACGCCAAAGCCGCCGAGTGACGCGAGGATCGATGTTATGATGTCGAACACAAACTGGCCTCGTCAGAAGATCCAATAGGAGATGGCGAAAATCACGAGCAGGAGGGCGACAACGGACCCTACGATCCGGTTTTCCAGGCGCGGACACTCGACGTTCCTGATCCGCACGGCGACCTGCCAAGCGGGGCGAACCGGACACCGCCACGAACCTGCGGCAATCCGATCCAGTTCGGCATCCGACAACCCGAAGAACGATTTTGCTTCACCGCGCGATCGTCCCGCCAACCCCATCACCCGCAGCACCACGTCGCTCCATGCGACATCGATCGCGCTCGGCCGATCGACCATCGTGCTGCGCGCGTCACCGCCCGCCCACGAGGGGGACAGCAGGCCGATGATCTGGTGGGGATTGCGCTCCAGCAGTGTCGCCCAGCGCAGCAAGCGATGTTGGCGGTCCCGCGCCGCGATGGTCCTCGCCGGTGCCCAGCGCCGGGTAAGGCATCGCACAGGCCGCGTCCATCGGCTCGCCCAAGGGCTCGTCATGGGCTCGCCGAGGTGCCGACGTCGCCATTGGTGGCGCGCTTGAGCGGACGAGAACAGCGCAGGGTGAGGAAGGTGGTGGCGCTCAGGATGAAGGCGATGTCGTATAGGCCGTAGCCCACGGCCGCGCCGAGTGCCCCAGTCGCCCACAGACTGGCCGCCGTCGCCGTACCTGACGCCTTGTCGCCCTTCTTCAGAATCGCGCCGCCCCCGATGAAGCCGACGCCCGTAATCAGACCTTCGAGCAACCTGGCTTGCGCTGGAGACGTGCGGCCGAGGATCGCGATGCCCACCAGCACGAAGCCGCAACTGGCGATTGCAACCAACGGGAATGTACGGATGCCTGCACTGCGGGCGTCCTTCTCGCGATCCCAGCCAACAGGAAGGGCGAGTGCGTAGGCGACGGCGAGACTGATGATATGGGTGGTTATCTCCCACCACGAGCTTTGAAACATGCCGGCCTGCCTGTTCTACGCGATTGCTCCAGATCGGAGGTAAAGGGGTAAGGTCGGGCGGGGAGTCCCACAGACGTTCAGGCCCAAGGCGGGGATCGTGAACACCGGAGATCCCTACCGGTGCAGACATGCGATGATGGCGGTCACGACGGCGGTGGTTTCCGCAACGTCGCGCACTCTCACCGTATCGAGGCCAATTTCAGCGGCGGGATAGTCATTCCCACCGGGGAAGATCGCATCGCCGATGAACAGCATCCCGTCGAGCGGGACGCCGCTTTCAGCACTCAGGCGGTTCAGGCCATAGCCCTTGTCCACCCCTGCCCTGGTCACGTCGATCGATGTCGTGCCACCCAGATTAATCGAGAGGTCCGGCAGCGTCGCGCGCAACGTGGCCTGCAACGCGGTCCTCTTCTTTCGGTCGGGATCCCACGCTTCCTTTTCCTTTAGCGGCGCTGCCTGCCCCAGCCCCGAAAAGGTGATCTGGCTGCCCCGGTCCTCGATCCGTTCGCCCCAGATACGTTCGTCGGCGAGGCCGGCATCGGTCAGGGCTTGATCGAAGGCCGTGCGGATCGTCGCCTTCTCTGCGTCGTCGAACAGCTCGGCATATACCGCGCGCCAAGCGCCATTGATGAACCGATAGAGTTTTGTGCCTGTGGTCGGCATCAACCAGAGACGGTCAAGCGCGGCGCCGGCAGGAAGACGCGAGGCGACCTGCTTTTCGAACTGCGGCCAGTCCCCGCCCGAGATCACCGCCACATCCGTGACGGCGAGCAATCGGGCGAGGGTTGCGGCCATATCCTCCGATAGCGGCCGCTTGCTCTCGGCAAGTGTGCCGTCGAGGTCGAAGGCGATCATCCACTTCATGCCGCCTTCCCCGCCGGATCGCGGTAGGCGAGCAGCCTGAGCGCATTGATGACAACAAGCAGCGTTGATCCCTCATGAACCGCCACTGCTGGCCCAATACCGAGGCCAAGGATGGTGGCAGGCACGAGGAAGGCGACGACACCCAGGCTGACGAAGACGTTCTGCCGGATGATTCCACGGGTATGCCGACTGAGGCCGACCGCGAACGGTAAGTGCGCCAGATCGTCGGCCATTAGCGCCACGTCGGCCGTTTCTAGCGCAACATCCGAGCCCGCCGCGCCCATCGCGATGCCGACCGTGGCGCTTGCCATCGCCGGCGCATCGTTCACGCCGTCGCCCACCATCGCGACCTTGTCTTGACCGGCGAGCTTCTTGATCGCGGCAACCTTGTCTTCCGGCATGAGATCGCCCCACGCCTCATCGATCCCGACTTCGTTGGCGATCGCTTCGGCGACTTTCTGGTGATCGCCGGAGATCATTATCATCCGCGACACGCCCATCTCGTGCAGTCGGCGCAGCGCGGTCTTGGCAGCTTCGCGGGGCGTGTCCATCAGGCCGATCGCGCCTAGGTCGCGGTCCCCCTTGCGGACCACCATTGTCGTGCGGCCGTTCTCGCGCAGCTTCGCGATCGCGTCCTGTGCGCCCTGCCCCAGCGCCGGTATGCCCTCACTTCCGAACATTTCGGCCTTGCCGATCCACACCGCCTCGCCATCCACGCTCGCGGTGACGCCTCGACCGGTCAGGCTCTTGAGATCGCTGGCAGTGGGCAAAGTGCGGCCATTCAGGCGTTCGCGGCCGTCCTTGACGATGGCTTGGGCCAGCGGATGATCGCTCAGCGCCTCGACGGCGACGGCCAGCGCCAGCAGCTCGCCTTCATCGGCGCCATCGACGGGCACGACATCAGTGATGCGCGGACGACCTTCGGTCAGCGTGCCCGTCTTGTCGAAAGCGATCGCTTTGAGCGACCCGAGGTTTTCGAGCGGTGCACCGCCCTTCACGAGCACGCCGCCCCGCGCTGCACGGGCAACGCCCGACAGGACCGCGCTCGGCGTTGCGATCGCGAGCGCGCACGGGCTTGCCGCCACCAGCACCGCCATCGCGCGATAGAAGCTGTCGCGGAACGGCTCGTCGACGACCACCCAAGCGAACAGCAGGAGCACCGACAGGATCAGGACAGCAGGTACGAAGATCCGTTCGAACCGGTCGGTGAAGCGCTGCGTCGGCGACTTCTGCGTCTCCGCTTCGCTCACCATCTTCACGACCTTGGCGAGCGCGCTTTCATTGGAACGGCGTGTCACCTCGATCTCGATCGCGCCGCCGCCGTTGATCGTACCGGCAAAGACCCGGCTTTCCGCGCCCACTGCATCGGGCTTGGCGCGCGCCGTTGCGGCATCTGCGACCGGCACTTTGTCGACCGGGATGCTTTCGCCCGTCACCGGGGCCTGGTTGATCGCGCTGGTGCCCTTGATGACGAAGCCGTCGGCAGGCAGGCGCTCGTTCGGGCGGACGATAGCAATGTCCCCGACGACCATCTGCTCGACCGGGATTTCGCTGGTTTGCCCGTTGCGTCGCACGGTCGCGGTTTCGGGCGCGAGCTTCGCCAGCGCCTCGATCGCCTTCTTGGCGCGGCCCATCGCGTAATGCTCAAGCGCATGGCCGAGGCTGAACAGGAACAGCAGCAGCGCACCTTCGGCCCATGCGCCCAGCGCAGCGGCGCCGGCGGCAGCGACCAACATCAGCGTGTCGATCTCGAACTTCTTCATCCGAAGGTTGTCGATCGCCTCGCGCAGCGTGAAGAATCCGCCGAAGAAATAGGCTGCGACATAGCAGGCCGTGGGCAGCCACTCCGGTGCGCCGGCAACCAGCCTCTCGATCGCATAGCCGATCCCCAGCAGCGCGCCGCAGGCAAGCGCGAAGATCAGCTCGGTATTGGGGCCGAGAAATTCGGCGTGGCTGTGGTCGTGGCCATCGCCGGGGCCGTGCTTCTCTTCGCCCGCGTCGTGGCCCCCGGGGCCGTGGTCGTGGCCGGCATGGTCATCGGCCGCGACCCGCTTGCCCACACCGACCTTCAGCTTGCGAAGTGCGGCGCGGACCTCCTCTTCGGTGGTTTCCCGGCGATCATACTCGACCCGAACCGAGCCGCTGGTGCTGGCGCTTGCCTGGACGACGCCGGGCAAGGCGCACAGCGCATCGCTGACGGTGCGCGCCCGGCGCTCGTGATTGATACCCGTCACCTGCCAGATCGCATGGCCGTAGCGCTCGGTGATCTCGGCGCCTGCGGCCCGCACCATTTCACGCAATCGCGGCAGCGGTAGCTTGGCGGCGTCGAAATGGATGCACAGGGCCGCCGGCGTGTCGCCATCGAGGCAGATCACATGCGCCCGCTCGACGCCTTCGCGCTTTGACAGGGTTGAT
>PVBE012368938.1_pt1 | contig 32818 bp, 34 predicted proteins | sample 1631181 | NCBI WGS metagenome assembly PVBE01 (sample SAMN08397723, study PRJNA350692) | Marine metagenome, whole genome shotgun sequencing project. | isolation source: water | place: Pacific Ocean | collected 2012-04
CCATAATTATCAGATATCTTAAATCCAAGCTTTCGGTAGAACTCTAACATCGAGTCAACTGCCCGAATGGGAATAGCGGCGTGGTCAAATCCTGCAATCATAATAATATCCTATTAGCATAACAGCCTATAGTCTCAGGCCTAAAATGACTAGATCTTCGGAATGAATAATGAACCGATTGTCAAGATAAGACAATTTAAAGGGATACCGAGCTTCATATAATCACTAAAACGATACCCACTGGGCTCGTAAACCAACAAATTGGTTTGATAACCGATCGGTGTTGCAAAGCAGACCACAATGATGAACGGTTTTGGATCGACACCCAAACCGATGGCGGTCGAAATGGCGATGGGAAGCAAAAGTGTTGCCATTGAATCCTCGGGTGACATCGGGGTTAATCTTTTTCATTTTGATCACATTCTCAACGCGTTTCTGGTCAAGCTGGGCCTCGAGCTCAGATATTTCCTTTTTTAGATCCGCCACTTGCCGGACATCGGGGTTCTATTAGGCAAGTACGCTCTTTTCTAATGGACTTCGTCCTGGCATGCTGGGAATTATTATTTAGAATAATAATAGTTTTCATGTTTTTAGATACCACATTGCCCTGTTGAGAGTCAATTTTTCAAAGCTTATCAATGCAAAACTAATTATACCACATTGTGGTAGCCATGGATCAGTTGAAACCTAAAAGTCAACGATTTTTTTCGATTTGGGAAATTATACCTTGACATCGTAAATTAATTTGTGTTTTAATTCAGTAGATTCATTATAAATATACCACATTGTGGTATGTAAGCAGCCGTCCTATTTGAAAAAGATTCATATAGAAATCTTGGTCAAAATTGATTAACCCCCTCAGATATTTTTCAGATACCAATGTGCTGTCCAAATATTAATTGTAAACAAAAACCTATACTCGCACTAGGCGACTTTATTTGTGGAGTTTACCAAAATGAAGAAAGTGGAAAAGTTTACAAATTGATTTTTTAGCGTACTTGCTCTTTTCATATGATTTAACTGGTTTATTTTTTTTGCTGGTCATGGTTGAAAAAATAGAATTTCTTGACCAAAGAGGGCGAATCTTAATCTGTCTGAGGGATTTTTTTCTATCTCGCCACCCTTCCGAATTCGCCAAGGCCTGTATCGCTCTATCCCATGAATGTACAGCATCAGTATCTGTTGCCACAACCCATTGGCAAGATGTGGAGTTTGCTTTCAACAAGCTGTTTGTGGGCCCCAGGCTATTTTGGCACCTCCTTTTGCCTCGGTTTATCTAGAAAGTGAACCCCACGTCAAAGTCAAAGATATTGAAAATACCTGAACAACCCCGTTTATCTGTCTCTACGGTAGCGGCTTCAATGAAACTGCTTGTTCACGTTTTTTGAACAAAACCGTCGGTAAGAACCCTCTCAAACCATATCCTTGATTTTCTGAGAAAAAATCTGTTATTCTTCTTGACAGCAATACTATAATGTGGCAATAGATGGATTATGAACAAATGGTGTTTTGTAAATGAACCATTTGTGAAAAATGAATCTATTCCTCTTAAGGTTTATCTATGTAAAATTCATTGGAACTTTGCCCTACACCAGATTCATAATTCATAGCATACGGATTAGCTGTAATATTTTCTATATGCGAATTCGTGGAATGATGTTTTCAGGTGCATTTTTACCTTCTTGGTGATCATATTTGTATTTTCACCAAATTTAGAGCATGCTTGAAAATATTATAATCGAGTTCAACATATTTATTGTAGAGAAAAATTAGATTTAATAAAAGAGCGGAGGAGAGCGCATGTCTACGGAATCATTAACACCAAAGGAGAGGGTTTTGAAATTCTTAAATGGTGAAAATGTGGGACGTCCGCCGGTTTTCAGCGGAATGGGAAATGTTATTGTACCGGTGCTTGATAAATACGGAATTGTTTTTTCGAGGGTTCACAGAGACCCTGAGTTGATGGCAAAAGCAGCAGGTGGCATGTACCGGGAATTTGGATATGAGTGCGCCGTCGTCCCCTTCGACATGGGAGTTGAAGCAGAGGCACTTGGGGCCACGATGAATTTTTATGATGATGTGGAAGGTCTCCTCTATCCGACCATGCAGAAAAAATCCGTAAAAAACTTCGATGATCTTGTTGTTCCATCAGATCTGGAACACACGGGGCGGATTCCTGTTGTAACGGGGGCAATCAAAGCGCTTCGAAAAGAACTGGGCGATGAGGTAGCAATCGGAACGTATATTCTTGGACCATTTACTCTGGCAGGTCAGGTGAAAGAACTCGACGAATTATTAGAGGAATCTTTTCTTGAGCCTGAAAAGACAAATAAGCTGCTGGAGAAGCTTTCGGAGGTCATTGTTAGGGTTTTTAATATTTATAAAGATGCAGGGGCGGACTATTTCACTCTGCGGGAAATGGGCGCTACCTCCGACGTTTTAAGCCCCAGGACTTTCAAAAGCCTTATAAAGCCGCACCAGATCAAAATCATTTCAGAAATGCCCCGGCCATCCATTTTACACATCTGCGGAGACACCAATTCAATTGTTGAAGACATGGTGGAGTGCGGGGCCAATGCCATTGCCGTTGATCAAAAAAATAACATTGAAGAAACCCGAGAAAAACTGGGACCCGATACAATAATACTTGGTAATTTCGATCCAGTCAAAGTTCTCCTTCAAGGCAAACCGGAAGATGTGGGACCGGCGATGATGGCGTCTCTTAATGGCGGTGCCAATGCGGTATGGCCCGGTTGCGATATCTGGCCCGAGGTGTCCGTGGAAAATATGGAAGCGCTTATGAGCTCATTAAAGGGATAGCAATGGGTATGCTGCCGTGAAACTTGTACAGATAGCCGGATACCTTGGTTCAGGGAAGACCACATTAATCCTTGCCCTTAGTAAAAACCTTGCAGAAGAAGGCATAAAGGTGGCCATATTGGTCAATGACGTGGGCGAAGTCCCTGTAGATGGTAAGGTGATGGAGGAGTATGGGCTTGCTGTAAAAGATATCGGCGGCGGATGTATCTGTTGTCAGGTTGCGGGGAACATGCGAAAGACATTGGGATTGTTGGCCAAAAATTATGAACCGGATGTCACCATCATAGAACCCACCGGGGTAGCAGTACCGAGCGCTATAAAAGAAGCAGTTGGGCTGGAAGCGTCAAAAACTAAAATCACCTTTGGCCCCATCATCGTGTTATTTGACACCACACGGGCCGAAAAGTTTTTAAATTACGATACACTGAAAAGACTTGTCTCTACCCAATTACGGGATGCGGACATAATCGCCCTCAACAAGGTTGACGCAGCATCTAAAGAAAAGATTAAGGACTCCAAAGAGTCTGCTCATCTTATCAACCCAAAAGCAAAGATCATGGAACTTTCAAGTCATACGGGAGAGGGTCTCGGGTCCATTGTTGACGCGGTACGGGACTTGACGGTGGGGGATTGAAGCCTTTTAATGGCTTTATAAAACCAAAAAGCCCAGCGCATGAAGAAATAAACAGCTATGGACTCAGTGGCTCTGTGGCAAGGAAAAAAGCTATTAATTATAAGGAATTGCGGAGGTTTGCTGCTGAACTGATGACAACCATTTCCCAGTCCTTGCTCCGATATGGTGCAAAGGATATCGGACACATTAAAGCCTATATCGAACACGATAACGGGTTTCTACACGCCGACACACTTGGGGACCCTGCTGATGTGACGGTGAAAGGCAGAGACGGAGAGCCAGTCAACCACTTCAGGCTGGTTGTAAATTCTGTAATTTATGGTGTCGCTAAAGAAACTGTCATAGAAGCCACAGAAAGTTCAGTAACATCAGTACTTTTAAAATACAGATTCGAGAAGAACTTGAATAGAGAAGAATAGCTGAAAACCAAACAGGGAGAAGGAATGACTACATCTTTGTTCAAAACTGCGGTTGAAGAAAACATACAGGAATACAGGATACAAGAGGAACCCTACTATCTGCCCGTAAAGGACGAGGTTGAATTGTTCAAGATTGCCTATGAAAACAAACTGCCTTTATTACTCAAAGGCCCCACCGGTTGTGGAAAAACCCGGTTTCTGTCCCATATGGCATATAAAATCAGTGCTCCACTTATAACAATTGCCTGCCATGAAGACTTGACTACAAGCGACCTGGTTGGCCGGTATCTCCTTGACGGCGGCACAACACGCTGGCAGGACGGCCCTTTGACACTCGCTGTAAAATACGGCGGCATATGCTATCTTGATGAAGTGGTTGAAGCACGAAAAGATACAACCGTGGTGATACACCCTCTTACCGATGACCGCAGAATTCTGCCTTTGGAGAAACGCGGCCAAATTCTGGAAGCAAAAGACACTTTCATGCTGACCGTCTCCTATAACCCCGGGTATCAGACCGTGCTTAAGGATCTGAAACAGAGTACCAAGCAGCGGTTCATCACCATTACTTTCGATTTTCCTTCTGCCAGTTTGGAAGAAGAGATAGTTGTGCATGAAAGTGGGGTAGATAGAGAGGTAGCCTCAAACCTCAGGACAATCGCTGAAAAGTTCCGGGGGATGAAAAATAGGGGCCTGGACGAGGAAGTGTCAACTCGCCTTTTAATTTACGCCGGCGTTTTGATCCGAAATGGTGTTGAGCAAAGGCGTGCCTGTTCTGCTGCAATGATAGATCCCATAACAGACGATTCTGAGATCAGGAAAACTCTTGAAGAAATCGTTTCTTCAATACTGTAAGGCTTTACGATGGTTCCAGTTTTAGAAAAACTGAAAAAAAAGCATGGAAACGATGGCCTATTAGAGAAGAGTGTGGAAGGCTTAGAATCGTTAGTCGATGAAAAAGGAATTGAGGCCTATCTCTCTTTGGTGGAGATGTTCTGGTCTTTCGATTCCTCATTTTCAACGCGGTTACTCCGTTCTGGTGCTTCCATTTTATCGGCAATGAAAGACAAGCAAACCCGGATAGATGCCCTTAAAGTGCTCCTTTCAATGGGCAAGCCAGGGTGGAGCGTTGCGCGTTCAGCTCTTGAGAAGATCAGGGTTATTTCTGAAATAGAACCCGGATTTATAGTGCAATGGCTGAGGCATGGTCACGATCTCGGTCGCACTGCCCTGGATGCGGGAAGTCTCTATTTTGAATCAAGTCCTTCGGTTCTTGAACTACTTGGAACTGAGCGATTTAACAAATGGGCTTCTCTGGGTGAGGAAATTGCAAAATTGTCCCGTGTTGCAGCAAAGGAATATTTCAAATCGAGCCCGGCAGTCATCAAAAAGATGGACCACTGCGACCTTGAACAGTGGGCACGCCTTGGTATACATCTTATCAAAAAAAGCCCGAGCATCAAAGTGGAATATGGTGCTCACAGCCTTCTTGCCCAGGGTGCCGGTGCGGGGAAGGCAAAAAAACTCGACCTCGCAACCCAGTACTTTAAATCCTCCCCCCAGATACTCGGTCGGCTCTCAATCCGCGACCTCGAGCAGTGGGTGGAGAAGGGATTAAAAGTTACGGATGACCAGAAGGACAAAGGCAATGCCTTCTTTTCTTTGCAGACCGGCAAAAGCCTCAAAGCGGTGGAAGGATTGGTCAAGGGGCTTGAACTAAAGGACATTCACAGGATTCTGAGGTCTTATGCGGAGGCACTGACAGGCAAAAGAGTGCTATTAAGATCCACCTCCCTATTTTACAAAAACCTTTCCGGTCTCGATAAGTATTTCTCGGTTACAGACGGGACCCGAATTTTTCTGCCGTCAAACATTTCGATTTTTCAAGACCAGGAGCTTAACTTCAAAACATATAAACTGGCATTGGTCCATGAAATAGGCCACCTTCTGTTTGGTACTTTTGCTATCGATCCTCAAGATCTTAAGAAGCTTTCTGGATCAGGTGATCCTGTCCTATCTTTTAAAATTTTTGAGTTTCTTGAAGATGAACGGGTGGATTACCTTCTGGGTTCTCAGTATCCAGGTCTTGAAAAAGACAGGATATCGATTCTTCAAAGTTATTTACCTCAAAAAGATAACCAAACAAGGGGAATGTCGGTATTTGAGTCTTTGAGCTTTAGTGCTCTGCTAAAAAGCCATGGTTTTGACTTCGGAGGAACAGATGACCATTTGACGCAACTACTTCGCAAAGCGTTATCGAAGGTGAAATACTCTGGATACTCATCCCATGATGTCTTGGATCTGACAATACAAATCTGCAGAGATTTTAACAATAGCGATGACAGCGCTACCTGTGAGATCCGTGAAACGCACGGCCGACTTTTCTACCGGGGCATACTTGATTTTGCCCTGGTGGAGAATACGAGTTCCGAAATGTCAAGATTGATATTCGATATGGCAGAGCGTTTGAGTGACAAGGAGATAAAGGCTACCTCTGAACAAATTGAAGAAGCGCTCAACCGGATCGAAGAATCGGAAGCACTCGAATCAGAGGTAGCGCTTTGGCAAGTTGACGATCCTGAAAAAATGGAAGATCTATTCCAGCGAATTCAACAAGTCCTCGCTGATATGGGGAGTGAAAAATACCTCAAAAGGATGGTTTATTACGATGAGTGGGATAATAAGCTGGACGATTATAAACGGGAGTGGTGTCGGGTTCGAGAAATGGATATGCCCGGAGTAAGCCCTGCGCTTTTCTACGACCGTGCAATTGAAGAGTATTATGGCATGGTAAGCTTGTTGCGGAGGTATTTCGGTCTTCTCAGACCGGACCGAATACAACGGTTTTTCAGGGAAGAGCGGGGTGATGATATCGACTTCGATTCCCTCATTGAGTCGGTGGTGGATCGGTATGCGGGGGTTACTCCTTCGGATGCGGTGTATATCCGTCGTGAAAAAAATCTCAGGGATGTTTCGGTTGCTTTTCTGGTGGACATGAGTTATTCCACAGGTGATGTGCTTCCTTCCGGTAAAAGAATTATCGATGTGGAAAGGGAGGGACTTGTGCTTATGGCCGAGGCCCTCGAAAACCTTGGCGACCAGTGGGCTGTATATGGATTTTCCACTAACCGCAGAGACATGGTGGATTTTTCCATCATCCGGGATTTCGACAAACCATTTGACGATGAAGTAAAGATGCGCTTTGAAAGCATGCGTCCGATGGCACAGACAAGGCTCGGGGCAGTCATTCGGCATGCAAACTGGTTGCTGGAAAGAAGGCTTTCTCGAATAAGGCTTCTGATTCTCTTGTCGGACGGCAGGCCGTACGACATTGACTACGGTGATGCTGACTATGCCGTGGAAGACACGCGCAGAGCTCTTTGGGAGGGGCGGCGGAAAGGAATAAATTGTTTCTGCATCACAGTTGACAAAAAGAGCAGGGACTACCTCCCTTACATGTACGGTGAATCTAACTATATTCTTATTGAGAATCTAGATGCGTTACCCTCAATGCTGCCTTTAATTTATAAACGACTTACAACTTAACAGAAAGGGGGTGAGAAGATGGAGGTCTGTCACAAGTGCGCAAGACCGGCGGATTATATTTGTCCTACGTGTGCAACCAAGTCATGTAGGTCGCATATGGAACTTAGATACACTGGCCAGAATAGAGGGTTGAAGTCCCGCTATATGTGCCCCAAGTGCTGGAAAACTAAACAGGTCATGTTGAACCAGAATATGATTAATGCCAGAAGATACCGACCAAAAAAGTACGTATTTTATAAGGTTCCCATTATAGGAAAATGAAAAAATCGGGCATGGAGAAAAAAATAAGTGAACTGGAAAAGTTTGCCCTGGGAAAGGGGGCATTTCAGGTGAAGGCCTTTGCAGCCCAGTTGGTTGCCGTGGATGAACGGGTGAGAGCCAAATGCCAGATACCGCTCTGTCCACACTACGGCCGTGTCTTGACCTGTCCGCCCAATGTTCTGACCATGGAAGAATTTTCTAAGACATTAACCCGTTACAGCACAGCACTTCTTGTGCAGACCAAGAGTCCCATAAGCGGAGAGGTCGATGATTGCGATAAAGAAAAGGTTTTGCAATATGTAGCGGTGCCTGGCAAATCCAAAAAGAAAGGAGGGGATAAGACTCAGTTATTCCAAGACTTGGACAACATGAAATTATCAGCGATCATGCTTCATAAGTTGGTCAATGAGGTTGAATCGATGGCCATGTCGCTTGGATACCCTTATGCATTAGGGCTTATTGGAGGTGAGTGCATGCTATGCTCTAAATGTGTGGAAATTAACTCAGGAAAAGCTTGTCGGCGTCCCTATCAGGCTAGACCTTCAATGGAGGGTGTCGGAATCGATGTTCTCAAGACCAGCATCAATGCCGGCCTTCCCTTTGAGACGCCGCCGAAAAAGGAAATCATCTGGAGCGGGTTGGTCCTAGTTAACTGAGGGACACAAGGGAATTGATTTTTGTATTCCAAAAATCAATTGGAAATTCATCAATTAAACAAAAAGGAGAATGAAAAATGGCATCTAATGACGAAATGAGCAGTCTTGCGAGAGTAGCGGCCGCACTTACGTATGGGGAGCCTGACAGAGTGCCTGTGGCACCACTAGTTTGCGGTGCCTCGCACCGATTTTCAGGGCTTACATACGCGGATTGGTCCAGGTGTGAGGACGTCGAGGCTATGGTCCATGGACATGTGGACTCGATTGACTTCTTAGGTCTTGATGGGGTTGTTATGCTGGTGGATCTGACGGTTGAGGCAGGCGACTTCGGTTGCGAGGTGGTTTACCCTGAAATGGACACGGCCCATCCCAACTATGATGACCCTTTCATCAAAGGTCCTGAAGACTACAAGAAGATAAAAAAAATCGACCCTAGAAAGTCCGGGCGCATGAAGGGTATTATTGACATGACGGCCGGTTTATCCAAGGAGATCGGTCAAACACATGCCATCGTCGGATTTGTTTACGGCTCCCTGGGAACATTGAGCATGATGCGCGGGCCCGAGGCCTTCTTCATGGATCTGATCGAGCACCCCAATGAAGTCAAGGAGGCGCTTGCGGTTATGGATGAGGTGCTTCTTGATTATGCGGTGGCCCAGGCTGAGGCTGGCGCCCACGGAGTTTGCTATGACAACCTCTACGCCTCCCAGAGCATCCTGAGCAAGGATCTGTGGAGAGAGTTTGAAGGCGAGGGCATGTTAAAATGCTGCAAAGCGATTGGAGAGACAGGGGCCCTTGTGGTTCACCACAACTGCGGCAACGGGATCTATTTTGACGAGTTGCAGGAATGGGGCACCCCGCATGCCATCTCCCACGCATATGTGGCCGATGATGTCGATTCCTGGGAAGAGCACAAACAGAAATGGGGCGGTCAGATCGCTACTATCGGCTGGATACCACCGGGACCGGTCGCCATGCTCGGCACGCAGGAAGAGATAGAGGAGGAATGTCAGGCTGAATTAGAGATATTCAAAGAAGGAAAGGGATTCATACTTTCTACGGGCTGCGAATATCCGCCCAACGCACCACTGAAGCATGCTAAGACTATCGTGGAAGCGGGTAAAAAATACGGTGTTTATTAATTCGTCATAAAAGAAGGAGAAAAAGAATGGTTACCAACGAAAAAGAACAAGAATTAATAAAGGGGCTTCAGGATACCGTCATCAACTTTAAAATCGATGACGCCAAAAGGCTTGCTGAAGAGGCTGTTCAGGTAGGTGCGGATGCTTACACCATGACCATGGAGGGCCTAGCCGGCGGTATGGAGGTTGTCAGTGAAAAATTTGACAACCATGAATATTTTGTTCCTGAAACGCTGCTGTGTGCCAAAGCCCTTTATGCGGCTCTTGATATATTAAAACCGCATATAAAGGACACAGGGGCAGAGGCTAAAGGTCAGGTGGTTCTTGGGGTCATGCAGGGCGACGTACATGATTTGGGCAAAAACCTCATTAAAGCCATCTTCGAATCTGCCGGGTGGTCCGTGCATGATCTCGGTCGCGATGTTCCGATCCAAAAATTTGTGGATGAGCAACTCAGGACCGATTCTGATATCGTTATGCTCTCGGCCATGATGACCACCTCTATGGTAGGGATGAAAAAACTTATCCCAAGGATTAAGGAGAAGAACCCAAAAGTGAAAATAATGATCGGGGGAGCTCCTATTAGCGAAAAAACCGTTGAGGAATATGGTGCCGATTCCACGGCCGATAATGCCCCCAACGCTCTGCAAGAAGCGATGACGATGCTCGAAACTCTGAGAGCAATGTAGCTGAACCCCACGCTGGAGCAGAACTATACCTGGTGAAGCGCCATGCATAGTCAATGTGCAGGGCGCTTCATCCCAGGGGGAGTGATTTATTACTTGAATAGAGTCATGACCATAAACAGAACGGAATAAAAACCGCTAAATAAGGAGCATCAAAAGTTCATGGACCATACAATTATTTTTCAGCCTTCAGGCCGGCGTGCCCGTGTGTCTGAAGGCACAACCATCCTTGATGCCGCCCGGAAACTGGGCGTTGGTATTGAAGCAGTGTGCGGAGAGAACTTGGTTTGCGGCAAGTGCCGGGTAAAAATTATGGAGGGAGAGTTTCCCAAGGAAGATATAACCTCGTCACTAAGTCATGTGGGCAAAGTCGACGAGAAGGAGATGAAAACCCTTAAAAAAAAGGAAAAGCAAGAAAATATCCGGCTGGCGTGTTCAACGAGTATTATGGGTGATATACTCGTTTTTGTCCCCGAGGCTAGCCGTACAGGCAAGCAGATTGTCAGCAAGGCGGCGGGAAAGATCAAGGTTAAGTTAAAACCTGCCGTCAAAAAATACTATGTGGTGCTCTTGCCGCCATCGCTGGAAAACCCCCATGGAGACTTTGAGCGGCTCTGCGATGTCCTCGCCAAAGCTCACGGACTTAAGAAAGTTTCCATCGACTACAGGGCACTTCAAGTCTTGCCGGATGTCCTCAGAACAGGGGACTGGAAGGTAACGGTAACAGTGTGGCAGGACCATGAGATTATCCGGGTGGAATCCGGCAGGGTTGAAACTAACGTCGGGCTTGCAGTTGATGTCGGTACAACCACGGTTGCAGGATATCTCACGGATCTGAATACCGGAGAGGTGCTGACAACCGAATCGATGATGAATCCCCAAGTGAGCTATGGCGAAGATGTGATGTCCCGTATTACCTATTGCATGCTGAATGAAGAAGACGGTCTGAAGGAACTACAAGAGACAATGGTTGAAGGGCTTAACACCATCGCCAAGAATGCAGCCAAGAGAGTGGACTTGACCCCCGAGGACATCAGTGAGATGACGATTGTGGGAAACACGGCTATGCATCACATTTTGCTCGGAATCAACCCTGAGTATATCGGCTTGGCCCCCTTTGCTCCGGCTCTCCATAATTCGATGGATATAAAGGCAGAGCGTTTTGGGATTCGGATTCTCCCATCCGGGAATATCCACATACTACCTATAGAAGCCGGCTTTGTGGGTGCTGACAATGTGGGCTGTCTGATCGCAGATACGCCGCATAAACGTAAAAAAATAACATTGCTTATCGATATCGGTACCAATGGAGAGCTCATTCTCGGTAACAAGGATAAGCTTATTTCTTGCTCATGTGCCACAGGACCTGCGCTTGAGGGAGCACAGATTGAGTTTGGGATCCGTGCTGCTCCCGGTGCTATTGAAAATTTGAGGGTTGACAAAAAAACACTTGAACCAACGTTTAAGGTAATAGGGAATGACAACTGGAGTGACGGTCAAACGGATATGCAGGCCAAAGGGATTTGTGGCTCCGGTATTATAGACGCCATTGCCGAAATGTTTAAAGCGGGAATAATAAAGAAAAACGGTCAGATCAATACCGAGCTCAAATCACCCCGGATCAGGATGGCAGGCAAACTGCCGGAATATGTTATTGCCGGGAAGCATGAGACCGCGATAGGTGAAGATATTGTGATAAACCAAAAGGATGTGCGCGCCATCCAGCTTGGAAAAGGGGCGCTTTACTCCGGGTCTCTCATCATGATGCGGAAACTCGGAATCAAACAGTTTGACAGACTGGCTGTAGCAGGTGCATTTGGCAATCACATCGATAAGTTCCAAGCCATGGTCATGGGCATGTACCCCGACTGTGATTTGGACAAGGTCGAATTTGTAGGAAATGCAGCCGGTGATGGTGCCCGCATCGTCCTGTTAAATGTGGATAAAAGGCGGGAGGCAAATACGCTTGCCCGCAAGGTGGAGTATGTCGAACTGGCCCTTGAAGAGGATTTTAATGACCGCTTTGGCGAGGCGATGCAATTTCCGCATATGTTTGATAAGTTTCCGCATATCGAACACCTTTTGTTACTTGAAGATGAAGTTTCGTCATAAAAAAATCTTAATGGGTCAAATATAATCTGAACCGCAGGAAAGGGGGATTAAATGAAAGTCACGTATACCGGTGAGACAAAGACGACTAAGGATGTGAACGGAAAAGATGTAGAGCTGGAAAATTCAAAGGTCTATAAATGCATGGAGAAGGAATATCATTCCGGACTTTTCGTGCGAATTTCATTGGACTCAAGGGAACATGTTAAAGTGAAGAGAAGTGAACTTCGGAAGATGTAACCCGTCGGTGAAAAATATTTAAAGGTTTTAGTTTTTTTGAGTAACCACAATATTTGAAAAGCCACAGGCTTAAAACCTGTGGTTTTTCTGTTGTGATAATTATGGCAAAAAAAGCCATCATATTTATCAGTTGTGGGATATTTCGGGAGGAACTGGAGTATCTGCTCAAAGAAAAGGGGCTGGATTGGAATATTATCTATCTCGAAGCAGCTCTGCACGTGAACTTTGATAGATTGAAAAAGGCGCTGGTTGAGGCGCTGGAGGAAAACCAAAAGGCAGGGATCGAGCTCAAAGTACTCTATGGGCATTGCCATCCGGAGATCATGGCAATCTTGGAGAAGTATGACGCAAAAAAGATCGAGGCCGGAAACTGCCTTGAGGCGCTGGTAGGCCCGGAAGAAATCCGGCGCATCAACAATGAGGGAACCGCATTTTTTCTCTCTTCGGGTTGGGTAAACAACTGGGAAAAGATGTTTGCCCTCGGGGAAAAAGACTTCAATTTCGATTTTAAGTCAATGTTCGATGGTTACAAACGGATAATCGTCTTCGACACAGGTTTAATTCCCATTGATGAGGAAAAAGTTGGACGCTTCAGCAAATTAACCAATCTTCCCATTGAGCGCAGGCATATCAGTCTTGATTATCTTTTGAATCTGATAAACCGTATTTGATTGATCTTACTGATAAATCTAAAATTGGCATCTGAATATTCAAATTCTTAAAAAGGCCGGAGTAACTGGCGCTATTTCCATCAAAGTGTTGTTTGAGCTAACCATAAATTGCCAGTTTAACCGTAACCCCTTGATAAGTAAAGAATTTCTTGATAGCTCAAATTCGATTTTGGAGGCAACTACCCAGTCTGTTAATTTGATCAAAAGCATGAGAATTATTCGCGTAAAGCCTACTGGAATGACAAATATAGAAACCTTCAGACTGCACTAATGGGCTCTTGGAGCTTCTTTTGAAAAAGATTTTGTATGACACCTAGAGAAGTGATTTTAAAGGCCTTTGATGGAGGGAAACCCGACCGGATTCCCGTTGCCCTTATGGGAGGAGGCATGTGGAGCGCCTATAATTATGGAACCACATTAATGGATTGACTGACCAATTCATCAAGAATGTCTGACATGCTTGTGGAGATGTCTGACAAACTGAAAAGCGATATAGTCTATGCAGGTTCGGGATATCCCAACGTTCTCGCTGCAGCACTTGGCAGTAAAATCAAATTCAGCGGGCATGGCGCCGCCGACCTTGAAGCACCTATCCTATCCCCGGGGGAAGAGGTACAAAATCTTGACCTTTCTATGATTAACAATAACGCGATAATTGAGACTCTCAGAAAAGCCTTAAAGATAACAAAATCCAAAATAGGTGAGGAATATATTGTAACCCTGACAGCATGGGGGCCATTTACTCTTGGCGCCAGGTTGGTGGGTGAAGAGACGATGATTAAAGCAATTATAAAGAATCCGACTTATGTAGAGAACGTGCTCGAATTTGCGACAAATATGTTAATTCGATTTTACGAGCCGGTCTTCACCGAAAGGAATTTGGAAATTATACTCCTGGGTGACCCCACAGCCTCTGGAGATCTAATATCCAAAAATCACTTTGAAGCCTTTGCCTTGCCGTACCTTAAAAAAATTATAGATTGGGCCAAGTCGAAAAATATTCTAACCCTTTTACATATCTGCGGAGATACTACAGACAGGCTCGATTTGTTTCCGCTTACAGGTGCAAGTTGCATAAGCCTTGACCACAAGACCGATATTGCCAAAGCGAAAGAGATTCTTCATGGCAAAATGTGTTTTGCCGGTAATATTGATCCGGTACAGGCTTTGCTTCAGGGCACTGTTCAGGATGTAGAAGATGCATGTAAACGCGCCATCGAAACTGCAGGAACCGATGGTGGTTTTGTGCTCATGCCGGGTTGTGACATACCGCCAAACGTTCCCTATAAAAATATCCAGAAAATTGTTCAGGTTGCCAGGGAATACGAACTCTAAAACAGCTACAGAACCTTTGTGATAAAGGACTTATGGAGATGGAACGAGAAATTATCGCGACAATTATGGCTGCAGCCTCCAAGCCGGATTATCTTACGGTAGACAAGCTCGATGCCGGACTCGGCGGATGGGGTGCATTTAATATAGGTATTTGGGCCGCAGCGAATGTTATTGCCAAAGAAATACAGAAAGGTAAAAAACTAAAATTAGAAATAACCGATGAAGCTTTTACTGATGTGGATGAAATTGCAAAGAAAGCTGTAAAGAAATTAATGCAATGCGGTGCTGATCCGGCCAATGCGGGTTTGGCCGCTGCCACCTTGCTGTATTGGGCAGGGGTAAATGTTCAATGCGGCATGCCGTGCCCGAACAGGAAATTGGGGGCAGTTGCTAGAATGGCTGCCGGAATTCCCTCGGGCCGAGTCTCTTCCATACCAACCGAAAAGCAGAATAATAAAATTTCCGGTTTTGCAGCTACATTGGCAATTTATCAGGCTTTAGATAAGGAGCACCTCGCACCGTATGACTCTGAAATTTTGCCCCTTGGTGCCGGAGGACCCATCATCGGCCATTCTGCCATTGGAGAGGATCATCTCTTTCCAAAATTAGGGCAGAAACTCGCAAAGATAGGTACAAAAGCAATGATAAAAACCTATCTATCTGTAGGCATGAGGCCTAATAAATGGTTTTCAGCGCTATTCGGGACAGCAGCAGCATTGGAAATCATTCATCCCGATGCATATGTCGGTGAAGAGTTTGGGCAATTTATGGTCACAAGAACACCGGAAATTATAGCTGAGGCGGCCGTCGAAATATCAGATTTGCCGGAAGTTATCCATATCCGAGGAACCAATGAGGAACTGAAGACCGCTCGGGTATTGGGAGACCTTGCTATTATCTTAAAGGATTCAGGGACTCCAACGGTGGTCGGTATGATCATGTTTTCCGAGTTGTGTTCAATAATTCAGGAGGGTGCTTCTATCGGTGCAGGTAGATCTGGAGGGCCATTGGTGATACCGCTTCACCATTGGGTCACGTCACCTACTTTAGCTTTGTACTTACTGGGAAAAGGCGCCGAACCAAATGAGATCATATCTGTTATTAAAAAAACAATGGATCAATACTTTCTGAAAGATGATGCTACAGTTGCGACGAACATACTGGCACGTAAGACTGAATCTATTGAAAATGGGCCCCTGACCGAGACAATTTATAGGGCGACTGAGCCCGGACTAACCAATGCGCTCTCAAAAAGGGCAATCTATGCTTATAATCAAATGAAAAAAGGTAAAACACTTGAGGGCTTACTTGAAGATGTTCAGAAAAGCCATATTGAAACCATTGCTGATGCCGTTGCCGAGGGCATGAGCAACAGGTTGAACAAAAAGATTGAATATATCAAATTTACAAAGATAAGACCGGGGTCTGGGCGCCGCACTCATAAATTTGCCCAGAGGCATTTTGCCTTCGATGCTTACATTGATGTTGAGGTAAAGATAGATGATAAAATATACGAATTGAAAAACGTACTTGCAAAAGCCGCTCCGGAGGCTTTACTAAAAAGTGACAAAGAGACCCTTGATGCTATTTCCGCTGTCGCTCTAGCGATTATTGAGTTGTTGTGTTCCGGGGCCTGTTCGATGGATGTGGTTGTTTGTGCGTGCATGGCTGCTGCTATGGGAATGGATTCCGAGGCGGCTGCAGAGAAAGCTTTGGTGGTAGCCAACGTTATTATCGCATTACCGGCTCCCAGTTTAAAAAAGGCGACTCAGCTCGCCTCAGATATAATGGAAGGGCTTGATTTCTGATTTGGGTGTAAACCTCATGGAGAAAAAGTCTAAGCTAATATTTGCGCAGATCGACCATATAGCAGGGGAGGTGTTGGGTTTTGCCATAGAGAGGCTAATGGAACTTGGAGCTAACAATGTCCAACTTATTCCTACCATTACCAAGAAAAATCGTCCGGGGAATATAATTATCATCGATATTGATGCCGAAGATGAAGAAGAAATGGCGGAATTTTTGGCGAAAGAGATCAACGTGTCAGGATATCACAGGATAAATACGAATCATATATTTCATGATGTTTCTATTCTCAAAAAAACGCTTAATATAAATATAAATGGGGTAATCGAGAAGCTTCAATGTGAAATTAAACTCATGGGCGACCCGTCAAAACCGTTGTCCGTCGTCATAGAACACGATTTTTTGGTTGAGATTCAAAAATTTTTAAATGAAAAATTAAATAACTTCGTTTCTTTGGGTAGATTAAGAACGGTTATCGAGTCAAAACTAAGAGAACCTGGTGATGAAATTACCATAGAAATGAAATTATTTGACGACCTATTGCCAGGGATATAGCCAATGACAGGAAGGCCAAATTTGTTGGTGGGAAGGCTTTGATTGGCTCAACCACTTCAGCCCTTTCTTTTTAGGGCATCTACAATTTCCGAGTGGACGGGGAAACGGTTGGAATGCAGTTTTGAAAAGATCAATGTTCCGTCCAGTATGACCTCGAATGCGCCGGTTTTGTTTGATCCGTTAAGCACTGTATCCATACCGGTTTCCTTTTTGACAACCATGGCTAAACTGGCCGCCATGGGTCTGTAATTGCAGGTAATGCAGTATTCTATTGACAACGTCATAACACTTTTCTTATTTAAATCGGATAAAGTGAAAAGATTGTTCCAAGGTAGCAAAAAATACCTTTTGCCTCAGAGCAATTCAAATTAAATTTGAAACCGTACAAGTTGAGAATTCCCACAATCATATTAGCTTCTCTGTTCTGAATTTCATTTTTCTCGTTACATCACCAAGACCTTTCACATGTAACATGAGAACAAGATCCCGAGCCACATGCGGATCGACGCTTCCAAGGAGATTCATCAGTTTGAGTGAAAACTTTCTCGGGTTCAAAAGAAATTTTTCATCGACTCCTGCGGCAGCCGGCAGTTGGTGCATCCATAATGTGGGTTAGGCCAGTCAGGTGGGGGAGAAAATTGTAACCACTCTTAACGACATCGCCTGCCTGATTGAATTGGTCTCTGAAGTCACACAGATCTGGATATTTCATTTCAACCAGTGACTCCTTTCATCCACATTTTTATACGCTAATTTAGCAAAAGCTGAAGATTTGATCAATGGAAATTACCATACCACTTAGGTGCAATTCAATCTAACTTGTCCACCTGTATTAAATTTGTTTATAAATGCAAAATAAAAAAGGATCCGTGCTTGACTCCATCGGGGAGAAAATATTCGATGTAATAAAGCGTGGTAGGCGTAACAGAATTATCTTAGGACCCATAACCGTTAGGATGGTTTTTGTGCCATTTCCAGGCTGTTTCAATAATTGTTTCGAGCTCCGGAAATCGAGGGTGCCAACCAAGAGCTTTGATTGCCTTTTCACTTGAACCGATGAGGACAGCCGGATCACCCGGACGTCTGTCAACCACCTTGGATGGAATTGTTTTGCCGGTAACTTTTCGGGCAGTTTCTATGAGCTGCATAACCGAATGGCCGGAACCGTTTCCCAAATTAAAGCATCCGCCGGGCAGTCCGCTCAACAACCGCTCCAGAGCCAGAAGATGCGCCTGGGCAAGGTCATCAATATGGATATAATCCCTGATGCATGTGCCGTCCTTGGTGGGATAATCATCCCCAAAAATATTTATCATTTCTCTCTTGCCAATCGCAGTTTTGAGAACGAGAGGAATAAGGTGGGTTTCAGGGTTGTGGTCCTCGCCGAGTTCACCGTCCGGATCAGCGCCTGCGGCATTAAAATAACGGAGAGAAACACACTCCGATTTATAGGCGTGACTGAAATCTTCCATGATCTGTTCAACCATCAGCTTACTTCTTCCATACGGATTTATCGGATTCTGGGTATGATTTTCAGTGATCGGAATTTCAACCGGTTCTCCATACGTCGCACACGAAGATGAAAATATAAAACTGCGAACGCCCCTTTTATTCATAAATTCGAGTAAATTAAGCGTATTCGCAACATTGTTCCGGTAGTAGCGTGCCGGCTGTAATACAGATTCGCCCACATAGCAAAATGCAGCAAAATGCATGACTGCAGCGATTTGAAGTTCTGAAAAGATTTGATCCAGTAAGGCAGAATCATCCATTGAGCCTTTAAAAAAAGACCCCCACTTCACCGCCTCCCTGTGCCCATATATAAGATTGTCCAAAATTACAGGATGATATCCGTTTTTGGAAAGATATTTGCACATATAGGAGCCGATATAACCGGCGCCGCCGACAACGAGGATATTATTCATATGGAGTCCTTACGTTTAAAACTTGTATGCCTATTTTAAGTAACATTCTTTTCTGTTTATTACAACGCCACCTTCCGATATAAATCAATTCCCTGATGGGGACCCTGGAAAAGTCGCTTTGCCGGATAGATCGGCGTCGCCGTTTAGCCACGAATTCCAGATACGTGTATGGACACGATACCGGGCAATAGGAACGGTTGCTTTTTGGTCTATAACGGTTGCCTTTTTGCTTGTTCTGGGAGGGCAAATAGCCTATCTCTAACACCAAATATCGTTTCTCAGTCAGTATCTCGGGCCCCAGGGGGCGGCTCTGGCTGTCAGTATGACCGCCGGGGCCGGCATTGTCGGGCGTCTGTTTTCAGGTGTGTTTGTCGATCGATGTGACAAACGATACGTTATCATTGCATGTTTGTTCATTCAGGGATTGGCGATTATTATGCTTGCATACAACAATCATATTGTGATTTTATATCTTTGCACCGTTGCATTAGGTTTAGATATTGCCAAATCTCCCAAACAGACTTGAGTTCTAGGTTTCAGCGAAAAACACCGGGTTATGAACTTTAGCCCTTGAGACACAGAAACGGTTATAAAAAAAAGTGCCGAACTATAGGCAACAAGGAGAATGAACTTTATGTATGAGAAAGAAGTAAGTGAAATCGAACGCCAACTCCAGAAGCAAAATCGATGGCGAGAAAAGTGCATCAATCTTATTGCCAGTGAAAATGTTGTGAGCCGAAGGGCCAGATCACTTGCGGGTTCGGATTTTGCACATCGATATGCAGAGGGGCATCCGGGTAAGAGGTATTATCGAGGAACAACCTATATTGATAAAATTGAAAATCAATTAAAAATCAATTTGAAGATCCTCTTTCAATGTGATCACGCCGAAGTAAGACCGATCAGCGGCACCAATGCAAATGAAGCGGTTTTCAGTCGTTTTGTCAGCCCAGGGGATGTGGTAATGGTCAATTCCACACCGACCGGCGGTCATATCAGCCACCACAAGGAAGGATCTCTGGGGAAGTTTACCCGGAATATCATTGACATCCCGGTGACCAAGGACGGTTATCACATGGACGTGGAAAAGACGATTTACCTAATAGAGAAGGCCAAACCAAAAATTATTGTCCTGGGCAAAAGCCTTTTTCTTTTCCCGGAGCCGGTCGCCGAACTATCCGAAGTCTGTCAGGCAAACCATGTTCGAATTCTCTATGATGCGGCCCATGTACTGGGCCTGATTGCCGTAAAACAATTTCAAAGACCCTTAAAGGAAGGTGCTTTTTTGATGACGGCCAGCACCCATAAAACCTTTTTTGGGAGTCAACGCGGTCTGATATTGAGCAATATGGAAGAGAAATACTGGCGCAAGATTGACAGAGGCGCCTTTCCCGGCTCATCCAGCAATCACCATCTTGATACCTTGACTCAAATGGCGGTCTGTACCTATGAGATGATGGAATTTGGAGATCAATATGCGGAGGATACCATCAAAAATGCCCAGGCACTTGCATCTGAACTGGATCGGCATGGGTTCGACGTTCAAGCAAAGGAGTTTGGATTTACTCAAAGCCATCAAGTCGCCCTGAACGTTAAAGAGTTTCGAGGAGGTGAGGGGGTATCTAGAACATTGGAACTAAATGATATTATAGTGAATATGAATATGTTGCCACATGAACCGCTTGGTAACCATGACCATCCGGAGGGAATCAGGATCGGGGTGCAGGAGATGACACGATTTGGGATGCGAGAGGACGAAATGTCCCGTATCGCCGAACTCATTAAAGAATGCATCATTGATAAGAAAGTGGTAAAGGAGGGAGTTAACCGGTTGAGATCTGAATATCAGACGGTTCGATATAGCTATGACAGTATTGAAAAAAAAATCGAAACCGATTCAATCAAAAAGACAGAGAAAAATTAGATTAAACAAAACTTCCGCTCAACCGGGTGGGGGAGCCATGGAATGTTTTTTAAATTGGACCTAAATTTACACGACAATCTGGAGTACAAATGAACTCGCTTTATGTTATTTCGGCAGTCGGAAAAGACCAGCCTGGATTGGTTCATTCCGTAACCGATGTACTGGCAAAGTTGAAAATAAATATCGTAGATGTTGAGGCACAGGCGGTTCGTGGGCATTTTATGCTGTTTCTCGTGGTTGATTTAAGCACCTCAAAGAGCAGCTATGAAGAGATGCTTGTAAAACTTGACCTGATAAGTTCGAATTTTAATCTTGGACTCCTGGCTGAACCCTACGAAGAGGGCCGGCGAAAATCAGATAAGAAAATTATGCTGTTGACCGTAATGGGCGGAGACCAAACCGGAATAGTTGCAATGCTTTCAGGAATATTTTTCGAAAATGGTATAAACATAGAGTCTGTTAAAATGATAGCACGGGGTGATTATATTGCGATGGAAATTGCTCTGGATATTTCAGATTTAAACGATATGTTTGCGTTTAGAAAAATTCTGTATGAATTTTCCGATAAAACAGGGCTGGATGTTTCTTTGCGCGGTGACGATATATTCCAAAAACCGAAAAAAGTGGTGGTGTTTGATTGCGATAGCACCCTTATACAATCAGAAGTGATCGATGAGTTGGGCAAAATGGCCAAGGTGAGTGAACGCGTCAAAGAAATGACTGATAGGGCGATGAAGGGCGAGCTTGATTTTAAGCAAGCGGTTAAGGAACGGGTGCGTCTTCTCAAAGGGTTACCTGCTGAGCAGCTCGAATTGTTGTCAAAAACAATCCGATTAACACCGGGGGCGGAGGAGCTAATTTCGATGCTCCATTTCATGGGTTATAAGGTCGCGGTGATTTCCGGTGGATTCTCCTTTTTTACAAACTATCTTAAAAAACGCCTTCATCTTGACTATGTATATACAAACGAACTGGTCATCAGGGACGGTGAAATCACAGGGGAAATAAAGGGTGATATCATCGATGCGGAAAAAAAAGGCGAGATCATTCAAGAGATCGCAGAACTTGAAAATATCTCCGTAGATCAGATCGTTGCCGTCGGCGATGGTGCTAATGACCGGTTCATGTTGGAAAATGCGGGACTCGCGATCGCTTTTAGTCCGAAAGAAATTCTAAAAAAATACAGTGATGGCATTATTAATAATGATAATATCTTTGGATTGCTTTATTTTTTAGGTATACCGGAATCACATTTAAAAGAACTCAGAAAAAATAAGGATCAAAAAAACCTCTCAAACGATTGAACTGAAATTGGGTATCTCCTAAGATATATATTCAATTTTCGAATTGAGTTTTTGCTAAAAAATGGTGTCCGATAGATTAGACACCTAAAATAGGAGATAAAACAATGAACAGAAATTTACTTTTCATTTTTATACTGATAGTCGTATTCTCCTTTTGGTTTTTACCCTCAACCGCTCAAGCAAGGAGCGCCAATGGTTCCGACACCAAAAGCGTTGCCATCGGGATCGGGGGCGCCATTGTGGGAAATGAGGTCATACAGCATCAAAGGCAATATGCATCCCGCAAGCATTTCCGGCGCCACGGACCGGGTTACGGCTATCGCCCTCCTCGACATCATAGAAGGCATTACGGTTATCGCTCTCCCTGGCGCCATGGATCGGGTTATGGTTATCGCGGCCACAGGCGCTACGGTTATCGACGATACTGGAGGATGGAAAAAAGATGGGCGCCGCACTTTTATAAGAGGGTTTGGAATCCAGGTCATTATAACCGTTACGGTCAACGGATCATAGGGCATTGGGTTGTGATCAAGGATCGTCCGGATTATTAGATTAAAACTCGACAGTGGTGCTCCAACTGATTACACGGGATTCTTCAATTCGATAGCGATTCCTTACGGTCCTGATGAACAACTGTATCAAGCAAAAAAGTTTCTCCTATTTTGAGCTCTGGAAGTTTCATTGAAACCATTAAATCGTCTTTAAACGGTTAATTTGTTGCCCCAGTTTAAGGAAGTAGTTTATCGATTTCGGGTTGCTCATGGAATCGACATTTAAGGCTTTTTCCGGCGGAATACCTGAAAGAATTTTCTTAACCGGCACCTCGAGTTTCTTCGCATTCAAAGTTCGGGGAATCTCAGGAACGGAATAAATCTCATCTGGTACATGGCGCGGGGAGAGGCTGCGTCGAATTTTCTTTCTGATTTTGACCTTCAGGGTATCGTCGAGTTTGATATCTCCTTTTATAACAACAAAAAGGGGCATAAAGTATTCTCCTTCCGGAAGGTTAAAGCCGACAACGAGACTTTCAAGTACTTCCGTCATTTCTTCCACAACGTTATAGATTTCACTGCTACCCATCCGGACTCCATGGCGATTGATCGTAGAATCGGACCGGCCTAAAATCACACAACTTCCCCCGGATGTTATCTTAATCCAGTCTCCATGTCGCCATTTGCCGGGATACATTGTAAAATAGCTATCGATGTACAGCTGTTTTTCCGGGTCATTCCAAAGATAAAGGGGCATGGACGGCATCGGTTCGGTAATCACCAATTCTCCTACCTCTTCGATGAGGGAGTTTCCGTCCTCATCAAAAGCCTCGGCCTTGACCCCCAAACACCTGCATTGAAGCTCTCCGGCCCTAACAGGCAGCAGCGGGCAGCACCCCAGAAAGGCGGTGCAGGGGTCTGTACCACCACTGGAAGATCCTAACAAAACATCTTTTTTTACCCTGTCATAAACCCACTGGAATCCTTCAGGAGACAGGGGCGAACCGGTTGATCCGACCGTCTTTAATTTGCTCAGATTGTAGTTGTTTTGCGGCTCCATTTTCCGATTCATGCAGGTGGTTATATACGCAGCGCTGGTGCCCAAATTTGTCATCTTTGTCTTTTCTGCAAAATCCCAGATCACGTCCATGTCAGGGAACCCGGGACTTCCATCATAAAGAAGTGGTGTGGCACCCATCAGCAAGCTTCCCTGCAGTACGTTCCACATTACCCAGCCGGTAGTGCTGAACCAGAAAAACCGGTCTTTAGGTTTAATATCCATATGGAGACCCAGAAATTTTTTGAATTCAAGTAAAATTCCACCATGGCTGTGGACCAGTGGTTTTGGCAAACCTGTGGTACCTGAAGAATAGACCACCCAGATTGGATGACTAAATGGCACCTGTTCAAAAACCAGTTCACTTCGCTGCTTCAAAAGCTCATCCCATATTCGAACCTTTTTGAGATTTTTTGTCGGTGTGTCCAGCTTAAGGTACGGCACCAGTACCGTATTTTCAAGGGTTGAAAGCGATTGCTGAAGAACAGCTACTGCAGGCCGGCAATCAAAGGCCTTTCCGTTATACTGATAACCATCCACAGCAAAGAGAACCTTTGGTCCAATCTGATTGAAGCGGTCAATTACACTACGCGTACCAAAATCAGGAGAACAGCTGGACCAAACGGCCCCGATGCTCGCGCAGGCAAGAAATGCGATTATGGTTTGCGGAATATTGGGTTGGTATGATACAACACGATCTCCCTTTTGTACCCCCATGTTTCGTAATGAATCCGCTATGGAAGATACATTTTGATAAAGTTCATCCCACGATATTTCCATCAACGATTGAATCTCAGATTGAAACATCAGAGCGGGACAATCGGGAGACATATGATGAAATACATGCTCAGCATAGTTAAGCGAAGCACCGTTGAACCACTCAGCACCGGGCATTTCTCTATCTGACAGAACCTCTCTGTATGGTTTTGATGCTTTTATTTGCAGAAATTGCCAGAGTGACTCCCAAAAGGCTTCGATCTGTGTTACCGACCATTTCCACAGTTTATCATAATCGGTAAAATCCAACCCTTTGTCCTTTTTGAGCCATTTCATGTATCGCGTTATATTGGCCGCTTTAATACGGTCATTTGGAGGTTCCCAAAGAATGGTTCCTTCTTTTATCGATTTTCTATCCATGTCTTTCCACCATTTTAAAGTGATTCCTCAAGTTGATCACCTTCAATTCACCGGAGCGTTGCCTTCGACTTGGGAATGCAAATCTTGCGTTATGAGTTTGGGGGTTGGAAAACCAACCAATGCTTCAAGCGTAACGGTTCGGGTGAAGTCTCATTTCCCGGAGAAAATCATCAATGATCTGTTTTTGGTCATACTGCGGTTTCCAGTCCCATTCTTCCCTGGCAAAACGATCATCTATCGGTAAAAACAGTTTATCTATTACATTGACTAGATCCGGGTCCGGATCAAATCTGATTTGAGCAGTAGGAACTTTTTTCTTAACCATGGCTGCCAATTCACTGGCGCTGGCAATAGGGGTGACACCGGTTGATATTAGAAAAGGGTGCGTTAGCCAATTTGACGATGGCGAGTGCCGCGTCTTTGAAATACATTGCCGGACATCGGGTCTCTGGTTTTACACGGATGGTGAAGGGATTCCCCTTGGCACTGTCCTCAATGGCCCAGGAGGTATACTGGGCAACGCCGGGTGTCTTAACCCCAGGCCCTACAATGGCGGGATAGTGAACACTCCTGAAATCCAAACCGTATTTGCGCCTGTAGAACAATCCTATGTGTTCACAGAATACCTTCGTCGCTCCATAGAATAGCTGCGGCCGTTGAAGCGTAAAATCATTTAATACTTTTTCAGTGATGTTCAGGCCGTAAGTCCCGATTGTGCTGGAAAATAACACCTGGGGAACGTCGAATAATTTTGCCGGCTCCAGAACATGAAAGGCTCCAATGGCATTGGCCCGAAACGCAGCTGCAGGGTCGGTGTCTGAAGGAGTAGACAACATTCCCCCTAAATGATAAGTAACCTTGGGTCTAAATGCCTTTATGGTATTTAAAACGTGACTGATATTTCCAAGATCTCCTTCAACCAGCTCTATTTGGTCCTCCACATCCCTCAACGAGCTTCGGGCCTGATGGATATCAAAAATGACGATATCTTTTTTTCCTTCTTCCAAAAGAGTCCGAACCACTTGGGTCCCAATAAAACCGGTACCACCTGTAACAAATATACTCATTTTTCTATTGAATTTTCAATAAAATGGCAAATTTTTTTGAAAAACCAAATATGGCAAATGAAAGGTTGGGTGTCAACGATAAAAAAGAATGCCTAACCGTATCAATAAAAAGAGCAAATTTTTCTTTATCTGCTCGGTAAAGTTTGTCATTTTCTATTGATCTTAATATTATCTTTGCATTATTGAAAAATTTAGTATAGTTGTCAGTTGTCTTCGATAGTGTATCAATAGCATGGGAAAATTTTAAAGTGGAAAGTATTAAAAAAGCATTTTAGCAAATTAAACCTTGCTTTTTTCGAAAATATAGTTATGTTGCAAGTGTTCTTTCGATTCAAGCAGTATAGATAGTAGATATATCGATAGGACACGGGCACTTACTAACGGATGAGATCAAAAACAATCTAAATCAAAGAAAGGAGGATAATCATGACACAGTTGAAAAAAGACTTGCAATCAATGGTAAAAACCCTAAATGCACTGGCAGCGAAAATCGATGCTATATCTAAAAAAATGGGAGGGGCTAAGAAAGCGAAATCGGCTCCTAAAAAAGTGGCAAAAGCTGTGAAAAAGGTCGTGAAAGCCAAACCGGTAAAGAAAAGTGCTCCGAAGAAAAAAGTGGCAAAAGCTGTGAAAAAGGTCGTGAAAGCCAAACCGGTAAAGAAAAGTGCTCCGAAGAAAAAAGCAGCACCGATTACAGCAGCCGACACAGTTCTTAAAATTGTCAGTCGTTATAAACGAGGTATTAAAACAGCTGGTATCAAAGAAAAGACAGGATATAATTCGAAAAAAGTCCAAAATATTGTCTTTAAATTAAGAAAACAAAGAAAAATAAAGAGTGCTGTTAAGGGTGTTTATGTAAAAGCATAATTTTAAATCAACGGCTGAGTTGGGATCAGGGAAAAATTTTTAGGAGATAAGATTCATGGAAAATGGTATTGTAAAATGGTTTAGCGAGAAAAAAGGATACGGTTTTATTGAAAAAGAAGATGGCGAGGATGTATTTGTTCATCACACTGCAATTAATGCCTCTGGATTCAGGGTTCTTGAGGCCGGTGACCGCGTAACATTTGATATTGAGCCGGGCAACCGTGGACCAAAGGCAGCAAACGTTACTAAGGTGTAAAGTTCAAATGAGCTGACACGGCCCTAGATGTTATACGCTTTTGAAGTGCCACACTCCATAATTGAAATGGCAAAAGTTCAACTCACTGATTTTTGTTTTACCCGTCCAACAGATATCACCAAATCTCGGCCGGCTTGATATTGTACAACATGTAAATGCCTTCGACAATAAAAGAGCGCGGAGTATTGATACTATTCTACGCTCTTTTATCATCAACGGGTTTGACCATTAACAGCCGTTTTATGCCCCATCTGATTTTAATTTCGATGAGTTAGTCAGGTCACTGTTTAGCGTTCTATACAAATCCTGTTTTTCCCCCTGGTTTTTGCCGCATACAATCCCTTGTCAGCTCTTTTTATGAGACCTGACAGATCCTCTTGAGGCAAGACCAATACTTGTGGCCATATTCACTATTTTTCTGTTCGGGGTAAATTTTTCGGATTCAAAAGCCCTTCTTAATCTTTCAGCCGCTGTAAACGCATCTTTATCATCGGTTTCAGGCAGTATAGTAGCAAATTCTTCTCCGCCATATCTGTACCAAGAATAAGTACTTCTTATATTATGCCGAATCGTTTCTCCTGTCCTTTTTAGAAACTCGTCACTCTCAGGATGCCCATAGGTATCATTGGTATTGTTTAAAATTATCAACATCCATCAACACAAGGAATAAAGGGTGCTCAAAACGTTTAGCTCTTTCGCGCTCTTTTTTAAGCTGGTTCATAAAATGGGTGTGAAACGTAGGTATGTCAATTACCTCGAGGCGGGGAGATTATCATTAATTTAAGGTCGTTAACATTTGTCCCGGTATCTTCTGTCAGAATCGCGTCCCCCAGTTTTCTAAGTGCGGGCGTTACATCATGTCTTTCAAGGCTGTCAAAGAGATCGATGCCGGCTTCACGGGCACGCACTACAACACTATCGTCCACAATAGCGCCTGCAAATTCAGTCGGGCCATCGGTTCCATCGGAATCGAGGCCGACAATTACAACATTTTTCATGTTATCAATAAAAAGAGCGGCGCCTGCTGCAAATTCCTGATTGGGTCCACCTCCTCCAGCCTTCCCAGCAATTTTAACAGTGGTCTCTCCGCCGCCGATCACCACACAGGGCGGGGATAGCGGTCTATGATTCAGCAAAATCTCGCCGGCTATCGTGGAAAATACGCGTCCCAACTCTTTGCTTTCACCTTCGAACATGGTGGACAAAATCATTGTATCAAACCCGAGCACTCTTGCTTTTTCAGCAGCACTTTCACAGGCAGTGTTTCCCTTTACAATGATAAAGTCATGACGGTTGTGTCCGGCAAGATCGGTCTTTTTAACGGTTTCCTGTTCCGGTCCTGCGTTTTTTAAAAATTCAACTACAGATTCAGGCATCTTTGCCCACAGGTGATATTTGGTAAGGGTATATCTAGCATCATCAAATGTGGATGTATCCGGGACTGTCGGATCGCTAATGCAGTCAAGTGAATCACCGATAACATCCGAGACGGTCAGATTAATGAGGTGCGCCCGCTGATGAATGGCTTTTGCTAACCTCCCCCCTTTATCTGGCTAAGATGTTTTCGCACCGCATTAATTTCAACGATGTCGGCACCGCTGGTCAACAGCAGATGGGTAACTGCTTTTTTTTCCGCCAGTGTTACACCCTTTACCGGAAATGGAAGCAAGGCCGAACTTCCACCTGTTATGCATCCGAAGACAATGTCACCGGCCTGGGTTTTTTTGGCCAAATCCAACATTTTTTGCGAAGCCTCGAATCCGGACTCGTCGGGGATCGGATGGCCTGCCGAATACAACTTCACATAGGTTAGTTTTTTCTGATGTCCATATTTAGAGACGACCAGACCGTCGGAAATGCTATTACCCAGAATCTCTTCTAGGGCTTTAGCAATAGGATAGGTCGCTTTTCCGGCCCCAAGAACAAAAATACGCCTCTGCTTTCTCAGGTCAAATCGGAGACCATCGACAACCAGTAGATCACCTTGAACCGAAATGATTTCTTTTGGTGCACCATAAGGATTTGACTGGGCGAGGGCATATTCGATAATTTCCAATGCGGCCTCACGGATTTTCCTGTTTTCGTGTCCTGACAGTTGCCCTGCATTCTTAACATAAGCCATTTTTGTGTTTCCGAAATTCTGCTTAAAAGGTTCAGTTTCCGTTTACCTTACCCGAGTGGGGCATCAGGCGGGTCCTTTGAATTTTTTGCCAGCGTAGACACTTGCTTGGCCAAGTTCTTCTTCAATTTGAATTAGTCGATTATGCTTTGAAGTTCTTTCGCCCCTCACCGGCATGTCTGTTTTTATCTGACCGCTGTTTAGGGCAACCACCAGGTCTGATATAATCGGGTCTTCGGTTTCTCCGGATCTTTCGGAAACCTGAACTGCATAATCACTACGATAGGCAAACTCCGCCGCATCCAATGCCTCTGAAAGGGTTCCGATTTGATTGACTTTAAATAGCATGGCATTGGCAGCACCCTGTTTAATTCCCATTTTAAGCCTTTCGATGTTTGTCACAAAAAGATCATCGCCGACAATCTGAATGTCAAGCTCTGTGGTCAATTTTGAAAATCCATCAAAATCCTCTTCCTGGAGCGGATCTTCCATCGATGCGATGGGATATTTGTTTGCCACCTGTTTGTAGAGTTCAATCAAAGCATCAGGTTCGTACCGCTTTCCATCTAGTTCATAAACGTTTTCTTTTTTGTTAAACCATCAGTTTGAAGCCAAATCCATAGCGTAAACCACATCTTCAATTTCTTTATACCATGCCAGTTTCACCGCTTTGGATAAAAATTCTAACGGTGTCCAGATGCCGCGCATCGGTGTTGCGAATCCACCTTCGTCACCGGTATTGGTTGCCAAAATACCGTATTTTTCAACCACCAGATCACGGAGAGCTTCGTTGATCTCAGTGGTGATTTGAAGGGCGTTTTTATAAGAGTTCGCTCCGATCGGCATAATAATGAATTCTTGGATTGCGAGATCGTTGGCTGTAAGTTTTCCGCCATTGATAAAATTCATCAAGGGTACGGGGATAATATGGCTGTTCGGATTGAGATATCGATATAATGGAACACCGCGTACACTGGCACCGGCTCGTGCCGCCGCAAGGGAAACCGATAATATGGCATTTGCCCCCAAACGGCTTTTGTTCGGGATTCCGTCCAAGTCCTTCATTGTCAGATTGATTTTTCTCTGCTGTGTAACATCCATTCCGATCAAAGCCGGGTTGATCTCGTTATTGACATTATCTACAGCATTCAAAACGCCCAGGCCTTTATACCGATTGGGATCTTTGTCCCGAAGTTCATGCGCTTCGTGGGCGCCAGTGGAACGTCCGGAAGCTACATCCGCCCTTCCTTTCAGTTGTCCGTCTACCCAGACATCCGCCTGGACGGTCGGCCAGCCTCTGCAATCTATTATTTCTCTGGCAAAAATTTTGGAGATTTTGAATTTAGACAGTTGTCATCCCACTCTTCATTAACTTCAGAGTTTCGATATACTCCATTTTTAGTTTGGTTAGTGCCGACCATCTTTTTACAGGGATTCGGCCCGTTTTCTCGCTGCGCCGAAGGCGACGCTCCGATGGGTTTGGGCCGCGGTACTTATATTCCGTCTCAATCCTTTATCTCTTATTTCACCGCCAAAGGTAGAGTTGATTTTGGCCGTTATGTTTTCACATATTTTTTTGGCCGATGCTTTATAAACCATCTTTTTTGTTCGAACGTAAAAAACGATTTGCAGTCTGTTGCGATCCCAGTCATAGTTAATACAGGAGTGGATAGTGTGCAGGTTTAGGTTTTCAATGCGCATCAAACCCTTGCACAGGGACGGGCATCCGACCCCAATCCGCACTATCTGTCTGGACTTAAATCAACAATATCTGAAATGTTCAGCTCTAACATTTTCAAACTGGCTAGAATCCGGGCAATATTTTTTTCCAAAGCCGGAAAATTTTCTCCCAGCTTTTTCAATTCCACTGCCGTTTTTTTCAGCAACTGAATCTTGGCACTTATTTCGCTTAAGTTGTTGTCAAACTCCATGTGCATTCCTCGCCGGTTTTACGAGTGCTCTCTTAAGTCTTTAAATCGTTTTGCTTTGACATTATAACGGGGCAGGGTGCCGATTTCGTGATATTCCAACCGGTATCCCAGATTTGTCTGTAACCTTAGCTGATCTTTAAGTATTTGGTCGATGGCCGAGCGCCTCTTTTCCATCCCCGGCAGCAGTTCAATTTTTAAAGTTATGCGATCGATATAACCCACCTTGTCTACCACGACTTCGAATTCATCTCCCAATCCTTCGATACCCCGTACAACCTGTTCAATCGCAATCGGGGAGAGCAACACCCCTTTTACCTTGGTAATATCATCAGTCCTGCCCAGCACACCGCCTTTTATCAGCCGAAAAGTGCGGTTACATGCGCATTCCTTGGAATCCCATTCGATAATATCTTTGGAGTCGAAGCGGATGCATGGCTGGGCGTAGCGATCTAATGCGGTGATGATCATTTTTCCACGACGTTCCGGGGTTTCTATAATCTCCCCGGTATCGATATCTTCAATTTCCACCAGAAAGAAAGCATCGTTCACGTGCATTCCACCCGGTTGGGCACTGCATTCGTATGACCAGGCACCAATCTCGGTAGCACCTGCGTGGTCAAAAACTTTAGCGCCCCAGGCGCTCTCCAGTCGGTTTTTGGTGCCCGGGATGCTGGCACCGGGTTCTCCGGCACAGGTGATCTTCAAAATGCCGAGACCGGATGGATCTATGTTCATTTTGCTTTTAGCGGTATCTGCCATTACCAGAATATAGGTCGGTGTTCCCATTAAAGCAGTGGCTCTTAATTCCCGCATTTTTAAGATACGTGCCTGGGTATCGAGGACTCCGCCGGGGACGACTTCACATCCGATCTTTTCTGCCGCATAATGCCCCGCCCAAAAGGCGACAAAAACATTGTACCCGAACGGGATAAAGACCCGGTCGCGGGGGCGGTATCCTTGAGCCCACAGAGTGTATGACCAACACTCAGCCCACCACTCCCAATCCTGCCAGGTATCTGCCTGATAAATAGGTTGTCCGGTAGTTCCACTGGTCTGGCGAAATTCACAAACCGCCTCCAGGGAAACACAAAGGTTATCTCCATAGGGAAAAGGATCTTTTCTTTGAACATCGCGCATCATCGATTTATCGACAATAGGGACCTGCCGAACATCATCAAAGGATTGAATGTCCTGCGGTGTTATCCCGGCCTGATTGTATAATTTGCGATGGAACTTGGAGCGATCGTATGCCCACTGAAATATCCGTTTAAACTTTTTCAGCTGAAGTGCTTTAAGTTTTTTTTGGGAAAGGGTTTCCAGAACTGGATTCCAGTATTTTTGATCAGAATGCATAAATAATCCCTTGCACGCCTAGTATCATTTTCATTACGTCAATCAACTCCACATCCTTGGATATGAATTTTGAGGTTATGTGTCAATCTTTTATCCCGACCCGGCAACAATAAACATAAATTATAAAACTCAAGATAGATTTTGCTCCGAAAAAGAATTCGCAAACGGAAAAAATCGGTTGGATAGGATTTGGAAAAACACTTGTATGGATTCGAAAATTGAGATAAAGTTTTTAGAAGGTGTCAAACGTACAACGGTCCGTTGCCCCCGTAGCTCAGTGGATAGAGCATTGGATTCCTAATCCATGTGCCGCAAGTTCGATTCTTGCCGGGGGCACCAAAAAATCTCAATGAGTTCAGCCTGTTATACCTTTTTTATTTTTTCATTGTTTTTTCAAATTCATAAACTTTGCCCGAAACTTTGCCCATTTGGCTTTGAATGTATATCTCTTGTCTTTGGGCAGCAAGTTTTAAATCCGCATCATTAACAATATTATAACGGTCGAAA
>PVBE011069644.1_pt1 | contig 32808 bp, 26 predicted proteins | sample 1631181 | NCBI WGS metagenome assembly PVBE01 (sample SAMN08397723, study PRJNA350692) | Marine metagenome, whole genome shotgun sequencing project. | isolation source: water | place: Pacific Ocean | collected 2012-04
AACACCTGATCACATTGTTGTTAAAATTTTATTAGCATTTTTTGCAGTACTTTTGGTGGATGATCCTGAATTGATCGAGTTGGTTGAAATGGAAGTTCGTGAACTCTTGAGTTTTTACGATTTCGATGGTGATAATATTTCTGTTATTCAAGGGTCAGCATTGAGCGCATTGAACGGTGAAGCCGGTGAAACTGGTGTTGATTCAGTTCGAGCTTTGATGGAAGCTGTGGATAAAGACATTCCTGTTCCACCTCGGCCAATCGATAAGCCATTCTTATTACCTGTTGAAGATGTCTTCTCAATCACTGGTCGTGGAACTGTAGCTACTGGAAGAATCGAAAGAGGTATTGTTAAAACCGGAGATCCAGTTGAAATCGTTGGTCTGCAAATAGAGACTATGAAATCGACATGTACTGGAGTTGAGATGTTCCGTAAAATTCTTGATATCGGGGAAGCTGGCGAAAACGTTGGTTTGTTGCTTCGTGGAATCGATAAAGAGGAAATCAAAAGAGGCATGGTAATTTGTGCTCCTGGAAGTATTACGCCACACACCGAATTTAAATGTGAGGTTTATGTACTCAGCAAAGAAGAAGGTGGCCGACACACGCCATTTTTCAAAAATTATCGACCACAGTTTTATCTGAGAACAACAGACGTTACTGGCGAAATCACCTTGGGTGAAGGCGTGGAAATGGTAATGCCAGGCGATAATGTAACATTAACAGTTACCTTGATTTACCCAGTTGCATTGGAGAAAGGTCTTCGATTTGCGATCCGCGAAGGTGGACGTACGGTTGGAGCTGGCCAGGTGACCGAGGTTCTCAAGTAAACTATATTTCTTCTTTCGAAGAACGGGTGTAGCTCAATTGGCAGAGCAACGGTCTCCAAAACCGTAGGTTGGGAGTTCGAGTCTCTCCACCCGTGCTCAATTTTAATCCTATTATAGATGAACAAGATTCAACTCTATATTAAAGAGGCCTATGATGAACTTATGTATAAAGTTACGTGGCCAAGTTGGGAGGAGTTACAACAAAGTACTGTTGTTGTAATGTTAGCCTCTTTGCTAATTGCAATGGTGGTTGTAGTAATGGATCAGGCATCTAGCAACGTTTTGAAATTCATCTATAACGCCATTATTTAAGACAGCAAAGAAAGCTATGGCTGCAGAGAAAAAATGGTATGTGCTTCGGGTAATGAGTGGTAAAGAACGAAAACTCAAGGAGTACATTGAAAAGGAAGTGAAACGGAATGAGTGGGATCACACGGTCACGCAAATCCTTGTACCTATGGAAAAGGTATATAAAATGAAAGCCGGTAAAAAGGTGATTAAAGAAAGAAATTTCTACCCCGGCTACATTTTGATTGAAGCAATTGAAGGAAAATTCAGTGGTGAGATGATACAAGCAATCCAATCAACCACCAATGTGATTCACTTCCTTGGTAAATCAAATCCAATTCCACTCCGTCAATCAGAAGTAAACAGGATTTTAGGTAAAGTGGATGAAATGCAGGAGGCCGGAGAGACAATGAATGATCCATTCCTCATTGATGAAACTGTGAAAATTGTTGACGGACCATTCAATGATTTCAATGGAACGATTGAAGAGATTTACGAAGAGAAGAAGAAACTTAAAGTGATTGTTAAAATTTTTGGAAGAAGAACTCCTGTGGAATTGAATTTCATGCAGGTGGAAAAAGTATAAGACCTATATAATTTAAAACATGGCAAGAACACCAGAAGGATTCATAAAACTTCAGATAAGGGGCGGTCAAGCCAACCCTTCTCCACCAATTGGCCCAGCATTGGGTGCAAAAGGTGTGAACATCATGGAGTTCTGTAAGCAGTTTAATGCACGTACAGAAGAAAAGCGAGGGAAGGTACTCCCGGTTGTAATCACCGTTTACACCGATAAGTCATTCGACTTCATTATTAAAACACCACCGGCCGCAGTTTTGCTGATGGAAGTTTCCAAAAAGAAGAAAGGTTCGCCAGAATCTAATCGGGTGAAGATTGGAAGTGTAACCTGGGATCAGGTGCGCGCGATAGCAGAAGAAAAGGAACCCGATTTGAATTCATTTAAGGTGGAATCAGGGATGAGAATGGTAGCGGGAACAGCCCGAAGTATGGGCCTAAACGTGGTTGGAACACCACCTTGGGAACAATAATTCTGATAAACAAGAAAACAAAAGGAAAGTGGCAATCACAAAAAATAGGAAAAAGGCGAACGAAAAAGTAGAAGCCGACAAGCTGTATTCTGTCGAAGAAGCTGCAGCGCTTGTGAAACAATTGAGTACTTCAAAATTCAATGCTTCAGTTGACCTTCACATCCGTTTGGGAATTGACCCAAGAAAAGCCGACCAGGCTTTAAGGGGCACCGCAAGTCTGCCACACGGAACGGGTAAAAACAAAACCGTTTTGGTTTTTTGTCCTCCAGAATTGGAAGAAGAAGCCAAAGAAGCAGGAGCAGATCATGTTGGATTAGACGATTACGTTGCAAAGGTAGAAGGAGGATGGACTGATGTTGATGTAGTGATTGCGGCACCCCAGGTGATGCCGAAAATTGCAAGACTCGGACGAACATTAGGACCTAGAAACCTCATGCCGAATCCGAAGTCCGGAACAGTTACTCCAGAAGTTGGTAAAGCCGTTAAGGAAGTTAAGAAAGGAAAGATCTCATTCAGAGTTGACAAATTCGGAATCATCCATTGCTCCATTGGCAGAGTTCAATTTAGTGGAGAACAGTTGGCTGAAAACGTAGATGAGTTGTTGAATATCCTTGCCAAAATGAAACCTTCAACCGCCAAAGGGACATATTTCAAGAGCGTTTACCTTGTTTGTACAATGGGGCCATCCGTTCAAATTGACACAAAAACGATTGCAAGTTAGAATATGACACGCGAAGAAAAACAAGGCGTAATTGATGCGCTAAAAGATCAGTTCGAAAAAGCTGATACGTTCTACATCACGGATTCATCCGGCCTGACAGTAGAAGAAGTAAATAATCTGCGCGGCCTCTGCTTTAAAAGTGGAATTACCTTGCAGGTTGCAAAAAACACACTGATCCAAAAAGCATTGGAAGCAGTTGACTCCGAACGATATGGCGAACTGATGGACACGCTAAAAGGTCCTACTTCGCTCATGTTTACTGAGACAGCAAATGCCCCGGCAAAAGTGATCAGGGAATTCAGAAAAGACTCGGAAAAACCGATTCTCAAAGCTGCTTACATCGACACTTCAATTTACCTGGGAGACGAAAATGTAGAAACGCTGGCAAACCTGAAATCGAAAGAAGAACTTATTGGGGAAATCATCGGATTGTTGCAATCGCCTGCGAAGAACGTTATCAGTGCTTTGCAGTCTGGTGGTGGCAAACTGGCGGGATTGCTCAAGGCACTCGGAGAAAGAGGTGAAAATTAAAATTTCAATATTCATAAATCATAATAAATTAATTACAAAGACATGGCAGATTTAAAAGCTTTTGCAGACCAACTGGTAGGCCTCACGGTAAAAGAGGTAAATGAGTTGGCAGAAATCCTGAAGGAAGAACACGGCATTGAGCCTGCTGCAGCTGCACCCGTAATGGTTGCTGGTGGTGGAGGCGAAGCGGCAGTTGAAGAACAAACTGCTTTCGATGTTATGCTAAACTCAGCTGGCGGCACAAAACTTTCAGTTGTTAAGTTGGTAAAAGACATCACCGGACTCGGCCTGAAAGAAGCTAAAGGCTTAGTTGATGGAGCACCTACAGCAGTTAAAGAAGCAGTTTCCAAAGAAGAAGCTGAGTCAATTAAGACTCGTCTTGAGGAAGCTGGCGCTGAGGTTGAAGTCAAGTAATCGGGGCATTTGCGATTCGCAAATCGCTTAGGGTTTAGTGCTGAAGCGCTTAACCCCGTATTACTTTATTCAGTTCATCAACTAAACTTCAACTTTTCATGGCGACAGTCTCAAAGAGTTCAAAGAGAATCAACTTTGGCAAGATTAAGCGTACCCACGATTATCCAGATCTACTTGACATACAATTAAAGTCTTTTCAGGACTTTTTCCAACTCGAGACAACACCCGAGAACAGGGAGACGGAAGGATTGTTTAAGGTTTTCAATGAAAACTTTCCAATTACCGATGCCCGGAACATTTTTGTTCTTGAGTTTCTCGATTACTTTGTTGACCCTCCACGTTACAGCATCGCTGAATGCATGCAGAGAGGCCTCACTTACAGCGTTCCGCTGAAAGCGAAACTGAGGCTTTCCTGTAACGATGAGGAACATGTAGATTTCGAAACAATCGTTCAGGACGTTTTCCTTGGGAATATACCTTATATGACTCCCAAGGGAACTTTTGTGATTAATGGTGCTGAGCGAATTATCGTTTCACAGCTGCATAGGTCACCAGGCGTTTTCTTTGGCCAGAGTTTGCATCCAAACGGAACAAAAATTTACTCGGCAAGAGTTATCCCTTTCAAGGGTGCCTGGATGGAATTTGCAACTGATATAAATAACGTGATGTATGCCTACATCGATCGGAAGAAAAAGTTCCCGGTTACAACGTTACTTAGATCTATTGGGTTCGACACCGACAAGCACATTCTTGAACTTTTCGAGTTGTCAGATGAAGTGAAAATCACAAAAGCCAGTTTGAAGAAAATTGCAGGCAGAAGATTGGCCGCAAGGGTTCTGAAAACATGGATTGAAGATTTCGTTGATGAAGATACTGGCGAGGTAGTTTCTATCGAAAGAAATGAAGTAATCCTGGAGCGCGACACAGTTCTTGATGATGACAGTTTGCGGTTGCTATCAGAAACCAATGTGGAGTCGGTGATGTTGCAAAAAGCAGAACTGGCAGCCGATTATTCTATCATTTATAATACGCTGCAAAAGGATTCATCCAACTCAGAGATTGAGGCAGTTCAGCACATCTATCGTCAGTTGCGTGGTACCGATCCACCTGATGAAGAGACTGCTCGTGGTATTATCGACAAGTTGTTCTTCTCTGACAAACGTTACGATCTGGGAGATGTTGGACGATACAAGATCAATCAAAAATTGCAACAAGGTATTGCTATGGATGTGCGGGTTTTAACCAAACTCGACATCATTGCTATTATTAAATACCTGGTGCAATTGATCAATCAAAAAGCCGAGATCGATGATATTGATCACTTGAGTAACAGGCGAGTAAGAACTGTTGGTGAGCAATTGTATTCTCAGTTTGGCGTTGGTTTGGCTCGTATGGCCAGGACCATCCGAGAAAGAATGAATGTTCGGGACAATGAGGTGTTTACACCAATTGATCTCATCAATGCGCGTACACTTTCTTCGGTGATCAACTCGTTTTTTGGAACAAGCCAATTGTCGCAATTCCTTGATGCAACAAATCCACTTTCGGAGATTACGCATAAGAGAAGAATTTCAGCCCTGGGACCTGGTGGTCTTTCAAGGGAACGTGCTGGATTTGAGGTACGTGACGTTCACTATTCTCACTATGGCCGGCTTTGTACCATTGAAACCCCGGAAGGACCAAATATTGGTTTGATTTCCACACTTTGTGTTCATGCAACCATCAATAAGATGGGCTTTATTGAAACACCTTATCGCAAAGTGGAGAAAGGAAAAGTACAGTTGAAAGGTCAGGTTGTTGAGCTTTCAGCTGAAGAAGAAGACACAAAAACGATTGCACAATCAAATGCGCCTATTGATGATTCCGGAAACTTCCTGAACGACAAGGTTAAGTGCAGAAATCACGGAGAATTCCCGGTTCTTGAACCCAAGGAAATTGAATACATGGATGTTGCACCAAACCAAATTGTTGGTGTTTCTGCATCCTTGATTCCATTTTTGGAGAATGACGATGCAAACCGGGCTTTGATGGGCTCTAATATGCAGCGTCAGGGCGTTCCATTGCTCCGTCCACAATCACCGATTGTTGGAACCGGATTGGAGGAAAAAGTCGCCCAGGATTCCAAAATGCTGATCAATGCAGAAGGAACCGGTGTGGTTGATTACGTTGATGCCAACGAGATCGTGATAAAGTATGATCGTTCGAAGGAAGATGTGATAACTAGTTTTGAAGATGATAGAAAGAGCTACTCTCTCATCAAATTCAAAAAGACCAATCAGAACACTTGCATCAACCTGAAACCATTGGTGAAGAAGGGAGACAAGGTTTCCAGGGGCCAAATTTTATCCGAGGGATACGCCACAGAGAAAGGCGAATTAGCTTTGGGTCGAAACCTCAAAGTAGCTTTCATGCCATGGAAAGGCTACAATTTTGAGGATGCGATTGTGATTTCCGAAAAAGTTGTTCGCGATGATATTTTCACATCCTTGCATATTGAGCAACACGAATTACAAGTTCGGGACACCAAATTGGGTGAGGAAGAATTGACATCAGATATTCCGAATGTAAGCGAGGAAGCTACACGCGATCTCGATGAAAATGGAATCATTCGTGTTGGGGCTTCAATTAAAGAAGGTGATATTCTCATTGGAAAAATTACCCCGAAAGGTGAAACAGATCCAACTCCTGAAGAGAAATTGCTCCGTGCAATTTTTGGAGATAAAGCAGGTGATGTTAAAGACGCATCATTGAAAGCTCCTCCATCTTCTAATGGTGTGGTGATCGACAAAAAACTGTTTGCCCGCGCAAGGAAAGACAAGCACACCAAAGCCAAGGAAAAAGTTGCGCTTGAAAAGCAGGATAAGGAGCACGAACAACAAATTGATGAGCTGAGCAAACTGCTCGTTCAGAAATTGATGACACTGGTTAAGGACAAAACCTGCCAGGGAGTTCGAAACAGCTACAAAGAGGAATTGATTCCGAAAGGAGCCAAATTCACTCAAAAGGTGTTGAATGAAATTGATTATCGATCCATCGATCCAAACAACTGGACCAAAGACGAAACAATCAATGGTCTTGTTAAGCAATTGCTTCACAACTTCAACTTCAAATTCAATGAGGAGTTGGGTCGTTACAAGAGAGAGAAATTCAACATCACAATTGGAGATGAACTTCCAGCTGGCGTATTAAAACTTGCCAAAGTATATGTCTGCAAGAAACGTAAGTTGAAAGTAGGTGATAAGATGGCAGGTCGTCACGGAAACAAGGGTATCGTAGCCCGGATCGTTCGTGCCGAGGATATGCCTTTCCTTGAAGATGGTACTGCTGTTGACATAGTGCTGAATCCACTTGGTGTACCTTCTCGTATGAACCTTGGCCAGATTTATGAATCTGTACTCGGTTGGGCAGGTTTGGAATTGGGCCGTAAATATGCCACACCAATCTTTGACGGTGCTTCATTGGAAGAAATCGAAGAACAAATTATCGAGGCTGGATTGCCTGCCTACGGACAAACCTTCTTGTATGATGGGGAGACTGGAGAACGATTCCATCAGAAAGCAACTGTAGGTGTTATCTACATGCTGAAGCTGGCACACATGATTGACGATAAGATGCACGCGCGTTCAATCGGACCATACTCATTGATTACGCAGCAACCATTGGGTGGTAAAGCCCAGTTTGGTGGTCAGCGATTTGGTGAAATGGAAGTTTGGGCATTGGAGGCGTATGGTGCTGCCAACATCCTTCGAGAGTTACTGACCATAAAGTCTGATGATATTGTCGGGCGGGCAAAAACTTATGAAGCGATTGTGAAAGGCGACACTTTACCAACACCCAGCATTCCTGAATCATTCAATGTGTTGATTCATGAATTGCGAGGCTTGACGCTCGATCTGAAATTTGATTGATCGTTGAATTGTTCTTTCTGTATTTTATAACAACATAACACCAACTATATGCCTTTTCACAAGGAAACAAAAATTAAGTCACAATTCGATAAGATTAGCATTACGCTTTCTTCTCCCGATATTATTCTGGAGCGTTCATTCGGGGAGGTTTTAAAACCCGAAACGATCAATTACCGAACTTATAAACCTGAAAGAGATGGTCTTTTCTGCGAGAGGATTTTCGGGCCTGTAAAAGACTATGAGTGTTACTGTGGGAAATACAAACGAATTCGCTACAAAGGCATCGTTTGCGATCGCTGTGGTGTTGAGGTAACAGAAAAGAAAGTAAGAAGAGAAAGAATGGGCCACATAAAATTGGTGGTTCCAATTGTGCATATTTGGTACTTTAAATCTCTTCCCAACAAAATTGGATACTTGCTGGGCCTGTCTTCCAAGAAATTGGAAACAGTGATTTACTACGAACGATATGTCGTAATTCAACCAGGGGCTACTGAAGAATTTACCCTGGAAAAGGGCGAACCAATTGAGTATCTAAGTTTAATTACTGAAGAAGAATATCTGGATATCCTGGAAAATCTTCCGAAAGAAAACCAGATGCTCCCTGATACCGATGCCAATAAATTCATCGCCAAGATGGGGGCTGATGGATTGCGCGATCTGTTGTCAAGGATCGATCTTGATCATCTTTCCTATTTCCTTAGAAACAAGGCAGCCACTGAAACTTCGCAACAACGAAAAGCAGAAGCACTGAAGCGCCTGAGTGTTGTGGAAGCTTTCCGTGACGCAGCTACAAGAACAACCAACAATCCTGAATGGATGATTATTCAGTATCTGCCGGTTGTACCACCTGAACTTCGACCATTGGTTCCTCTTGACGGAGGTAGGTTTGCGAGTTCTGATTTGAATGACCTCTACCGAAGGGTGATCATCAGAAACAACCGCCTGAAACGACTCATCGAGATCAAGGCACCAGAAGTAATCCTCAGAAACGAGAAGAGGATGTTGCAGGAAGCTGTTGATTCATTGTTCGATAACTCAAGGAAATCGAATGCAGTAAAAGCAGAAGGAGGCCGTGCCCTTAAATCCTTGAGCGATGTGCTGAAAGGCAAACAAGGTCGATTCCGTCAAAACCTGCTTGGAAAACGTGTTGATTATTCTGGTCGTTCAGTAATTGTTGTTGGACCTGAACTGAAACTACACGAATGCGGCTTGCCAAAAGATATGGCGGCAGAGTTGTTCAAACCGTTCGTGATCAGAAAATTAATAGAGCGCGGCATTGTTAAAACAGTGAAAAGCGCTAAGAAACTGGTTGATAAAAAAGAGCCAGTTATTTGGGATATCCTTGAGAATATTTTGAAAGGACACCCGATCATGCTTAACCGTGCACCAACCTTGCACAGGTTGTCTATCCAGGCATTTCAACCAAAATTGATTGAAGGAAAAGCCATCCAATTGCATCCATTAGTTTGTTCTGCTTTCAATGCCGACTTCGATGGTGACCAAATGGCTGTGCACGTACCTTTGAGTAATGCCGCTGTGTTGGAGGCTCAAATGCTAATGCTGGCTTCACACAATATTCTGAACCCACAAAATGGTTCACCGATTACCCTTCCCTCGCAGGATATGGTTTTGGGATTGTACTACATCACCAAGCCTAAACGAAGCATGGGCGACCTGGTAGTTAAAGGCGAAGGCATGTCTTTCTATTCACCAGAAGAAGTAACTATTGCTTACAACGAAGGCATTCTTGAGTTACATGCAGTGATTAAAGTGAAAGTTGATGTTCGAAATGATGATGGAACTTTCGAAAACAAATTAGTAGAAACTACAGTAGGGCGAGTTGCCTTTAACGAAGTGGTTCCAAATGAGGTGGGTTATATTAATGCAAGTCTCACGAAGAAAAGCTTGCGGGAAGTAATCAGTCACATCATTAAACTAACCGATGTTCCAAGAACGGCTGAATTCCTGGATGAATTGAAACGCCTTGGATTCGGATGGGCATTTAAAGGTGGGCTGTCATTTAACCTTGCCGACTTAATCACGCCAGATTCCAAAACACAAATGTTAGATGATGCGCAAGCAGAGGTAGATGAAGTTTGGATGAACTACAATGACGGTTTGATTACAAACAATGAACGTTACAACCAGGTCATTGATATCTGGACACGTGTAAACACCAGGATTACTGAAACCTTGTTGAAAGCACTGGCAACAGATAAACAAGGATTCAATTCAGTATATATGATGCTTGATTCCGGAGCACGGGGATCCAAAGAGCAGATCCGTCAGCTGGGTGGAATTCGCGGACTGATGGCTAAACCGAGAAAATCGGGAAGTACGGGTGCTGAGATTATTGAAAACCCGATTCTATCAAACCTGAAACAAGGTTTGTCGGTATTGGAGTATTTCATTTCTACACACGGTGCGAGAAAAGGTCTTGCGGATACAGCATTGAAAACGGCTGATGCTGGTTACCTAACCAGGAGATTGGTGGATGTTGCCCAGGATGTTGTAATTACTGCCACTGATTGTGGAACCTTAAGAGGAATCAGTACGGAGGCCATTAAGGATAACGAGGAGATGGTTGAGCCGTTGTACGACCGAATTGTAGGTCGAGTAAGTTTGCACGATATATACGATCCAATATCCGAAGAGTTGATTGTGAATTCGGGTGCTGAAATCAGCGAAGACCTTGCTTCAAGAATCGAGCAAACGTCAATTGAATCAGTAGAGATTCGATCGGTATTGACTTGTGAAATGAGAAGGGGCGTTTGTGTGAAATGTTATGGCAGAAATCTGGCCAATAACAGGATGGCTGCTGAAGGAGATGCGGTTGGAATCATTGCAGCGCAGTCGATCGGTGAGCCAGGAACACAGTTGACCTTGCGTACTTTCCACGTTGGTGGTACAGCCTCAAGTGTGGCGAGTGAGTCTCAATTGCATTCGAAATTTGCGGGAAGAGTGGTATTTGATGGAATCAGAACTGCAAGCCATAAAGACGAAGAAGGTAAAAAAGTGATCTCCGTGATTGGCCGGGCTGGAGAAATCAGGGTGGAAGATCCTGAGAATGGGAAAGTGTTGATTACTAATCACATTCCTTATGGATCACATTTATTGGTGAAAGATGGCCAAAAGATTGAAAAAGATGCTGTGCTGTGTTCATGGGATCCGTATAATGCAGTTATCCTGAGCGAGGTGACTGGTAAAATCGGTCTGGAGAGCGTGATTGAAGGCATTACCTTCCGGGAAGAGGCTGACGAACAAACAGGTCACAGGGAAAAGGTAATTATCGATACAAAAGACAAATCCAAAATTCCTTCGATTACAGTTGATCCAAAGAAAGGTGACGATGTAAGGACCTACAACATTCCTGTGGGAGCACACATTGTGGTCGATGATGGCGATTCAATTGAATCTGGTCAGATTTTAGTGAAGATTCCCCGTGTTCTTGGAAAAGTTCGTGATATCACAGGTGGTCTGCCTAGGGTAACTGAGTTGTTTGAAGCCCGAAACCCAAGTAATCCTGCTGTTGTTTCCGAGATTGACGGTGTGGCTTCCTTTGGTGGAAAGAAACGTGGAAACCAGGAAATCATCATTGAGTCAAAAGACGGTCAGAAGAAGAAATACCTTGTACCATTGTCGAAACACATCCTTGCGCAGGATAACGATTATATCCGCGCAGGAACGCCACTTTCAGATGGAGCGATTACTCCGAGAGATATTTTAAGTATCAAGGGGCCATTCGCGGTTCAGGAATATCTGGTGAATGAAGTCCAGGAAGTTTATCGTCTTCAGGGTGTGAAGATTAACGATAAGCACATTGAAGTTATAGTTCGTCAGATGATGCGTAAAGTGAAAATCAACGATGCAGGCGATACAAAATTTCTGGAAAATGAGGCAGTTGACAAGTTCGAATTCATCAAAGAGAATGATGAGATTTATGATAAAAAGGTGATCGAGAATGCAGGAGACTCTGCAGAATTCAAGGAAGGACAGATAGTGACACTTCGCCAATTGAGGGAAGAAACATCAGTATTGAGGAGAAATGACAAAGCAATTCCGGAATATCGTGATGCAATTCCCGCAACCTCAAGTCCTTTGTTGCAAGGTATTACCAAGTCTTCATTAGGTACGGCAAGTTGGATTTCTGCTGCGTCCTTCCAGGAAACCACCAAGGTGTTGAGTACTGCTTCAATCAGTGCGAAAGAAGATCATTTGATGGGATTGAAGGAAAACGTAATCGTTGGCCATCTGATCCCTGCCGGAACCGGTTTGAAAAAATGGGGTGATGTGGTTGTTGGCTCGCAGGAAGAGTATGACAAACTGATGGCCGCAAAAGCCGAAGCTGCCGAAGTTGTGGCAGAGGAAGTTGAATAAAAATTAAAATTGAAAATCATGGCTGAAGAGCAACAACAGAATCCAAACCAGATTAACATTGAGCTTAGTGAAGAAGTGGCTGATGGCACTTATTCTAACCTGGCTATCATCACGCATTCCAATACCGAGTTTGTGGTCGATTTCATCAAGGTGATGCCCGGTATCCCAAAAGCAAAAGTGAAATCGAGAATTTTGTTGACACCACAACATGCCAAGCGATTAATGAAAGCTTTGGTGGACAATGTCCAGAAGTTCGAGTCAATGCATGGCGAGATTAAGGACACGGAAGCCGTTCAAGGCGTGCCAATGAATTTTGGAGGTCCGACAGCTCAAGCTTGATTTTCTAAACACTAACACAAAAGCAACCTCAAGAAATTAAGGTTGCTTTTTTTTTGCCTGATGGATACGATTACTCAACTCACGCTCGGAGCTGCAGTTGGCGAGGCCACACTGGGTAAGAAGTTAGGTAATCGAGCAATTCTGTGGGGTGCGGTAGCTGGAGAAATTCCAGATCTTGATGTATTGCTTTCTCCTTTTTTCAATGAAGTTGAGATGTTGACCGTGCATCGCGGATACTCTCATTCCATCTTGTTTGCGCTATGCATGGCTCCTCTGTTGGGTTGGTTGTTTAAGAAATGGTATAAAGAATGGGATGTGAGTTTTATGCGCTGGACCACCATGTGGTTTCTCGGGCTTTTCACGCATATGCTGCTCGATAGCTTTACCACTTATGGCACTCAGCTGTTTTTGCCATTTTCAGATCATCGGGTTGAATTCAGTAACATTTTTGTAGCTGATTTCTTTTATACTGTGCCATTCTTGGTGAGTGTAATTGCTTGTTTGTTCTACAAACGGGAGTCGAAAAGAAGAGCATTAATCAACAAATTTGGATTGGCAGTTAGCAGCTTATACCTCCTGCTTTCTTTTGTGTTTAAGGGAATGGCAGTTCAGGAATTCAAAAGCTCTTTAGAGGTTCAGCAGATTGAATATCAGCGATTCATGACAGGCCCCACAGCACTAAACATCATTCTCTGGTATGCTGTGGTGGAGGACGAGCATGGATATTATTTTGGTCACTATTCCATTTTTGACAAGCGTGAAACCGTTGAATTCACCTACATGGAAAGAAATGAAGATAAAATCGAAAAGTACCTTGATGACCCCTTGACCAAAACGCTCATCTGGTTCAGTAGTGGTTATTACGCTATTAAAGAGTACGATGGAAAACCCTATTTCACAGTTTTGAAATTTGACCGAGCCGATGTTGAAAGCGAAGAAGTTAATTTCTTTGGTGGCATGCAATTGTCTGAAGATGAGAATGGCAAATTGAAATTCAGCGAAGTCTGGTTTGAAGAGGAACTGAAATGGGAAAAACTTTCACCAAGACTTGATGCTCTTTGGCACCGCATGAAAGGTATTTAGTACCCACTTTCAAGGTCTATCACATTCAGGAATTCAGTCCTGCCCTTAACACATCGCCTGATATTCTCGATTACATCTTCCGACCTAACAAATATGCAATCAGTGGCAAAGGGCGGTACCTTCTAAGGTGCTATTCAAAGTGGATGAATAAAGCTGTTCGTGAGCTTTTTGTTTCTCCTTCGTAGTGATACCATGTCAAAGGGGACGGAACTAAGATTGATCAAAAGTTCCTGCGCACCTTTTCTCTTATTTATATTGATGTAACCATTGCAACAGCCAATACAGCAAGAACAACACCCAACATCACTCCTATTTCCTTCCAGGATCGCGGGGAGGTTTCTTCTCTTGGCATTATCAGATCAATGAAGCTTGAAAGGATTTGTTGTAGTCAATGCCAAAGAATGTATTCTGATTCACAATCTACCAATACGGGAAATCACGTATAGACGTCCAATAGGAACGATTCTTCCAATCACCACTTTGGTAAGTAGGCTTGTCAATATCCCACGACTCCCAAATGGGGTAACATTGCTTCCCTGGAGTTGAAGTTCTAAACCTACACCTGTATTGATCACATTTTTTATTGTAATAAAGGTAAACGTGACCTTTTTTTTCATTGGCGTATACCCAATAGACTGCACACTCTTTATAAACCCAATTCTCTACTTTATCTTCCCAACAATCAGCATAATCAGGAATTTCAATAAAAGGCAATTCGCAATCGCATTTTTTTGTTTCAGTTTTTTCGTAAGAAGATCCAGAATCTCCACTGCCATAAGCAAGAGCAAATAAACATTTTTTTCAAGACAAGGATTTTTCCGAATCGCACCCGACTACAAATGAAGTAGTTGATTTTCTCAGGCAGAATTTTGAATTTCAAACCGATATCTATGAAAATGAGAAATTAGAGGTTCATGTTAACCTAAATCCAAAGTTAACTTTTGAATAAATAGTAAGTTTTTTATCTCAATTGTACCTCGCTCGACCCCAGAAGTTGTTATAAATCGATAATCACTTTCAGTATTGGATTCTGAATATCTTGGAAATAAGCGAACATCAACCAGTTGTCTTCGATGATTGGTAGGGTTTAACCTCATCGGAAAAGAAGGTCAAAAGATAGGGGCTTGTTTCAATATAGCCCTCGATAATGTCCAATTCAGTATGAACAATGGCAACCTTCAGTTTTTCTACTGGTCCGAACTTGTCAAAAGTCACAAAGTCGCCAACCTTTATTTCTGTTATATCCATGCTTGCAAATTGGGTTTTGAGGGGCATAAGTATGCAAATAGTATGCAAGTAGAATAAACAAGGGTTTCAATGTCTTGCTGAAACCCTTGTTGTCATTGGTCGGGATGAGAGGATTCGAACCTCCGACCCCACGCCCCCCAGACGTGTACTCTAAACCGGACTGAGCTACATCCCGATGATTTCACAGGCCAAAAAACGCTCGAAAAATGACGTTCATTTTCGTCCTGAAAACGAGCGGCAAAGTTAACCAAAACAATATTTAACCCTGTGGCTTTGTTAATTGATATGCATCCACGTATTTTTGACCGCCATGAGCTTTTTGTACCCTGCCTTGCTGGCAGGACTGGCGTTAATCGCTATTCCTATCATTGTTCATTTATTCAACTTTCGGAGGTTTAAGAAGGTATATTTTACCAATGTTCAATTTCTGAAAGAAGTAAAGGAAGAATCGACTGTAAAGTCGCGCTTGAAGCATTTATTGGTGCTGGCCTCGAGGATTTTAGCACTTTCGCTTATCGTGCTGGCTTTTGCCCAGCCCTTCATTCCAAATGATGAAAAGGAAACCACGGCTGGAATTAATGCCGTAAGCATTTACATCGATAATTCCTTCAGCATGGAAGCCAAGTTCGATCGGCAACCATTGATCAACCTGGCAGAAAATAAGGCGCGCGAAATCATCAAGGCATTTTCTTCTGAAGATGAATTCCAGATTTTAACCAATGACTTCGAAGCCAGGCATCAACGGCTGATTAGTGCTGAAGAGTTCCTGGGCTATATTGATGATGTTGAGATTTCCCCAAAAGTGAGAACGCTTGAGGAAGTTGTGCAGCGCCAAAAAGAGATTCTGAAAACCTCAACAGCTTCTGGTAAATTCATTTTCCTGATTTCAGATTTCCAGGAAAACATCACCAATTTGGATGAAAACACCCTCGTTTCTTCTTCAGAGGACTCACTCATCAATGTCAATTTAGTGAGCCTTAAATCTACTGTCGAGAAGAATTTATTTATCGATTCGTGCTGGCTGGAAACACCTGTTGTTTTATTGAATCAATCGAATTCGCTGGTGGTGCGTTTAACCAACACGGGTGAACAACCCATCGAAAATTCAAGGCTATCGTTGAAAGTGAACGACCAGATTAAAGCCCTTTCTGATTTTGATATTGGAGCAGCCGCAACCATCACCGACACTGTGAAATTTACGTTGTCGGAACCTGGATTCTCAAAAGCCGAAGTGTTAATTGAAGATCATCCGGTCATTTTTGATGACTCTTATTACCTGACTTTCGAGGTGGAAGAATCAAGCCAAATTTTAGCTATCAATCAACAGGAACCCAATCAATTTATCACAGCCTTGTTTGCTGAAGACAACTACTTTTCGTTAGAGAACAAGAAAGTCAGCAAACTCGATTATTCGAAATTCCCCTCCTATTCCCTGATTATTTTGAACGGCCTTGAAATTATTCCAAGTGGCCTGGCACATGAGTTGGATGAATATGTTCAGGCTGGCGGGAGTATCACGTTGTTTCCTGGAAGGTCCATAGATCGCCAGACCTACAATTCATTCTTAGGAAAGCTAAAAACCAATACCATCACCGGGCTGATAGAAAAGCCTCAAACCCTTGCAAAGATCAACCTTGAACAAGCCGTTTTCGATGAGGTTTTTGATGATGTACCGAAAAATCTGTTGCTGCCAAAAACCTTCCTGAATTACACTTTCACCAAGAAAACCAATTCTAACGAAGAAACCATGTTGAGCTATGCCGATGGGCAATCGTTTATGAGTCGTTATCGCCATGGGCAAGGTGAAATTTACGTATGTGGTGCAGCCCTTGATATGGATTTTTCCGATTTACCAAGTCATGCCTTGTTTGTTCCAATGATGTATAACGTGGCCTTGTTCAGCAATAAAACTGGCAAACTCGCTTATTTTTTGGGTGAAGATGAATTGATTGAATTACCCGATGAAAAAAGTTCGGCAGAGTCGATTTACAAAATGACGGGAAAGGAAGGTGAGTTTATTCCGGGACAAAAATCGGTAGGGCCTTCAGTTTTGATAGATGTAAAAGACCAGGTAAACCGGTCGGGTGAGTATGTTCTGAGCCTTGAAGAAAGTGGGTTCAACATGCCTGTTTCGTTCAACTACAACAGGGCTGAATCAGACCTGAAATGTCTTGAAGTAAAAGAGCTGAAATCTCGCTACAAAGCCAGTGGATTCAATGTGTTTGAATCGATGGAGGAAAGCATTACCAGTGCCGTAAAGGAACTCGATGAGGGCGTAGTGCTGTGGAAACTTTGTGTTATTTTCGCATTGATTTTTTTGGCAGTGGAAATCTTACTCTTACGCTTTCTGCCTTAGGCTCCCGATAGCTATCGGGATAATGGATTGATGAATATTATAATTCGCTCGGCCAGGATAGTTGATCCCAACTCTTCCCACAACGGAAAAACAGCTGATATTCTCGTTAAAAATGGATCGATAGATTCTATCAGAACCAGAATCACGGGTGTTTCAAAAGCTCATGAAATTGTTGCTGAAAACCTGCATGTCTCTCCTGGATGGGTAGATATCGGGGCATTTCTTGGCGACCCGGGCTTTGAATTCAAAGAGGACATAACCTCTGGATCAAAAGCAGCAGCAGCGGGTGGATACACGCACGTGTGTTGTCTTCCAAATACCAATCCTACGCTTCATTCCAAATCGGAAGTGGAATATGTAAAAGCCAAAAGCAAGGGAAATGTTGTTTCCATCACACCGCTTGGGGCGTTGAGTTTGAATTGTGCCGGGCAGGAAATCACGGAAATGTATGATATGCATGCTGTTGGTATCAATGCCTTCACCGATGGTTTGGGGCAATCATTCAATGCAGGGTTCATGCAACGCAGTTTGCAGTATGTGAAACCCTTCAACGGACTGGTCATCAGTTTTCCGAATGATAGGTCAATTGCTGGCTCGGGAACCATGAATGAGGGCCCCATCAGCACCTTGCTGGGGCTGAAAGGAATTCCGGCATTAGCCGAGGAATTAGCCATCAAACGTGATTTGCAGTTGGCCGAATACACCGATTCCCGGATTCACTTTGCCGGAATCTCGACCTCGGAAAGCGTGAGATTGATTGCTGATGCAAAAGACCGTGGTGTTAAAGTCACTTGTTCTGTAGCCATTCACAATTTAATTTTTGATGATACCGAACTGACGGAATACGACTCAAACTTTAAATTAATGCCACCTCTTCGTTCAAGGGAAGAAGTTGACGCAATATGCAAAGCGCTTGCTGATGGACAAATAGATGCCATCCATTCCGCCCATTTGCCACAACATGCAGAATCGAAGATCACCGAGTTCGACCATGCCGAGTATGGAGCCATTTCTTTCGAATCAGCTTTTGGCTTGGCAAACAAAGCGCTTAAAAAGCACATACGAATCAACAAACTCGTGGATAAATTGGCTGTTCAGCCCAGGAATATTATAGGAATGGATTGTCCACTGATTGAGCGCAATCAGAAAGCTGAATTAACCCTTTTCGATCCTTCTGAAAAGTGGGTGTTTAGCGAAAATAATATCCAGTCCAAATCGAAAAATACTTCCGTGATCAAGAGAGATCTTGTTGGTAAACCACTCGGAATAATCAATAACTCGCAGCTATATTTGAACTAATAAAATCTGCCGTCATGAACTCACCTTCTCTCAAATCTAACGCTACCAAATACGGACTAATGTTGGGAATGCTCATAGTTATCTATGGACTCATTCTTCTTTTGGTTGGTATTAGTCGCGAACAATGGGCTAGTTATCCAGATTACTTATTCATAATTATAGCGCTCTACCTGTGTTTGAAAACGTATAGGGATAAATTGAACGGTGGTTATATGACTTTCGGTGAAGGATTTAGAAGTGGTGCTATGGTAACATTTCTGTCCAGTAGTATTTCCGGGTTGTATGTTTACCTGATGGCTGCGGTTATCGATCCTGGCATGATTGATTTCGTTATGGAACAGGCCGAAATGGAGATGGAAGCCTCTGGTAATAGTGACAAAGAGATTGAGATGGCAATGGAATGGATGGAAAAAATGATGACACCGATTTTCTTTGGTTTTATGGTTTGGATCTCCTTCGGAATTTTCGGAGGGGTAGTTTCATTGATTACCAGTGCCATCATGAAAAAAGACCCACCTCAGCAAATTCACGAATCTGTGGCAGTAGAATAGAAGACCCTTTGGATATCTCAGTAGTCATACCGCTTTTAAATGAAGATGAGTCAATAGGTGAGTTACATGCCTGGATTCAAAAAGTGATGCTGGAAAACAACTTTTCCTACCAGGTTGTTTTTGTCGATGATGGAAGTAAGGACAAATCGTGGCAGGTTATTGAGAAACTGAAATCTGCTGATCCGAATGTGGTTGGCATCAAGTTTCAAAGAAATTATGGAAAGTCGGCCGCTTTAAACGTTGGTTTTAATGCAGCCGAAGGTGATGTGGTTATAACCATGGATGCAGACCTTCAGGATAGTCCTGATGAAATTCCAGGCTTGTTCGATATGATCTCGAAGCAAGGATACGATTTGGTTTCTGGTTGGAAGCAGAAGCGGTACGACCCGATCATGAAAACGGTTCCATCCAAGTTCTTTAACAAAACCACACGGGTGCTTAGCGGCATAAAACTCAATGATTTTAACTGCGGTCTGAAAGCTTATCGGAAAAACGTGATCAAGAGCATTGAGGTTTATGGGGAGATGCATCGCTACATTCCACTCCTTGCAAAGCGTGCAGGCTTTAGCAACATTGGCGAAAAAGTAGTGCAGCACCAGGAGCGAAAATATGGCGTTACCAAATTTGGACTCGAACGATTCGTAAACGGCTTTCTCGATTTGCTTTCAATTAGTTTTGTTACCCGGTTCGGCCGCGCACCAATGCACCTTTTTGGAACATTGGGTTCATTGATGTTTCTGTTAGGATTTATACTTGCACTTTATGTTGGTGGGCAAAAACTATGGTCAATCTGGATTGAAGACCGAACCCGGAACATTGCAGAAATTAGCTGGTTTTATATTGCCCTTACCAGTATGATTATCGGCACCCAGCTTTTCCTGGCCGGTTTTCTTGGTGAATTGATTTCACGGAATTCGCCCGACCGCAACCGATACATCATAGAACAAACCACACACCTGGATTGAAAAGCGTGGTAATTCTTGGTTCGGCACATCCGTTGCGTGGTGGGCTTGCCAGCTACAACGAGCGATTGGCACAGGCTTTTCAGGATGCAGGCGACCAGGTGCAGATCTACACATTCAGCCTTCAATACCCGAATTTTCTCTTTCCCGGTAAAACTCAGTATTCCGAAAGCCCGGCACCAAAAGACCTCAACATCAGGATTTCGGTAAACTCGGTAAACCCAATAAATTGGTTGAAAGTTGGAAATGAAATCAGCAAGCAAAAGCCGGATTTGCTCATCTTTAAATATTGGTTGCCTTTCATGGGGCCATGTTTTGGCACCATTGCCAGGAGAGTGAAACGAAATGGTCACACCAAAATCATCACCATTTTAGATAACGTTATTCCGCATGAACATCGGCCCGGTGATCGTCTGTTCACCCGTTATTTTTTGAAACCGATTGATGCCTTCATTGCCATGTCCACAAGCGTTTTGGAAGATTTGGGCCAATTCAATATTACAAAGCCGCGGGTTGAATCTCCACATCCTTTGTTCGACAATTTTGGAAAACCGGTATCAAGAAAACTAGCTTTGTCGGAATTAAACCTGGATCCCTCCATCCGGTATCTTCTATTCTTTGGATTCATCCGGGATTATAAAGGACTTGACTTGCTGCTTCATGCCATGGCGGAAGAAAGTATGAGAAATATTCCCGTTAAATTGATCATTGCCGGAGAGTTTTACAGCAATGAGGAAAAGTACAGAAATCTAATCTCAGAGCTGAATTTGGAAGACAGGATCATAGATTGTACGAACTTCATTGCAGATGAGGAAGTTTACAAATATTTCTGTGCCGCTGATGTGGTTGTGCAACCCTACAAAAATGCAACCCAGAGTGGCGTAACCCAAATTGGCTACCAGTTCGAAAAACCAATGATTGTAACTAATGTGGGGGGACTTCCAGAGATCATTCCAGATGGCAAAGTAGGGTTTGTGGTTGAACCAAACAGCAAGGATTTGGCAGTTTCTATTGCCCGTTTCTACAACGAAAACAAGTTGGAAGAATTCACAGCCAATGCTCGGGAAGAAAAAAAGAAGTATTCATGGGAGATGATGGTGCAGAGAATTAATAATTTGTGCGGTCTAATCAAGAGTTTATGATCATAAGAGCCCGATCACCTTTACGACTTGGCCTCGCAGGAGGTGGAACAGACGTGAGCCCGTATTCCGATCTTTATGGCGGGGCTATCCTCAACGCTACAATTAGCCGATTTGCCTATGCCACTATAGAACCCCGCGATGATGATTATATCGTGTTGAATGCGATTGACAGAGACGAAAAAATTGTACTACCATGGGCTGACCAATTGACGATAGATGGCAACCTTGATTTGTTGAAAGGCGTTTATAATCGAGTGGTTAAGCAATTCAAAACCGAAACCGGTGGATTTAAACTCACCACTCATGTTGATGCACCACCCGGTTCGGGCTTGGGGTCTTCTTCTACACTGGTGGTGTCAATTCTCGGTGCGTTTGTGGAGTGGTTGAAACTTCCCCTTGGCGAATACGACATTGCGCACCTTGCCTATGAAATAGAAAGGAATGACCTTGGGATGGCGGGAGGAAAACAAGATCAGTATGCCGCAACGTTTGGCGGTTTCAACTATATGGAATTTTTCGGAGACGACAATGTTATCGTGAACCCTTTGCGGGTAAAGAACGAATATCTCCATGAATTGGAAAGTTGCCTCTTGTTATATTTCACTGAAACCAGCCGGCTCTCATCAAAAATCATTGAAGCCCAGAGTGAAAATGTGAAAGAGAAGAACTCCAGCAGTATTGAGGCGATGCACAAACTGAAAGACCAGGCAAGAAGGATGAAAGAAGTGATTCTGAAAGGTGAAATTGATGCCATCGGAGAAATCCTCGATTTTGGTTGGCGCTTCAAGAAACAGATGGCTTCGGACATTTCAAATCCGTTGATCGATGATATTTATGAAACTGCATTGAAGGCCGGAGCTACAGGGGGCAAAGTCTCTGGAGCTGGTGGGGGAGGATTCATGACTTTCTATTGCCCGGGAAACTCCAAACACAGCGTGGATGCTGCTTTAGAGCGATTCGGTGGAGGGGAGAAAAAATTTAATTTTGCCAAAAATGGATTAACCACCTGGACGATATGAGCAAGAAAGTGAAGGAAATTCGTGGAACCTCCATTGAGGTAAAAAACAAGCTGCTGGCCAACGTGGAAATGTGTCAACGAATTTGTGATGTGGCACAGTTGGTTACGGATTGCCTGAAGGCCGATGGCAAGGTTTTCTTTTGCGGAAATGGCGGAAGCGCTGCTGATGCACAGCACCTTGCGGCAGAACTCTCTGGCCGCTTTTACCAGGATCGTGATCCGCTGTTTGCCGAGGCACTACATGTCAACACCTCCTATCTCACGGCCGTTGCCAACGATTATGGTTACGACCAGGTGTATTCCAGACTAGTGAAAGCCAAGGTTTCAAAAGGTGATATTCTGTTTTGTATTTCAACTTCAGGAAACTCGCCCAATATTTTGAACGCGGCTGAACAAGCCACCATTTTAGGCGCAACCACGATTGCAATGACTGGCGAATCAGGCGGAAAGCTGCTCGATGCCAGCGATCACATTTTCAACGTCCCGTCTAACGATACTCCGCGAATCCAGGAGAGCCATATTTTAATAGGTCACATCATTTGTGAATTGGTTGAACTCAAGTTTTTCGATTTGTGAACTTACCATTCAGACCTACATTTCCCGATCTAAAATCTTCGAAACATGCCTAGGCAGGCTATTGTTCTGGCGGGTGGATTTGGCACCCGATTAAAAGGCGTTGTAGATGATTTGCCCAAACCAATGGCACCGGTTTCAGGTGTTCCCTTTCTTGAATTTGTTCTTGAACAACTGGCAAGAAATAATTTTGATTTGGTGGTTTTATCTGTCGGTTTTCTTCATCAAAAGATCAGCGACTATTTTGGCGACCGGTTCAAAGAAATGAAGTTGGTTTATGAAGTGGAGGACAAACCTCTTTTTACTGGAGGCGCTGTCCTGGTCAGCACCCGGCATCTTTCTGCTTCTCGCTACTTTGTGGTGAATGGTGATACTTTTTTCGATATTGATTTTGATAAACTTGAAACCCAGCATAAAAACACAAAGGCTGAGCTGACCATTGCCGTGAAACGCTTAGAGGATTTTGAGCGTTACGGAACGGTTGAATTTAATGATGATGGCAGAGTTACAGGATTCTGTGAGAAACAGCCACTTCGCGAAGGTTTTATAAATGGTGGAATCTACCTGGTAAACAAAAGCCTTTTGGAAAACTCCGGGTTGTCTGGCAGGTTTTCGTTGGAAAAGGATTTTTTCGAAAAGCGTTTCATGGATGTGAAAATGCAGGCTTTTAAAAGCGAAGATTATTTTATTGATATCGGTATTCCTGAAGATTATGAACGTGCCCAATATGAGCTTGAAAGATTTAAAGATTGATCCATCGTGGACCTTATTCCTTGATCGAGATGGGGTCATTAACCAACGTATTCCTAAAGATTATGTGAGGAATTGGGATCAATTTAAGTTCTTGCCGGGTGTTCTGGATGCACTTGTGGTATTCGCAGAATTGTTTGGCAAAATTCTCATTGTCACCAACCAGCAGGGAATTGGAAAGGGATTCTACACGACCAAAGATTTAAATCTAATTCACCTCAACATGACACGCGAAGTGATACAACACGGGGGTAGAATCGACAAGGTTTATTACTGCCCCGAATTGGCCGCAGATGAACCCGCTTGCCGCAAACCCAACATAGGAATGGGCATTGAAGCCATGGCAGATTTTCCAGAGATTCAAATTGGGAAGTGCCTCATTGCCGGTGATTCCGCTTCCGACATAGTTTTTGGCAATCGCCTTAATATGCGAACCGTTCAGATAGGAAACCGTGAAATGGTGGGTGCAAAGGTTGATTATCAATTTTCCGATCTCGCAGCATTTGCAGCTGAATTGAAATAAAAAAGGCCGCCCATTTTGGGTAGCCTCTTTTAAAAAGTTTCCGTTTTGCTTGGTTAACTGTCACTGTCTACTGAGACTGTGAACTGTCTTACCTCACCACTTCAAATCGTTTGGCCACTTTACCTTGTCTTGAATTTACTGTGACGAAGTAGATGCCAGCTTCGTAATCGCTAACATCGAAAGTGATGCTGTTTTCATTCCTAAGTATCACCCAATCCATGCGGTTTCCAATGAGGGCATAAATCGCAACTCTCGCTTTACCGATAGAAGCATCGAGCGTCAATTGAAGCGTTTCCGTGGCCGGGTTTGGATACAACTCAATGGCATTGGCCAACGGATGAGCAGCGATTCCTGTAACTACATTCACCGTTACCGTGTAATCTCGCGTTGAGCCATCAATTGGGGCAGTTACTGTGTAAGTCACAGGATTGGTAAAGTCCTGGGCCAGACCTGATGCCGGGCTAATGGTTTCTCCTGAAATGGTGATGGAGGGAACCAAGGTGGTTACGTCAGTTCCGTTTGGAACCAGCAAAGTAACCGTCTGATTAGATTGGTTAACCGTTCCAGCGATGGGCGGAGCCAATGCATTGAGATCGAAGTCGATGATGTCTTTGGGATAATTGGTTCCAAAACCGGCAATGTCATCAAGATTTCTTGGTAACATTTTCCAGTTCCCAAAGCTGAAGTACATAATACCATCAATGAAACTCAACGTCTGGCCAACGGTCAATGAATCATCATTAAAACCAAAGCCAATGTCGTTTGAATAATTATCTGCTCTCAGTCCGGTTGACGCACCCGTTGCGGTGTTAATCACCCATTCACCAAAATTTTGTGGCGCATCCGCATTTGTGCTTATAACCTCAGCATTATCAAAACCGATAAACATGCTTTCGTACATTTCTGTGTGATCATAAGATCCGGCTGCAGCAGAATCAGGATTGATACTGGTGATTCTGGTAGGTAGTGCATTTCCCTGGGAGATCACGGTAAATTGAGCATCCTGAACTTCGGTAATGTTGAAGTTTTCACGAACGCGACCAGAAGTGATTTCAATTATATCACCCCTTACCAGGTTGTCCGCCTGGTTGCCTTTCACAACAATTCCTGAAAAGGGACTTGTACCATCCTGGATGCAAACAAACCCCAGGTCGTAACTCTGAGAGGAAGCTGTTACTACGCCTTGAACAGCCATAGTTGGTATGCTGTCACCATTCCAGACCGAAACGCCTCCACCGAGTGGATCATTTTGCAAATGCCGGATATTGGTGATGCCGTTGTCGAGCACCAGGTAGTGCGAATTGGTGGCAAATGAATCGGGGAAGTAAGTAGGGTGACCTTCATTGTCGACCCCTTCAATATAATAGTTAACGTACACGCTGTCCTGAATGGAAGCAGGAACAGTGCCCACATAAGTGTTACCAGAAGAATTTGCCATTGGTGAAGCCGTGAAGGCAGTATTGCCGATTCCAACCGACCACCAAAGTGTTGCCGTTGCAACGGAGCCATCATAGTCCTGGATGTCGGCAGAAATATCAACGGTTTGGGTTGATGAAGCTACAACAGGGTTGCGCATAATGTTTGAGATGACAGGAGGCGCAAATGTTACCGGACCAATGTCTGTAGTGTCTCTTGGAGCAAGAAAATACTCTCCTGAAAACTCTGTGATGATTCCTCTCACATGTGTGAAGAATGAACCGATTGTGGGTAATGAAAACGTCCAGGGAGTTAAACTTGGCTGAACACAGAATCTGTCCTGATCATCATTTCGAATGTGACCAGATACATCTCGAATTCGAATTTTATTTCCCAATCCGTCTTGAAGTGACCACGAAACCCGGCCTCCATTTATGGATACATCCACCAGGGTAACACCCTGAAATTCAACATACGATCCTTCCCAGCGTTCACCGGAAACCATTTGCTGATCCTGGCCACCAACGCCATCACTTTTCCTGAAAGTATCTATGGCTATTACATGAGCTGGTGGCAAACCAGCTACCCCAAGAGGTGTGGATTGAATCGGTAATAAGGCGATTTGAGTATTTCCGCTGAAGTCGGTCACAATTCCTGTGGCTCTTACTCTGAATCCTTCCTGAAAATTGTCGATAAAATCAACATCATCATCCAGGTCTTCCGGTGTACCGTTGAATCCATTTAACACACCTGGATCAATTAATACGTGTACACCACCAAATGCACCACCGGCAGTATCCTGCAACCAGGTGCCAACCCTGTTGGGGCCACTACTCAGACCGTAAGCACATGGATCGAAAGTTACGATGCCTTCCACTTGAACCGTGTCGCCATGCATACTTGAAGAATCGTTGCCGGTTGCCAGGTTGGGCCCGGCAGCAAACTGAATGTCGTGTATAGGAACAATGGGATATTGCGCAAAAACGATTGAAGAAATAAACAGAAGGGTTGCGAGCAGGTGAATCTTTTTCATGAATTGAGTTTAAACAGTTTTGAAATTAGGGGCTGCAAAAATAAGCATTGACGGAGGCGGGGCAAAGGGGTTGGTATAAACTTTATTGTGATGATAGGTTTGGGGTTTGGCTAATTCTTGTTTTGATGTGCTGTGACAGATTTCCTGGTATTGGTGGATGAAACATTGCGCAATTGCAGTAGAATTCAGAAAAATCATCGAAGTGTAGCCTACGAATTCATTCGTGGGCTACAATTGGAATTAACTGTAGTGGCATCCCTGGCCCTCACAAAACACATTAATAGGCAGTAGAATTCACCCACACTTCACTTAACCACCTTTTATAGAATTCACTGAAGTCAAAAAATCAATCATTTTAGGAAAGAAAATCAATGTTAGATGAAGCAAGTTTTTCTTTGTCACTTTTTATTTGGTGCGCCAGTGAGCAGTTGGCCAACATTTTCTGTCGCAGCAAATCGCCCTGTCAGCTACCTTCAGTCAGGTTTTTCGGGAAGCCTACACCTACAGTATCTACTTTTGGTTATACAATTCAGTAAGAATTGTGATGGTTTCTTCATTGGCAGGAACAAGGGAGCTTGCAAGGGTTGAGAATTTAACAATAGGTTTATCTGTTGTGGAAATGGTTGCATGCCGCAATAGTTTTTTTCGGGAAGTGTGAAAACTTTCTGTACCCAGGTTTTTGCAGTTGTTATAGAGAAAAACAAAGCTGTTGATGGTGTAACGATCTTGTGTGGCATTCATCAGCATTGGAATAAACGAATATGTATGCAGAAGGTGGTTGCTTCCTACAATGATAATCGCATTTTTCGCTTCGTTTGTTTTTAAATCGTTCAGCACATATTGGGTCATACTGGCATCCCTTGATTGGTTTTTTTCCATCACCGGGCTGTAGATAATTCTTGTAAACGCTTCATAGTGTAATCCCAGCACGTTTTTGTAGATAGCCTGATGTTGAGCAACCTCTTTTTTTAGCGCATCCAAAATCCGTTGCACTTGTTCACTTTTATTAAATACTTCTTTCAGGGACGTATTGCGCACATTGTCCATTTCCAGCAAGTAATTACTGACACTGTCCATACGTATATTCCCAATAGTTTCCTGTTTGAACCATTCAGAAAGTAAAAACCCCACGCATATCGGTCGTTCAAAATCAAATCCTTTAACGGTTAGCTTATCGGTTAGCTTTAGGTTTATGCGGTAAAGCGACCTTAGGAATTTCCGGTATGCGCCATCTGTTGTGCGGCCCCTGGTGTATTGCAGTAGTTCTTCCTCTCCGGTTTGCAGATACATGTTGATGATAATCGCTTCTGACTGGCCTCCTTCTATGTACACTGTTCGGAAACCTTTCGCAATAAGGTTGTTAATGATGAATATCTGGGTGGGTAATGTGCTTTTTACCTGATGTGCTTCGCCAATAGCTATGATTGTTTTTTCGTCAATATCCAGTTTTTCAATGCTGGTGTAAAATGATGCAGAGTCAATATTCAATTGAGCGTGAAGTGCGCTGGATAAAAGAACAAAAGCGATAGATAAGAATAAGTTGTTTTTCATCATTAAAATGAATCACTACTTAACAGAATTCAATTTTCAGATTGATGTTGTGTGAACCTGCTACATTTTAGTGGACGTAAGTTAGGTCATAAATGGCAAGTTTTTAAAACCTTTGCACTATGACCAGAACAAGAAGAAAATCTGATCGAGAATTTAAACCCGGATTATGCAATAGAAATTCTATTCCGACTCGAAACTGCTGCAAATATTGGCACATAAGCACATTTTGATACTCACCATGATGATGACCATGTCTGCGTGTCAAAATGCACTTGGAGCACCAACCTTTATTGCATTTTCGAGTCTCATGACGAATCCTATTGCATAATCCGGGTTAAACCCAGAGATCCCTGACGCACCAAAACACATTACCAGGCAGTTGAATTCACCCAAATGTTTCAGTTAACCACTCATAACTAGTAATACTGAAATCCTGTGTCCTACTCGGGAAGATGGACACCCCAATCCTTTCCCAGGCGCAAGTTTACAGCGATGGGCAGGGCGATTGAAAACTTAGGCTCGGAAAGTCAGCCGGTTTTACTTCACCACAGAGAATTTGCCCTGCTGCACTTTGTCTGTTGCAAGATCTTTCACGGAAAATAAATAGAGTCCCTGGGTAATGGATTGGCCGCTTTCGGAAAGCAGATCCCAGGCATGTTCGCCTCCTGAGAAGACTCGTTTTTCCTCATCGCCTCCGAAATTGTCGTACCAAAGAATATCGGAACCATTGTAGGTTGCGCCCTCATGATCGAGGCTGGCGACAATATCACCAGCCAGGGTGTAGACATTGATTTCACAACGTTCGGGCAGGTTGTAAAACCAGATTTTCCTTGTGCGTTCGGTGCTGCCATCCCAGGCTGCATTGATCTTGTAAGGGTTGGGATAAACGCCAACATCCACGTTTTCGAAATCATTGTTGGCTTCTGTTCCAATTGTGATGTTGAAGGCGTTTTCGATGAAAGAAGACTCCAACGATTGCAGGCGTAGTTCCTCATCGCCCTGATCGAAAGCGGTTACGATGATCAGGTATTGCCAGCCATTCAACAAGCCATTCATTTCGTATTTGTAGGAGTAGGCAACTGTGTCATCCTCGAAAGTTATGTCATTGTCCAATGCAACAGCGTCAAAACCATTGTTGAAACCCACCGTGTTTCCTTGTATGTCCCATTGGCCGATTAATTGTGCCGAACCGAGTTGATCGAGTGAAAATTCATCACCGATATTGGTTCGGTACAATCGGTAGCCCTCAAAATCCATTTTCTTTGAAATCGGGTCAATTGAACTTTCGGCTGCATTGTCCCAATAGATTTCCAGGTTGTTGGCTGATGGGATGATTTTCAGTTTTGGTGTGGCAGGTGGTTCCGGCAAAATGTAACGATCCAGCACATTGTCATCATCCAGATCTTCTCCATCATCGAGCAGGCCATTTTCATTCACATCTTCTCCATTAAAAGTTCTGCGTGCCCAACCGAGGTGTTCATGTAATTCTTCACGTGCCTCCTCAGTGTCCATGGTTGGGCCAGTAGTTCCACCTGTTTCTATTTGTCGTGCTCCCACAAAAGCGGTCACAAAATTGAATGATTCGCCTGGGGCCACTTCCACAAGGGGGCCTGCCGAAAGGAGTTGCACCCGGTTTCCCGGATTTTGTAAAAACTCCACCACTGAAGGGTCTTCGAAATTGTGTCCACCTTTCATCTTCTCCAGGCGTTCTACATCATTTGCGGGTGAACCATATTGGGTGCCATCGAATGAACGGAAAGTCCAGAAGTTGCCGTGTACTTTGGGTTCCGGCTGACCAGAGTTGATAAAGGCATCGGCATTGGAAGGATGAAAGAATTGATCGCGCCACAAAATTCCAAGGAATTGTGAAGCGCCATAGCTACCTGTATAGCCGGGATCACCGGTAACATCGAAGGCATAAATACTCTGGAAAGAATCTATAAAACCACCACCGCCTTTGCTGAAAAATGCCGCGCCTCCATCGGTAGCCACGTTCACATTTCTTACAATTAGATCGCTCCACATGCCCATGTAAACACTATCCCAGTTTGAAGTGGAGTTGTTGGTGATCTCGAAATTGAATATGATGAAGAAATCGGCAAATGAGAAGTTCCAGGCGTAGGTTTCCACGCTGACATCGGCATTCAGTGGAAAGTCGTGTTGGGCGATGGGATCACCACCAGCAGTTGTGAAACGGTCGGTCATTTCAATTAAAACATCCTGGTGCGAAACGGCATCTGTAGAGAAGTGTTCACTTGAAGTGAGGCTTGAACGTTGTTTCAATGGAGCCATCGGGGTGAATTCGAATCCAGCCTTTCCTGTGGAATAACCAGTTGCATCATCGATAGATGCTGTGGAAACAGCCGTTTGCCCATCCTTTTTTGCACCAATCCAGATGCCGGCTTCAAAAAGGTGCTCTATTCCGGAATTGCGGGGATACTCCATGGAAGGTGGTCCGGTAGGATCGTTTCGTACATCGGGGCGGCCAATGGTGCCCGAGTTTGTGACGTTCATACCCAGGTTACCTGCATCAATGGTAGTTTCTTCGAATTGGGCTTGTGCATAAAGCTGACCAAAGACAGCAATTGCACTTAAAAGACCGATGTATAACCCGCGAAACATCGCGCGCAAAAATACGATGTAGTTAGGGGTTTTGGTTGTGGTGCGTACTGCGAAATTGTGGTGTGTTTCCTGTTGGTTGAAAAGGAGAAAAAGAGGCGTAAATGAATTGCTATTTACCGATCTCTTCTTTCAATAAACCAAGAAGCTGAGGTGCGGTTTTATAACCCACAAATTGTTTGCTGACCATGTTCTCATCGTAATAAACCAGTGTTGGATATCCCCTTATGCCGACAAAGCTTGTGAACTGATGTGTACCATTCCTTTGGTTGCGCCCCCTGGAAGCAACGAAAGATGGGTTAGAATAGGTTTTACCTTGAAAGCTCACATCTTCATTTCCTTCGGCATTGAACTTTACCACGTAAAAGTGTTCATTGAGTAGTTGAATAACCGAAGGATCAGTAAACGTCATTTTATCCATCATTTTACAAGGGCCACACCAATGGGTATAGAAATCGACCAGGATTCCTTTTTTGGGATTTTCTTTTTGCAAAGCCTGAGCTTCGGTCATGTTGTGCCAGGTTAGTTCTGTGTTTGCATCCTGCCCGGTGGCTGTTGCCGAAACTAAAATGAATAGTGCAAGTAGTGTTGTTTTCATGTGTCTGTTATTATAGTTTGTTGACAGCTTTATACAAAAACTGTGCGCAATTCTTCACCAACCAACCAATCGGCATTTTTAGAAAAGCACCACAACAATAATGAAAAAAGCACTTTCCTATCGCGGCTAAAAGGCCATGAAAACAAAGACATCACAAATTGGCAACTGTTCGGGGTGGAAAAACGCGACTCCTTGTCTATCTGTCAACGTGGACACTGGAAACTTTTTCTTCGGAAATTGTGGTCACCAACCAGTCGGGTGTTTGGTTCAAAAATACTTCGGGAGAATAGCCGATATTGAAAATCAAGGTAGAGTCGTTTTCATAATCGGGTGTGCCGAGTAGTTCTTTGACCTCAGCAACTGAAAGGCCCATCAACTTTTCACCCGAAATTAAATCATCCACATACGCGTACCTGTTGTCCTCGTTTTCAACCCAGGCTTGCTGATTAAAAGGTTTCTTCTCGAAAGTGGAAGAAGCCAGGTAGTAAGCACCAACCATACCCGCAACAAGCAGGATCACTATCAGGAGCAATGAAACCCAATATCGCAAGCTTGCTAACGGGCTATCCTTTACCCCTGTTTTTTTAAAAACCAGGTAGAGCATGGTTGCCGCCAATACGGAGATTACCAATAGTGTTATTAAAAGTGATCCCATGATCTATTAAACGGGTTGTGGGTGATGGATGTTGATTCTGCCGTTTGGTGTAGCCAAGCTAAGAAAAGTGGGTGATTACAGTTGAATCAATATGAGTTGAGGACTTCAGATTCCTAATAGCCAAGCATAGAGTAAGGGTCCAAAAGTAAGAGCCAGTGAAATCAAAAGCAGACCAAGAAAGGCACGAGTACCCATTCGCTCATGGCTTGGCGGCATACTCGCGCCAGGGGGGGTAGACTGTGTTGATTAAAACAACAACCAGCAGCAGAACCACAAGTACCAACAGCACCCCTATTTCCTTCCAAGATCGCAAAGCGGTTTCCTTTCGCGGCAAGATGAGATCAATGAAGCCTGAAAAGATTTGTTGCAATTCGTTTCGCATAGCATGAAACTAAAAATAAGATGTGATTTTATACTTTAGGGGAGAATCCTCAAACATTTACAAAATGAAAAGTACTCTCACAGTTTTGCTTGCCTTTCTGTTAAATACATCATTCTCACAGGACATAATGATAATGGGTGGGGATACGCTCGAAGTGCTCATCGAAAAAGAAGGTTTGTACCATACCTTTTTCTATTCACAGGAGAAGCCAGGCTATTTGTTGAAAGCACAAAACAGTGCCATTGATACGATAATAAGGGGGGCAAAGAGTCATGTCTTTGTTTCAAAGGCTACACCCGAAACTCACCAAGTTGATTTCACTTATCACATTGAATCAGGGGCCAACTTTGGGATTGCTGGCCTACTTGTTGGGGTTGTCGGGACCGGGGTAATCGTGGTCGTAGCAAACCGCACTGGCGACAATCGGATAATGAAAGGAGTAATTGGAACAAGTGCGCTTGGCTTTATCTTCACAACTGCCGGTTTTGCAAAAATTGGAAAGGGGGCAAATGGAATGAGGAAATGGAAACAGCGAGTAGATAACCAAATCAACAATGCACCAATTCCTGAATGATCCGTTTCATTGAGGTAGG
>PVBE011531928.1_pt1 | contig 32797 bp, 28 predicted proteins | sample 1631181 | NCBI WGS metagenome assembly PVBE01 (sample SAMN08397723, study PRJNA350692) | Marine metagenome, whole genome shotgun sequencing project. | isolation source: water | place: Pacific Ocean | collected 2012-04
GTGTGACAGCCGATGCACTTGTCCAGGTGGAAGACCATCGATACCTGGGCCCTAATGTCCATCTCAGGTGCTCCCGTTCGTTTCGTACATCACCATTCCAACTTCTCCATCTTTCGGACAACCACGTACGTGTCACGGGTGAAGATGCCGATCGGGCCCCAGTAGTTGAAGCCGTAGGTGAACTGGGCATAGCCACCGGCAAGCAGCAACGGGTTGATTCGGGTACGGGACAGGCTGTTGTGGCCACCGGCCCGCCTTCCCCCACGAACCTGCGACTTGGGGATGTAGATGGTCCTCTCGACAGCGTGGTAGTAGAGGCAGATCCCAGCCGGGATCCTGGAACTCACCGCCGCTCGTGTTACAACCACCCCGTTGTCGTTGTAGACCTCGACCCAGTCGTTATCGACGATTCCCACCCTGGCGGCTTCCTTGTCATTGATCCAGACCGGATCCATGCCACGCGACAGGGTCAACATGCGGAGGTTGTCCTTGTAGGTGGAGTGGATGTTCCACTTGCCGTGAGGCGTGATGTAGTTGAGGACCAGCGACTGGTCGTCGATCGGGCTGCGCACGATGTCACCTGTCGCCACCGGATCCAACTTGGGTTTGTAGGTGGGCAGGTGCTCACCGAAGTCGATGTAGTAGGGGTGGTCGTTGTAGAGCTGCTGTCGGCCGGTGAGCGTGCGCCATGGAACCAGTCGCTCAATGTTGAGGGTCCACGCTGAATAGGTGCGTCCGTTCCTGACGTCACCTGACCAACAGGGGCTGGTGAGGGTCCGCCTCACCTGCCTGGTTATGTCGTGAAAGGTCATCGAGACCCCACGCGTGTCATCGGCCAGGTCCGTAAGAGGAACCCCCACCCGCTCCTCTTCGGCCTTGAACGCCGCATACGCCTGCTCACCGTTTGTCTCGGGAGCCAGGCGGAGGAGGATGTTGGCAGCGTCGAGCGAATTCTCCAGACCCGGGTACTTCTGACCACCCCACTCGACGGCACGGGTGCGTCGTGGGTCAGGAGCAGTTCCCGTTGGACTCTCCAATAGCTCGTCGTAGGCCTCGGCCACAGGGATGTGCACCCCATGGCCACTCACGCCGTCTTCACGGATCCTAGGGCCAAGGGAGGTGAAGCGGTTGTAGAGGTTCGCATAGTCACGTTCGACAACATTGAGGTGTGGTGCCGTCACCCCAGGTACCAGGTCGCACTCGCCCTTACCCCAGTCAAGCGGCTGCGGCTGGGCCAACTCATCGGGGGTGTCGTGCTTGAGCGGGGAGGTGACAATGTCCTTGAACGGCTCAGGGAAGACCGATGGCGCCATCTCGCTGACACTCTTGGCAAACGCCTTGAAGATCTCAAAGTCCGTCTTGGACTCCCAGACCGGCGGCACTGCCTCACCCAGCGGATGGACGAAGGAGTGGAGGTCAGTGGTGTTGAGGTCGTTTTTCTCGTACCAGAAGGCGGCAGGAAGCACGATGTCGGAGTAAAGGGCCGTGGAGTCCATGCGGAAATTGAGGTCCACAACCAGGTCCATCTTTCCCCTGGGTGCCTCCTCACGGAACTCGACCGTGTCGGTCTTTCCTGCGGCGTGTTCGGTCGCCTCAATGTTGTCGTGGGTTCCTAGGTAGTGGCGAAGGAAAAACTCGGCACCCTTGGCACTGGATTGCATGGCATTGCCCCGCCACACGAACCAGACCCTGGGCCAGTTCTCCTCAGCGTCAGGATCCTCGACAGACAACTTGACCTCACCGCTGCTCAACTGGTCGGCGACGCGTTCAACTATCTCCTCGTTGCTCCCCGCACCCGCTGCCTCGGCTTCGGTCACCAGGTCCAACGGATTGTCACCGAACTGGGGGAAGAAAGGCATCCATCCCATTCGGACGGATGCGGCCGCCAGGTCGACCGCGTGACCTTTGGCCCACTTGGTCTCCGGAGGAACGCGGGCGTATTCGGTGAAATCACCCTCGTAGCGCCACTGGTCACTATGGATGTAGTGCCATATCGGTGTCTGCTGGAGGCGGGGGGGCTTTGACCAGTCCAGGCCAAGGGCCATGCTCGTCCAAGGTGCAACCAGGGACAACTTCTCCTGGCCCACGTAGTGGTTCATCCCTCCACCGTTCCGGCCGGGGCATCCAGTGAGGATCAACGCCGTGATTGGTGCCCGGTAGGACTGGTTGTTGTTGTACCAGTGGTTGACGGAGGCCCCGATGATGACCATCGACTTGCCGTCGGTGGCCTCTGCGTTGCCTGCGAACTCACGTACCAGACGTGTAACCGTGTCACGACCTATGCCGGTGAACTTCTCCTGCCAAGCGGGGGTGTAGGGGCGGTCATCGTCGTAGTCCACCGGGTAGTCGCCACCAAGGCCCCGGCTGACCCCGAACTGGGCCATGAGCAGGTCAAACACAGTCGTGACGGCAACCGGCCCGTCGTTGGTCTGGACGTATCGGATCGGCACCTCACGCTCATAGACCCCGCCCGCTGCGAACTCGTGGAAGGAGACCATCGCAACCTCGTCGTGCTCCTCGAGGAAACTCAGGTCGGGGTCGATGGGTTGGTGGTCCAGGCCGTCCTCCATCTTGATGTTCCACTGGCCCATTTCCTCCTGCCACCGGAAACCGACCGTGCCCTTGGGCATCCGCAGTGACCCGGAGTTGCGGTCGTGGACCAGCATCTTCCAGTCGCCGTTCTCCACCCCTGCGTAGCGCTCCACGCGGTCGGCGCGCAGGAATTGTCCGGCCTTGAGTGCACCACCTTCCGGGGTCAACTCGACGAGGAACGAGGAGTCGGTGAACCGCTTGACGTAGTCGTCAAAGTAGGGCACCGTCCGGTCGGCGTGGAACTCCTTGAGGATGACGTGGTTAACCGCCATCCATAGTGCCGTGTCCTGCCCGGCCTCTACGGGTATCCACCAGTCCGAGTACTTGGCCACCTGGTTCAGGTCGGGGGCGATCACCACGAACTTGGCACCCTCGTGGCGGGCCTCGGAGATGAAGTGGACATCGGGCGTCCGGGTCATGCTGAGGTTGGAACCCATCGAGACGATGTACTTGGAGTGGTACCAGTCAGCGCTCTCGGCTACGTCGGTCTGGTCACCCCAGATCTCGGGGGAGGCGTTGGGCAGGTCGGCGTACCAGTCGTAGAAACTCATGTTGACGCCACCGAAGAGCTGCAGGAAGCGTGAACCGGCTGCATACGACAGGTACGACATTGCAGGAATTGGTGAAAAGCCGAATACTCGGTCGGGTCCATACTCCTTGGCTGTGAAGAGGCAGGCCGCAGCGATGATCTCAAGCACTTCGTCCCAACTGGACCGTCTAAAGCCTCCTTTACCCCGGACCTGCTGAATACGAGAGCGCTTTTCGTCATCCGTTGCGATGGACTCCCACGCCTCGATAGGGCTGGCGTGAGTGGCCATGGCCTCGTGCCACAGGTCCAGAAGTGCACCCCTGACATACGGGTACTTGACCCGGATCGGGCTGTACACGTACCAAGAGGCCGACATTCCACGCTGGCAACCGCGTGGCTCGTAAGGCGGTAGGTCATCACAGAGCAGCGGATAGTCGGTCTGCTGCATCTCCCAGGTAATGATCCCGTCCTTCACATAGACGGCCCAAGAACATCCACCGGTGCAGTTAACGCCGTGGGTGGTGCGAATGACGTTGTCGTGCTGCCAGCGGTTTCGATAGAAGTCTTCCCAGTTGCGCGCTTCTGGGTTTACTAGGTCCTGGATCCAACCCACGTACCTACCTGCCTTTCATTCCGAGGGTCGCGTTCCGTTGCTCTTCTTGCACCTGCCTCAAGCGTTCGATCCGAGCCCGTGACCGGGCAACCATCGGCCTACGTACCTCCCTGAGACGCCGCCTCCAGAGGAACTGCATCACCAACAGGAGGAATGTCGCACCCACCACCCCCAGCAGTGCCAACTGGCCGACGGACGCCGCTGTCCGCTTGCTGACAGCGGCCCGGCTGAGAAACAGCGAGAGGTGCGCCTGTTCCTCGTCAGTGAGTGGCTGATCGTCAAAGATCGGGCTCATGGTCTGGAAAGGGGGGTTGGCGAGGATTGAGGCCATGCCCTCCTCGCCGAACTTGCCGAAGGAACCGGTCAGGTCAGGGCCGAGTGCACCACCACCCAGAGCACCGATGCCCGCAATGCTGTGACAGGCAAGGCACGGTGGGCCACCATTGTCAAAACGGTTCGAACCCTCGAAGAGAGCCTTGCCGGTGCCGGCATCTGCCTTGAATGGGCCGGCGGTGGGCTGTTCGGCGGCCTGCACAGGAACTACCGAAGGGGTCGCACCGGACCGTGTGCCCAGATAGGCGACGAGGCTCGCCACCTCGGCATCGGACAGGTCAAGGTTGGGCATTGGGACGTTGTTGAACTCGGCGAGCATGTCGACGGCGATCGGGTCACCCTCCGCCAGCATCACATCGGGTTCCGCGATCCACCTCGAAAGCCACTCGGGCTCCCGCTGGTCACTCACCCCCTCGAGGTCTGGACCAACCAGGGTCCCACCACCGATTGTGTGACATGCGACACACTTTGCACTGAACACGGCTTCGCCCTGGTCTGCCGACTGCGCTGCCACTGGGGACACAGCAGCGAACCAGACGGTTGCGAACACTGCCAACAGGGCTCCGGGCAGTCCCAGACGAAGACATATCCTGCGAGGAACCGTCCGCTGCACCTGTACTACTCCCTCAGTTGGTTAGCTCAACCGGCCCGATGCCATCATTCGGGCAAAGCGGGCACATGGGGTAGGGACGAAGGTCCCTTTCTCCGGGCTGCAGCTAGTTTGGCGCTGTGACCGAGTCAGCAATTCGGATCCCGAGAGTGGACCTCCGTTGTGAGGCAGCCACCGCTGAACTGAACCATGCCTGGAGCAATGTGGGGTTTGTTTCAATCGTGGGCCATGGAATCGATCTGTCACTCTTCGCAAAGATGCGCTCCCTCGTGACGCGGATCTTTGAGGTGAGCGACGAAGTGAAGCGGAACCACACGATCACACCAGACAACTACCGGGGTTTCATTCCCTTCGGCTTCTTCACCCCAAACCGTGGCGACGTGACCGGCACGATGCCCGACGCCTACGAGGCGTTCAAGCTGCACTGGGAATGCCCGCCTGGACACCCCGTCATGGAGGAATGCCACCTATACGGACCAAACCGGTGGCTGCCCGAGATCCATGACATGGCCGATGCCGTCATGTGCTACTGGAGTTTGTGCGACACCCTTGCCGGGGGACTTGTCGAGGCAGTGGCATCACTGCTCGGGGTGCCCACCACCACCCTGCACGCCATGTTCGACACGCCCCTCACCAACATGACCCTCATGCATTACCCGGCAATGCCACCGGGCTCCGACTTCGGCATCCACCCCCACAAAGACACCAGCATGCTCACCCTCCTCCACCCCGACCCTGTTGGCGGTCTGGAGGTTGCTGACCGGAACGGTGACTGGTTCGTAGCCGACTGCCCACCTGAGGCGATGATCGTGAACGTAGGCGAGATGCTCGAGGTGCTGTCCGGTGGGCACTTCATCGCCACGCCCCACCGTGTGCTCAACCGGGGCCCCGACCGCTACTCGTTCCCGTACTTCATGGTCCCCGACCATGACGTGGTCATCGAACCCCTGGTCCCGGTAAGGCCCGGCTTCGACCCGGTGAGCATGCCGGTAGGCGAACTGACCGCCGAGGTGTGGAGAACTAACTGGCCCAACGAGCAGCCGACCGGTCACACATTCGACCTCGGGTCGCTCCAAGCCTGAGCCCATCGAGTCAAGTCGGAGAAACCCTCGGATGTGGCACTCGGTGCCCAAATGGGGAACGCTCTGGCGGTGAGTGAACACGAGGCAGAGCACTTTGACGTACTGATCGTGGGTGCCGGCATCTCCGGTGTGGGTGGCGCTTACCACCTCACCCAGCAGTGCCCCGGAAAACGCTTCGTGGTTATCGAGACTATGGACAGCTTCGGCGGCACCTGGAAGACCCACACCTACCCAGGGATCCGATCCGACAGCGACCTCTACACCTTTGGATACAGGTTCAAGCCGTGGACAGGGCCACCCATTGCAACTGCCAGTGAGATCCTCACCTACATGGGCGAGGTCATCGACGAACACGACCTCGACCGCCACATCCGCTACAACCACACCATCACGGCTGCGACGTGGTCGACTGATGACAGGCGTTGGACCCTTGAAGCCACCCGCACCGACACCGACGAGCAGGTCAACTTCACGGGTGACTTCCTTTGGATGTGTCAGGGGTACTACCGCCACTCCAAGGGCTACACGCCTGAGTGGGAGGGCATGGACCGCTTCGAGGGCGAGATTGTCCACCCCCAGACTTGGCCCGACGACCTGGACTGCAAAGGCAGACAGGTCGTGGTCATAGGTTCAGGTGCGACAGCGGCAACCCTCATCCCGGCAATGGCCGATGAGTGCGGTCACGTCACGATGTTGCAGCGCTCGCCCACATTCTTTGTGGCCCGGCCCAACAGCAACGAGATGGCCGACACCTTGCGGGAACTTGAAATCCCTGAGGAGTGGACCCATGAGATCGTGAGACGCAAGATCCTTCATGACCAGGCCGCTGTGATTGAACTGTCCTTTGAGCACCCGGACCTCGTGCGCGAGGAACTCTACAAGGGCATCAGGGAGATCCTGGGAGACGACTTCGACGTCAGTCCACACTTCACCCCGGCCTACCGACCCTGGCAGCAACGTCTGGCCCTGATACCTGATGGGGACTTGTTCCACACAATTGCCGCAGGTAACGCCTCAGTTGTGACTGACGAGATAGTCGAGTTCACCGAGACCGGCATCCACCTGAAGTCAGGCGGCCACCTCAACGCTGACATCATCATCACTGCCACTGGCTTCGAATTGAACGTGCTCGGCGACATTGACTTCAGCATCGATGGCGCACCCCTCGTGTTCTCAGACACCGTCGGATATCGGGGAATGATGTTCACTGGAGTCCCAAACATGGCATGGATCTTCGGGTACTTCAGGGCCAGCTGGACACTGCGAGCCGACCTGATCGCTGACTTCGTCTGCCGACTGCTCCAACACATGGATGAACTGGACGCCTCAATCGTGACACCTGTCCTCCGCGATAAGGACGCTGACATGAAGCTCCTTCCCTGGCTCGACTCAGAGAACTTCAATCCGGGCTACCTGACGCGCTCCATGCACCTGCTGCCCAGCCAGGGTTCGAACGAGCCATGGTGCCACTCCCAGGATTACTGGAGAGACAAAGAAGAGTTACCGATTGCCGATCTGGATGACGGCGCGCTCGTCTACGACTGACTGATTTCCCCGAGCGCATCACTGGACGCTCACAAAGAACCGACCTGATCCGTGGCCCGTGGTTACCTCACCAACCTAGGGCTGCTGGTGCGTCGGCCGGGACAATCGGGGACCGCGGTGATGTCGGCTGGACCCGCTCGTAGGCATCACCTAGTGGTGGCCGCAAGTCGGGGTCTCCTCGATTCGGCCACAGCGACATAGCTCGCTCCGCCTGGGCGGTGATAGTCAGCGAGGGGTTGACGCCCAAGTTGGCACTCACGGTTGAACCATCAGCGATGTGCAGGCCGGGGTGGCCGTACACCCGGTGGTAGGGATCGATCACGCCGTGGTCAGCATCGGCCCCGATGACACAACCACCCAGGATGTGGGCTGTAACCGGTACGTCAAGAAGGGCTTCATTGAGAGAACCGAAGGCATCACCGCCCATGATGTCGGCTGCCTGCCTAGCGGCCTGCGCAGCCTCGGGAATGAACGTGGGGTTCGGCTTACCGGCGTCCTTCTCTGAGCGCAACTTGACACCACGTCGCTTGAGCCTCCAGCACAGCTTGATGCTGTTGTCGTGGCTCTGCATCACCAACAGGATCACGGTCCGCTCAGACCAGCGACGCACCGACAGGCTCCGCAGGAAGCGAATGGGGCTGCGCAGAATCTGGGCCAAGAACCTGACCGGCCGTGGAACCCGACCACCACCATCGACGAGAATGGTCGCCAACAGACCCATGGCGTTGGAGCCCGCCGGGTAGCGGACCCCCTCAATATGGGTGTGTTCATCTGGGTAGATAGATGAGCTGATGGCAACGCCGGTTGAGTAGTCCACCTCTGAGCCCCTCGCTGAGCTGGCTCCGGGGATGGACTCCGAGTTGGTCCTGGTCAACTCACCCAGCCTGTGTGACACGTTGGGTAAACGGCCCCGCTCCTTCATCTCTGCCAGCAGGCGCACGGTACCCAACACACCGGCCGACAACACGACCTGCTCAACACGATGGCGGCAAACGGCGTGCCCTCGCCGCTTGCCCGGGCGCTCGGACACGACCTCGTAGCCGCCGCCTTCAAGGGGCACTACGTCGGTCACCTGACGCTCGGGCAACACCGTGGCACCGGCTGCTTCAGCCAGAAACAGGTAGTTGCGGTCAAGGGTGTTCTTGGCATCATGACGGCATCCGACCATGCATCCCCCGCAGCCGATGCACCCGGTGCGGTCGGGACCGACACCGCCGAAAAAGGGGTCTGGCTGGATCTCGCCCGCCTGACCGAAAAAGACCCCCACCTCAGCCTGCCTAAACGAGTCGGCCACCCCCATGCGTTCACCCAACTGCCGCATTACTTCATCGTTCGGGGAACCGCCTGGGGCGGTGCACACTCCGAGCATCTGGCTGGCCTGGTCGTAGAACGGTGAGAGCTCTACATTCCAGTTGGTGATGTGGGCCCACTGCGGGTCATTGTAAAAAGCGTCGAGGGGCCGGTACAGGGTATTGGCATACACCAGCGAGCCTCCGCCCACCCCAGCACCCGACAGCACGAGCGCGTCGCTCAAAAGGTCGATGCGCTGAATGCCGTGTAGGCCTAGGCGGGGGAAGTAGATGAACTTCCGGAGGTCCCAATTTGTCCGAGGGAAGTCACCGGATGAGAATCGCCTACCTGCTTCCAGGACGGCCACGCTGTAGCCCTTCTCGGTCAGGCGTAGCGCGCTGACGCTACCGCCGAAACCACTTCCGACAACGAGCACGTCAAAGTCGAACTCGGTGGTCTCAGCAGCCATCAGCTGGCTCTCCTTTAATCGCGTCGATGATCACCCGGCGAACCCTGTCAGGATCCAGGTCGGTGACCACCCCTACCGGTGACACTCTGTCAGATTCTCCGACGGTACGACCATCGTCGTCCACAGTCACGGCCATAGGTGTCACCTCAAACATGTCTGGTTCAAGCAGAGCTAGCAAGGCGCATGGGTCGTGTGCCGGGCTAGCCCGGTGTGGTGCACCAGGTACACGGGTCCGCAACCACGCCCAGAAGCGGTCGGCCTGGTCGGCCATCAGAGCACCCAGCGGGTGGCACTCGGTGGCGCCTGCCAGATCCTGGGCTGAAAGGAGTACGCGCAGGGTCTGATCAAGTGGCACGACAGTGATCGGAACTCCCGAACCGAAAACGATCCGAGCAGCGTCAATGTCCGAAGAGACGTTGTGTTCAGCCCATCCGTTACTGAACTCACCGCCCATTACGAAGAGGCTTTTGACATTCTCGGAGAAAGAGGATCCCCCCCGGATGGCAGCAGCAATGTTGGTGAGTGGGGCAATGGCAACCACATCTACGCCACAGGGATCTGCGGCAACCGTGTCGCACAACAACCCAACTGCATCACCTGTCCCTGTCGAGGCGTCATCTAGGCCGGGGACATCCACACCCTCGTAGCCAGCCCACATCACACACCTACCGCTCATCGGATCCTCCATGCCCCTGGCCACCGGTGCCGATAGGCCCATACCGGCAAGCGCCAGCGAGGCGAGACGGGCCCGAAGTCGCGTATCGCCGTAGACCACCGTCACCGCAACCAAGTCCATGTCGGGACGACCAGGAACCATGGCGAGCGTCCAGAGATCATCCACATCGGTGCCGATGTCGGTGTCGATGACGACTCGGTGCTGCGACAGTCCCACGATTGCAACGTAACCAGTCTCCGGGCTAGGCGAGCAGCCTCGCCTCAACTGCCCAGCCACTCGGCAATGAAGTCCAGGTTCCTTGGCAGGCCTCGGTGGGTGATGTCACAGCATCTACCAAGAGGTTGATTACCGCTGACCATCTACTCTGACCCTCCGATTCATTCACGGGGATCATCAGCCCCAACAGTTTTCCAGTCAAGTTGTAGATCACCCGGCTGGAGACCTGAAAGGTCCAATCTGAACCGCATTCTGTACGGGCTTCTCACTCCGCGACTGGTTGGATCGCATCAGCGGGGTAACTGCTGCGGTGGTGGTTCAGGGCGAAGTCGTGGACTTCCATGCCAACCTTGTTCAAATACGACCAAGATCAACTGGTCGATATGATAGGGCTGCCTACCTCGGCACCACGCTATTGCGACCAGCGTGTCCCGACCTCTGGGCCATCCGTACCGGCATTTGGCTGATGAACCACCGAACCCGAGAGGCAATGAGCCACCCATGACTAGCTACCCGGAGTTGAAGCTCTATGTCGGCGGAGACTGGTGCAAAACCACTGGAGACCTACCGGTTCTCAATCCGGCGACCGGAGAAGCCATCGGCAAGGTTCCCATCGCTGATCCAGACACCCTTGATGACGCGCTGGCCGCCGCAGCGAGCGGGTTCGACGCGTGGAGGCAGACATCGCCTAGGGAACGGGCTGATCTCATCCGCTCAGCAGCTGCCCTATTGCGCACCCGCCAAGATGAAATAGCCCACTCGATAACTATTGAAAATGGCAAGCCGTTCGACCAAGCACGGGCTGAAGTGATCCGTGGTGTGGAGTTTTTCGAATGGGACGCCGGCGAGGCGACACGGACCTACGGACGCGTGATCCCCAGTGGTCCCGGTGTAAAACATGTAGTCCACCACCAGCCGATTGGTCCGGTCGCGGCATTCTCGCCATGGAACTTCCCGCTGAGCCAGCCTGCCCGAAAAGTCGCCGGCGCCTTGGCATCGGGATGCTCCATCATCCTCAAGGCAGCAGAAGAGACCCCAGCTGGTGCCATGCACATTGCCAAGGCATTCCATGACGTTGGACTCCCACCGGGTGTTTTGAATCTCGTCTTCGGGATCCCCGCCGACATCGCGCAACACCTAATTTCCAACGACGTGATCCGCATGGTGGCCTTTACCGGCTCGACAGTGGTCGGGCGCCACCTCACTGGTCTCGCTTCCGACCACATGACACCAGTACTGATGGAACTCGGTGGACATGCCCCGGTAATCGTGTGCGAGGACACCGACGTCGAAATGGCGGCTGCAAGTTCGGCTATCCGTGCAATGCGCAATGCAGGCCAGGTATGCACCTCCCCGACTCGCTTCTTTGTTCATGAGGCCATCTTCGAACAGTTCCTTGACGGAATCACGCGACGTTCTGCCACCACTGTCGTAGGGGACGGAATGGAGCCTGGTGTCGAAATGGGGCCCCTTGCCAACGACCGACGCCAGATTGCCGTGGCTGAGCTCGTCGCCGATGCGTGTACGGCGGGGGGTGAGGTGACCACCGGAGGCAATTGCATCGACACGCCCGGCTTCTTCTACGAACCAACGGTTCTGGCCAATGTCCCCAATCGGGCTCGGATCATGCAAGAGGAACCTTTCGGACCGGTCGCCATTGTGAACCCGGTTGACTCCCTCGACACGGCGATCGAATGCGCCAACTCACTCCCGTTTGGGCTCGCCGCCTACGGCTTCACCAACCGGGCCGACTACGTGGATCGCATGGTCGACCGGGTCGAGACAGGCAACCTTTCGATCAACACACTCGAAGCGTCACTGCCGGAAACGCCATTTGGCGGTACAAAGTCCAGTGGGTATGGCCGGGAGGGTGGCACCGAGGGTCTCCACCACTACATGGTGGTGAAGAATGTCTCCCACAGCATCTCCATCTCGTGAGCCCGAACCAGAGCACAGGACATGAACTACGACAAACGCGACGCTAAGGCATACGCCCGGGAGAACATGACGGGAATCTGGGCTGCTGCCCTCATGCCGTTCACCGAGGATCTCAGGATCGACGAGGATGGATTCCGTCAAAACATCCAGCACTGGACTGAGGATCTCGGGATCGAAGGCCTCTTCATCACTGGCAAGCAGGGTGAGTTTTTCTCAATGACCGTCAGTGAACGGAAGCGGTCGTTCGAGTTGGCCGTTGAAGCGGGGCAGGGCCAAACGATCGTGTCGTGCTCAGACCAGAACCTAGACGTCGTCATGGAGTTGGCCCACCACGCCGAGGACGTCGGCGCCGACTACATCGTCGTTCATGCACCGGCACTGCACTTCTCAACAGCCCAGGACGAAACACTCATTGGTTATTACCGGTCGATTTCCGAGAATGTCGACATTGGAATCGCCCTGTGGAGCCATCCAGACAGTGGCTACCTGATGTCGCCGGATCTGTGTAACCGTCTCGCCGACCTCGAGAACGTGGTGGCAATCAAGTACAGCGTGCCGCGCCCGATGTATTCAGAGCTAACGGCCTTAGCCTCCGACCGCATCCACGTGAGTACTGCTTCTGAGGATGAATGGCTTGACAACATCATTGAGTTGGACTGGACGCTCTACCTGTGCTCCTCACCTCCGTTTCTTCTGCAGACGGCGAAGGACCGGCGGATGCATGAATACACCCAAGCTGCATTCGAGGGACGGGTCGATGAAGCTCGAAAAATCAGTGCGAGCCTTGACCCGGTGCGAGCAGCCCTGAAAACCACACGTCCTTCTGAAAAGCCCCACGCCCACCAAAAGTACTGGCAGGAACTCCTAGGACAAGTAGGTGGTCGTGTCCGGCCTCCGCTACTGGAGCTGACCGAGGATGAAAAGCAGGCCACCCGTGAGGCATTTGAACAATGTGGACTCGTGGTGTGAGTGACGTGGCCGTGTCAACAGGAATGGTTCTCCGCATTGCCTTCGTGGGTTGGGGTGCGATCGCCCGGACCGCCTCACGCCTCCTCGGTGATGCACCGATCGAGATCGTGGCCATCGCCGTGCGGTCCGGGTCAGAGCCACCTCCTGACCTGCCTCCCAGTGCTCAATTGATCACAGAGCCAGACGAGCTCGCGTCAACGCTGCCCGACGTGGTCGCCGAAGCCGCCGGGCATCAAACCGTCGGCCCGTGGGGCCGCGTTGCTCTCCAAGCTGGTGCTGACTTCATCGTGTCGTCGACATCTGCCTTCGCCGACGTGACGCTGCTCGATGAACTGCGAGGCATCGCCACACACCACGGTGCGCAGATCCATATCCAGCCCGGTGCACTGGGTGCGGTCGACGCGATCGCCGCAGCGAGCCTCCTAGGGCTTGAGGCAGTCGAGCACCGGATCATCAAGCCACCTATTGCATGGCAGGGAACGCCAGCTGAAGATCGCTGTGTCCTAGATGAATTAGAGGAGCCGGAAACCTTCTTCGGTGGGACAGCAGCCGCAGCAGCGTCACAGTTTCCAAAAAATGCCAATGTGGCCATCACGACCGCTCTGGCTGGAATCGGTCCTGAGGAAACACAGGTCACACTCGTCGCAGATCCCCTGGCGACCGAAAACCGGCACGAAATCAGGGCCTTTGGTGATTTTGGACAACTCGAAATTTCGATCAGCAGCCACCCGCTGCCGGACAACCCGAAGACCTCAACCATGGCGGCACTCAACCTGGTTCGCTGCATCCAGAACCGGGTGAGGTCACTCGTCATCTGATCGCCAGTCACCCCTAGGGCTCAATTAAGTTCTTCCGACTCGCAAAACAAAATGACCCGAGAGTGAAAATACCTACTCCCACGAGGATCTAGTCGGCCACTACCTAATCGTTTAGATTTGTCGAGTGAACAATGCAATAGACGTGGTAGTCGTAGGCACAGTCAGCACTGATGAAGTCTTCGACGTGCCGACACTGCCCTCCACTGGTGAAACCGTTGCTGGGGTCCTATACCAAAGCCCCAGCGTTGGCAAAGCGGCCAACATGGCAGTTTCGGCAGCAGCCCATTCTGTCACCACGTCTCTAGTCGCAGCAGTCAGCAACGACTTGGCCGGAGATGAGGCGATCGCTGAACTAGTTCGGCTCGGTGTCGGCGTTGCAGATGTTGCCCGAGTGGAGTTGCCGATGGACAAAGCCATAGCCACCTCCGCTCCTGAAGAGGAGCTGCTTGCGACTGTGCCGGGTACCAGCGCCACTCTCACTCCTAGTCATGTCAAAACTGCCATAGGGGGGATGTTTCACGCGTCCGCCGGGACGTGTCTCATTAGCGGGGAAGTCAACGACGACGTGACTGTCGCTGCTGCTAGCGCTGCTGTCAAGGCTGGCCTTACCGTCTTGTACAACACCGCACCATCAAAACCACCGCCAGAATCCCTTGTTGCGTACAAACCCATTGTGATCACCAACCAACTTGAGAGTCATCAACTCAGTGGGCTAACTGATCCGGTTGAGGCAGCTCGTTGGCTACGTGACATCTACCAAGTCGGGATAGTGACACTCGGCGCAAGCGGCATTGTGGTCTCTTCGATCGATGGACTTATTGAATATTCTGCCAAGGTCATCGACGTTGTCGACACCACCGGTGCGGGGGATGCATTTTGTGGGGCAGTCGCGGCAGTACTGGCAACAACCCAGAACCTAGGTGCTGCGGTCCATGCCGGCATTGAGGCAGGAGGTCGAGCCGCAAGCCACGCCGGCGCACGGAGTTGGGTGACAGCTGGCTGACCTAACCGGTAGTGATAGCCGATTCGTGAACCACCTGAGTGCCTGCGCGACCGTTAAGGGCAGCCTCAACATCGTGTAAGTCGCAAATCACGGCTCGTCGACCAATCGCTGACTCCGCGAATGCTGCGGCCGCCTCAACTTTTGGTGCCATTGACCCTTCCCCGAACGCTCCAGCCTGCTGGAGTTCTCGGAGTTCAAGGACATTGGTTCTTTCGAGTCGCCGTTCTTGTGGGGTGTTGAAATCAACGCGCACTGCATCAACATTGGTGAGAATCAACAAGAGGTCGGCATTGAGGCTTCGGGCCAGCAGTGAAGACGTGAGGTCCTTGTCAACAACGACCTCGACACCGTCAAAAGAGGCGTAACCAGCACACACAGCGACTCCTCCACCGCCACCCGCGATAGTGATGATGCCGCTATCGAACAACGCAGCAATGGCATCGAGCTCGAGGACAAGGAGAGGAGGAGGAGAGGAGACCACTCGACGGAGCCGACCATCGGGTTGGCGGCCATACCGGTGATCGGGGTTCAGTGCCCTCTCTCCTTCCTCACATACCGGGCCAACTGGTTTGAAGGAATCAGCATCGCAAGGTTCAACGACAGTCTGGGTCAATACAGTCGCCACGGAACGACCGACGTCATGGCGCAGGAGTGCATTACGAACTTCTCGCGCGAGTAGATAGCCGATTCCACCGGCCGTGTCGGCAACAAGGCTGTCAAGAGGAAGTCGCGGCAAACCAGCTTCGCGTGTGCTCAACTCGGCTCGTAACATCAGTGTTCCAACCTGAGGGCCATTGCCGTGCGTAATGAGAAGATGGGGCACGGACTCGAAGAGAGGGGCAAGCATGTCAAACGCAGCGGCCGCCGCAGTCGCCTCGTCGAGGACCGAAGGTGAACCTTTCCCAGATGAGGCCAGTGCATTTCCCCCGAGGGCAATGACGACGCGATCCGGAGTCTTCATTCCTTGACCTTCGTGGCAAATGCTTTCACTGCGTCGACAAACGGTTCCAAAGGGGGATGAACCACGCCGGCACCCACCCTGCCCCAGGGTGGCTTGTTGCCAGCGATGCCGGTCAAAACGTAGGGGACGATGCTTGTCCGAGCGACTGATCGCACGTCGATACCAGTCGGCGTTCCCTCAAAGTCCAACACTGGAATGGTGAACGAACGCGAGCGACCAGCGACAATCTCCATGTTTGTACGATTCTTCTGGATGGCTTCTTCGGCCGTCCCTCCTGCAATCGCCCCAGCAGTCAGAGCGTTAGCCACAGCCATCGCTCCAAGACCCACCGTCTCAACGATCGCAGAATCACCGATGTCAGCGGTCGCGTCCGACGGACCGTACCCAGGGCCGAATGCTCCATCAATCTCCTGAGCCGGACCAACAAACCATCGGTCACCGAGACCCGAGACTCGCACTCCGACCTCCACACCATTCCGAGCAAGAGCAGTCACGACCGTAGACATCTCAACACCATGGGCTGCATCGGTCAGTGCCTTCGCAGCGGCCATGGCAAAGCCGAGGTACGCCTGATCAATGCGATCAAAGTAGTCGAGTATCTCAGAAACTCGTTCTGGTGGAGCAACACGCGCAATCGCCGATGCGAGTTTTCGCACAAGCAGTGCGGTGGCGGCAACGTTGCGATTGTGGCACTCGTCACCCATGTGGAGGGCTTGACTCGTGTGGTTAATGAGCTTGAGCCCTCCGACAGCGTTGGTTGCTCCGTCAAGAGCCGGTCCGACAACATCGCGCAACCAAGTGAGGTTCGCGAAGACATCAGCATTGTGAATACCAAACTGGAGTTCGCGCTCCACGACCTTGCAGAATGCTCGATTACCAAATTCATCGTTCTGGACAATCAGCATCGCCATTGAAGAAGAGGTAACGCCCGTCATTGCTCCCACAGTTGCATGATGATGACAGGGTGCAATCTCGATCTCCTCAGCCTCAAGTTGTGCTCGAGCTTCTTCGGGAGTGCCGGCAAGATTCTCATAGAGAGCAGCGCCAATAACCGACTCTTGTTGAACCGGTGCCATTCGTTGCCACTCTATTGGTGGGCCCGAGTGCAGGATTAGCCGCTTGTGCATGCCCGGTATCACCTTCAGCGCGGTGTCAACACCTACAAATGTCACCTCGGGTTCAACGAGGCGACGGACCACCTCCGCGTTCGCCGCTTCGATCTGGTTACCTACATCGGATACCACGGTTTACCCCTCCTATTAACTTGGGACTCTCAAGTCAGTGAGTCCAAGATGTCAGCCAACTCAGCATCGCCTTGGGCAGGGGGATGCCAGTCAACATGGAGCACGTTCACTCCTTGCGCGCTCACAGCCTCCGCGAACCATGAGGCACCAACATTTATCACTGCGGGAGGTGCGGAGAGGTCAACAACCTGGATTGGCACCTGCGGACCTTCACTTGCTGCCACAAACCCTGCAAGTAAGGCAGCGCTACTGGTTTCGTCTTGTACAGCCACACCTGCATTGGCGAGGATCTCCTGTTGATACATGAGATCTTGCGGGTCGTTGACGGTACCCACAACCGATGCAATGGCGAGGAACTGCTGTGGACGATCACGGCTTTCCATCACAGCTTGCGCAAGGATCTCGGCAGGACAGGCGTGTGTGCCATGGCCCAAAACAACATCAAACAAGACGATGTCAGCCTTACCGTTGCCCAACTGATCGCGAATGAGATCTGCTTGTAGCGACGGGTTAATCATCGGGTGTGGTTGACCACGCGTGTAGCGGTCATCTCCAAGATCGACGACACCATGACTCCCACTGGCCGCGGACTCGTCCGTTGCTACGTCACCGATCAGCGGGCGAAGTATTTGAGTTGCTTCATAGGCGAGAGTGCCACCGGCAAACAAGCCTCGTACGACTGGATCAGGTCCAAGACTCTGGCGGTAAGAGTCGACGACAGCCAAGTCGACATTGGGACGCTGATGTGGCAACGATTCGAGCACGGTCTTGGCGATCGTCGCCGCAGAACAGAGCGAGTTTGCGGGGTGTGCACCAACCAGTGAGGTCACCCACGCATCTGGCTGACCAAAAAGGCAGGTAACAATCGGAGTCGATAGTTCGGCGACCACTCGCATCATTGTGCCGAGCGTCAGCAGTCCGATCTGCTTTGCGACAACAACGATTACCTCAGTTGCAGGGTCGTGGTCCAAGGCTTGCAGAGCAGCCAGGAGTGTTGCACCGCCTATCTCATCGCATAGGTCGCGACCTCCAAGCCCCACGATGTGTCCTACCCCGACACCTATCCGATCGAGAGCCACAGCCACGGCTTGAGCGCCCGTCCCTGACGCAGCAACGATGCTCACAGGACCTGAGTGGGTCTGATTCACAAACCCCAGCCCGATCCCACCAATCAGTGCAGTACCGCAGTCGGGACCGAACACCGCTGCACTTGTGAGTGCGGCGTTAGTCTTTAGTTCAAGTTCTACGTCGATGTCAACATTGTCAGAAAACACCATCACTTGGTGACCTGCATCGAGCAACAAATTGGTTTCACGTGGAGCATGCTCACCGGGGACGCTGACGAGTCCGACAGCGCCTTGTGGGGCATTGCGAATGGCGGCTCCCGTTGTCGGAAAGGTAGCGAAGCGACTCGTCTCTGAATGAGATGGTTCAACAAGAAGTCGTCGAACCACGGCAAGAATCGTTTCGGGAGGAGTGCCTTCTGCTGTATCGACAGCAATGACGATGTCCTCGGCTGTCGCAGACGATGCCTCTTCAAAATAAAGGCCGACATCACGCAAGGACTCAAGATTGGCGGGAGTACCCATGACGACCCCAACCGATCGAACTCCAGCCCTGGTCCGCAATTCCTCACCGATGCGCATCAGACGGACTGAGTCCTGGTAGGTGCCACGCACCACTGCTCCAGCAACCGTCATGGAGTTATGGGGGCCACTCTGTGAACATCGCTCGTAATCGAAGTGGAGGCCACTAGCACTCCAGCTTTGAACACCCACCGTCTCGGCGACTGGAGTCGCAACAGTTCGGTGGCGGTCGTCCCGGCATCGGGTGGGTAAACCTGGAGATCAGCAGGTGCACCATGCTCAACACCCCACGCGTCGAGGCCAACGGCCTTCGCTGCATTGGTAGTCACCATGCTCAGCACCGTGGGAGTATCTTCTGGCCGGTAGAGCTGTGCGACATGGGCAATGATGCTGGCTACTTCAAGCAGATCACCTCGACCGAATGGGTAGTAGGGGTCCGCAATGTCGTCTTGGGCAACGGCCACATTGACCCCGTTGGCCATAAGTTCCTTCACTCGGGTGATCCCCCGTGGCCTCGGCTCAGGGGCGTTCTGGCATTTCGATACAAGAGAAATCTGTGGATTCGAAACCACCGAGATGCCAGCATCAGCAACCAGGCGACAGACCCGACCAGCAAGGTGGTCGTCGTAGGAGGCAAGAGCGCATGCATGACTGACGGTGACTCGACCTTGCCATCCATTATCGATGGTGGCGACAGCGAGCATTTCCAAACCACGGCTTTGTGGCGCGACAGGATCATCGTCAACGAACATGTGGACATCCACGTCAAAATGTTTCGCTATGTGCATGATCTTGTCGATGTGTCTTTGTTCGTGTACAGGCGTGTACTCAAACCACGGGAAGCCTCCCAGGACGTCACAGCCGAGCTCCATGGCTTCAATGAGCAACTCCTCGGCACCTAGGTCCCGAATGATGCCCTCCTGGGGGAATGCACACACCTGAATGTCAATCAGATCTCGATAGGCCTCCCGGAGCTCCAGCAACGCTTTCGTTCCAGCCAGCCCTCCGACAGTGCCGACATCAGCGAATGCCCGCATGGTCGTGCACCCGAATCGAACGGACTCCTCTATGACCGTGGATCCACGACGTACCAGATCATCGTGGGTGTAGCTGGCTCGGTTATCGAGTGTCAGATCGATGGACTCCTGAAACGTGCCGACCTCCCAACGGGTGTTCTCACCAACAGTTAATGCCTTGTCAACATGAAGATGGGCGTTGACGAAGCCAGGGAGAATGAGGCCGGTTTCGGCATCGAACTCTTTATCAGCGGTCCTCTGGAGATCAGCACCAATTTCGACGATTAAACCTGCTTCAATGGCTACATCCACTACTCCACCATCGAGTCGGCGAGCATTTCTAATGCAGAGTTCAGCCATGTTCTACTCCTTTAGAGGCAATAAGCCGATTGCTAACGGTGTTGTAGTTTTCAAAACGCTCTTTCACTATACAAAACATCTTAGAATAAGTAGGCATCCGAGCTAACGGCCTGTCGCTTCCACAAGTCTTACAAATGGCCCAGTCTCCAAATCTTGCACTGCATGGAACAGGGCTTTCGCTGCTAGCTCACCGATGGCAGCATCTGCCAAGTTGTGGAATTTTTCGTTGACCTCCTCAACTGTGAGTGGACGAGTCATAGTCCCGCGAGCCCTCACGATCTCGATTTCAATTACTTGACCGTCACCAAGCGTTACCTCGGCAATCGCCTGCATCGGCGGGAGTCCCCCATCTTCGACACTGACACGATCGCGAATGGCGACAATGTCGGGAGCAATCACCCTGTCATCGGTAAATTGCTCTGGTCCGCCCCGACCATCGACGAATCCCGCTGCGAGACAGTGGCGAACTGAGAACTTTCCCTCTAGGCCCGTGGCCGCTACTGGGATATTGGTCAGTTCGATGACAAGAGGGTTAACACGAAGTCTGACCGCAGCGATGTCATCGACAGAAAGCTTGTACTCATCGCGCATTGATCTGCCGACATCAATAAGGGGATGTGTGACGACACCAGATGCATACGGCTTAAGGCAGTTTTCTCTCAGCACCCACTGCTCACCAAGGTCATGGACAAGTGCGTCTGGGTCAGGTTGCGGGCTCATTACTGACAGCAGACCGCGTCGGCCGTGAATACTCTCGCTGTCAGCGGTATACCCAGCTTGCGCCAGAAGCGCCGCGGTGACCCCACCGCTACCAGCCATACCGGCATGGAAGCTCTTGGTCATGGCCCCGAACTGTTGACGATGTCCGGAAGATTGAGTTGCAGCAATTCCCAGAGCATGGCGGGTGCTCGTTCGGTCGAGACCAAGGAGCACTGCGCTTGAGAACGCAGCCGCTACGTATCCTGCAGTGGAAGTGATGTGCCAGCCAAGGTCGTAGTGCGATCTCCCGAGCGCATTTGCAAGTCTCATTCCCCCCTCTAGCCCGACAATCCATGCCCTGAAGAACTCAGCACCCGTCGCGCCAAGGTATTCAGCCAGCGGAACAATCGAAGCCATTAGCGGGGCCGTGGGGTGGTAGACGGTCGGAATATGTGTGTCGTCGAAATCCAATACGTGTGCAGCGATCCCATTGACGAGGCCCGCCCGGTCAACTGAAGTCATGTCTGCGGTGCCATAGATGTGGGCCTGAGGCAGGCCACCCAGGATCTCCATCTGCTGGGTTGCAATTCGGGTCGCATCACTGCTGAGCCCGCCAAGGGTTGCCCCAACTGCGTTCAGCAGAGAAAGACGAGCATGGTCCTTAGCCTCATCTGGCACATCTTCGAGCGTGAGCGCCTCACAGAACTCGATCAGCGTGTCAGTTTGATTCATCATCGCTTGGTTGTTCCTTAGTTTTGGGACGAGGTCAATGCGTGCCGTGCCAACACTGAGATACCGGCGAGTATCGCTGGCCCTGAGGTATTGCCTATGGCTCGCACCCGCAAGATCGCTTCAGTCAGGTCGCATGGACGCGAAAAAGCAGCAACCAGTGAAACAAGCGAAGGCGGATATCTTCTCGCCAGTGCAGAGTTCAACAGTGCGACACTTGCTCGTGTGGTGACCGTACGAAGCTCAACTTGGTCCAGTACCTGGCCTACTCGATGCTTGATATCCCACCCTGCTGCGAAAGCTTCCTCGGCAGCAAGTACACCAAGCAACACGTCGTCACCCATCGGCGTCAGACCTTCACCACGACCAAGGAGCCAGAGCACCGTGTCATCGAATGCAGCACCTCTCCCATTAAGCCCCGCTGACAACCTCTCGGTAAGTACGAGCAGCCTTGGATCGTCGGACTCAACGACTGTGGAAATGACAAAATCTGGGTCAACGGCATCCGGGGTCGGGCAGATCTCAAATTGTGTCTGTAGGGGGTCGACCAACTGGTGACAGACGTTTACGTTGACTTGATCGCCAATCAAGTATGTGTCCAAATCTTGATCAGTAACGCAGCTAAAGGGGAACTGTTCTGTTTCGGAGTTATGAATGGCAATCACGTCACCATCGGGGGTTTCCGCCCACACCACACTTGTGGTGTGGGCGAACACCGTGGCGGTTCGGTATCTAGTGGGCGTCTCTATCAAAGGCGACAACTCGCACTAGAGCTGCTTCACCACCGACAAATCGCCATGGAAACGCGCACGCCTCCACCCGGCGATCCAAAAGCTTGACAATCTCGCCACCGATATTCTCGACGATCGGAATGTCGTGACGGAACAGATGGATGTGCATGTGCTGGAACCATTCCCGTGGAAATAGTTCGGTGAGCGGCTTGCCATGACTGACTTCACACTCTTCAGCGAGGTGTGGCCACATCTCCCGCAGATTTGAATTCATCCCATGGTCGACTGATGCGAGGTCAGCTCCGAGCCAGCGGATACCGCGTTCAACTGCCCAGTCCGCCAAGCCTCGGTAACCACCGGGGTGCTTGAAGAAATAGCGGACTTCGTCTGCGTCTGGCTCTGCAGCACTGAACTCGTTGTATCCGGTGTACAAAATCACGATGTCACCGTCTTGGACCAGGCCCTTCGCCTCGATCATTTCGGGATCAATGATGTCGTAATCCTTCACCTGGTCGCTGATGTCAACAATTGACGCTGGACCGTAAAGTCGCTCAAGGGGCATGTCTGCAACGTCGCGGGCGTTCTCGACCCAATGCAATGGCGCGTCGATGTGGGTACCAACATGCAAGGTCGTCTCGATTGACTGGTGGTTAGTACCGTGAGACGCGAGTCGCTTCACCCATCGAACGACGGGGTTCGGGTCAGTGGGGAACGCTGGCGTATTCCACGACCACGGCTGAGATAGGTCATAAAGCTTCACACCCTCGACATTCCAGGAATCTTGAACCATCACCGCTCCTCGCAACCGACCAGTCTTGGACTTACACCATTTCCGGAACCCCGGTTGATGCGGGGATAAACTCACCGGCCCCAAGGTCAGCCTTGAGTTTGCCGTCAACAAGGACATCGTTGCCACGCTGCAACGTATGAACCGGGGTGCCCAACAAGCGCCATCCCTCATAGGTGTTGTAGTCGACCGTTGTGTGCATGTCTTCTGCACGAATGACCGACAGCCGACGGGGATCAATCATGCATACGTCAGCGTCGGAACCAACGTTAAGACTGCCCTTACGTGGAAAAAGTCCAAATGCACGCGCCGGATTCTCACAGCAAATCGACACAAGTCTTGGCAGGGTGATCCGACCCTCATTGATACCGCGCTGGAAAACGACCCGCAAGAGCGTCTCGACCTGCGGTGTACCCACTGGTGTCTTAAATACGTTGTCGTTCAACTTCGTCTCTCGAGCGTGGGGGGAGTGGTCACTACCAATGGTTGACATCGTGCCTTCGGCTAAGCCATCCCAGAGCCTGTCCATATCCCACTCAGAACGGTAGGGCGGCGTGCATATTGCCAGTGGGCCTTGATCGATGAGGATCTGTTTCGTGTGTGTGAGGTACTGCGGACAGGTCTCTCCGATAACAGTCTGCCCCGTGTCTTGTGCCTGGCGGATGATCTCCACCGCCCGCCCAGTCGTCTGGTGAACGCAGTACAGGGGGGTTTCGGCGATTCGGGCCAGTTGGATGGCACGGAACACGGCTTCGAACTCGAACTCAGGTGGACGACTCTTCGCGAACCATTCGATTGACACTTTGTCCTCGCGCTGAAACTTCTGTTCAAGGTAATCCACGCCTAGCCCGTTCTCGGCGTGGACCATCGTGACTCCGCCCAGACCCCCAATGCGCTCCATTGCATCAAGCAACATGTCATCCTCCGCCATCATGCCGCGGCGTCGATAGGCCATGAACAGCTTGAAGGAAGTGACATGGCGATCGAAGACATCTTGAATCTGATCAACCTGATTAGGTGGATCCAATATGGCGACGTGGGCTCCGAAGTCGAGTACCGAGGATGCACCATCGCCAAAGGCCTGATCTACAGCACCACCAAGTGACATTCCCTTATACGCGTATATATAGGGCACCAATGTTGTGATGCCACCGTGGGCAGCCCCAATGGATCCCTGAGTAAGGTCATCCCCATACTGGGGATGGTAGTGGGGATCAAGTGCACCTGGAAGTACGTAGAGGCCTGCCGCATCAATGACTCGGGCAGCATCATTGGTGTCCAAATCTTCTTCGCGGGCGATTATCTTGCCGTCCTTGATGCCAATGTCAAGCACCTCGACCTGCGAGGAGCTCACCACCATTCCTCCATGAATGACTGTGTCGTACTTCGTCACGGCGCTACTCCTTGATGATTGGGGCTAGTCGGTTTGTAACACACTTCGAGTTGCCTGGCTGCTGGTAGGCCTCTGGTCGCCGATCCCGCCGGTAGTGGAATGTCTGAGCATGAACTGAGAGTTCAGTGGCTTCAAGCTGGGCGCGGATCGCTAAATCTCCCTCTCGTAATGGTGCCTGTTCGAGGACCTTCCCAGAGGGGGTTATAACCATCGACCCTCCCGAGTAGTCGATCGACGCGTTGGGTCCGGCTTCGGAACCACCCTTGCAAGCGGCAACAACAAATACGCCGTTCTGTACAGCAGCGACAGTTAATTCTTCTTGGAGCATGCGCACACGCTCAGGTCGTGCAGTCGCAATGGGAACTAGCACGATTTGAGCTCCCGCATCGGCAACTGCACGCCAACTTTCGGGGAACGACCTGTCATAACAGATCACCGGTGCGATGCGCCCGAGTTCGGTGTCGAAGACAACAAATCCCTCACCGGGAGTGAAGAAATACTTCTCATGGACACCCGGATCAGTACTGTTGTTCTCAGACAGGTGCACTTTACGAAATGTCGGGGTTTGCTGTCCTATTCTGGGTCCACTGCAATATCTGCCCATCACGATGCTCCCGTTACCATCGATGATGAGGGTGCTGTTGTACAGCGTGGACGCATCCGGGTCTCGTTCGGCGAATGGTACGACCAGGTGGGTTCCGTGTCGTTCGGCAATCGACCGCAGTAACTTGATTTCCTCATCTGCATGCGTGTGGCCTTCCGAAAGCCAGGACCGATCCCGAGAAGCAGCAAAGTAGGGGGTAAGGCACAGCTCGCTGAAGACCACGAGCTGTGCATGTTGCTCAGCAAGTCTTTCGTCGACGAACTCTGCCAGAGCAGCCGTGTTGCCGCGAGGCCGCCATGGAATAGGCCCACCTTGGACGACGAGCACATCGACAACCTGCCGCATCGGTGACGGCCCAGTAGCCGGCGGTCTATCACTGGTTGTCATGGAAAAGTCTAGTCCTCTCGACTTTCACTAATTATAACTCTGTTATGTTATATATGACACAGAGCGGATCCTAGCCCGTCGGCTGGAGCGCAGCGGCCTCAGCAAGCGCACGTTTGGCCAGTGCCTCGATAAGGCGTCGCCGGTAGCGGGCACTTCCATGAACGTCGGAACCAACTGCGAATTCGGCTCCCACGGCTGCGGCAGCTTCGCTGAATGTCTCAACACTCGGCTCTGCACCAGCAAGAGCATCCTCTGCGGCTCTCAATCGTGCCGGATACAGGCCACCGAATGCTGCAATCGCGGCACTCACAATCTGATTTCCTGCTTCGTTCATTGTTAACACCGTGGAGACACCGGCTGTGGCGAAGTCGCCTGCACGTTCTTGAAACTCAGCGAAGCCTGGCCTCATGGTCGGAGTGGAAATGGGAATTGCGACACCAACAATCATCTCGTCAACATCGGCGGTTGTTTCAAGGAAGCGATCAGCAAACAAGTCAGTGGCACTCAGTGTTCTGCGCCCTCGTAAGGAAACGACGTCAAACATTGCATCAAGCGCGAGGAGCGTCGCCGGGTACTCAGCTGCCGGGTCGTTGTGGGCGACCGAACCTCCGATCGTTCCGCGATGGCGAATCGACGGGAAACCTATATGGGTCGTGGCAGTTACCAATAGTGGCACGTGCTGCCTTACGAGGGCAGAGTTTTCAATGTCGACTTCTGTGGCCGTAGCCCCGATTCGTAAGAAACCACCTTCCTCAACGATGCAATTCAGTTCAGTAGCTCGATTAATGTCAATGAGGTAGTCGGGGCGCACCAAGTGGTAGTTGAGCATCGGCCCCAAACTCTGGCCTCCAGCAATTATCTTGGCCTCACTACCCTCATCTGCGAGAAGAGTGACAGCCTCTTCGGTAGTCTCCGCTATCCGGTACTCGAACGGAAACGGCTTCATGCCAGCTCGCCTTGAGCATCAAGAGCATCAAGAGCATCAAGAGCATCAAGGGCATCAAGGACACTCTCAGGCGACAGTGGAAGTGCCGTGATCCGAATTCCGATCGCGTCATAAACAGCGTTCGCTACCGCTGCACATGTCGGGACGACTGTCGCTTCCCCCACTCCCTTGGCACCAAAGGGACCGGCGGGCTCCGACGACTCGACAATATGGGCGACAATGGGTGGCGCGTCTAGCGAAGTCGGGACTCCATAATTGTGCATCATTGAGTTGAGAAGTTCGCCGTTCTCAATGTGCATCAGCTCTGTAGTCGCTTGGCCAAGACCTTGCAAACCTCCTCCTTCAATTTGACCCTCCACCCCCGCAGGGTTGATGGCTACGCCAACATCGTTGGTTCCCACCAACCGAACGACATCTACGTGGCCTGTCTCGAGGTCAACTTCGACTTCGGCAAATTGCGCTCCAAATGAATAGGCCGCTGACTGGTTGCCATAGCCCTGTGGATCGGTCTTGACCGTTGGTGGGTCATAGAAGCCCTTGCCCCATATGAGTTGGCCACCCGGCCGGAAATGAGCATTCCGTGCGATTTCTGGAATGGTCGCCTGCGCTTCGCTCATGCCGGCAACGAAAACCTGGTTGTCGTGCAATGAAACATCGGTGTCTGCACATTCGAGCTGACGACAGATCTCCTCAATCAGCACTCCACGTGCTTCGCGCGCCGCTGTCAGGACTGCGTTGCCGGCACAAAAGACGTTGCGCTGGGCATGTGCGCCTATGTCCCATGGCATCAGGTCAGTGTCAGATTGCTCCAGATGGATGCGATCGATCGACACCCCGATCTCCTCAGCAACGATTTGGGCGAAGACAGTGCTCCCGCCGCTACCAATCTCTTGGCCACCGGTGTTGGCGGTAATAGAGCCATCATCTTGCATGATTATCACGCAGCCGCTGGAGTCGCTATCACCTTGATCACGTGCGCCGCCTCCCACATTGATGCACGACGACATACCCAACCCGCGGACCTTAGATCCAGCCCTCTGCTTCTTGCCATGGATGGAATCCCAGTTTGAGAGTTCTCTGCCCTTTCGGAGAACCTCCTCGTACTCACAACTACCAATCAACTGGCCAAAATAGCTTTCGCTATTGGGCCGATTGCCGTTCTTGATGCGGAGTTCGATCTCGTCGATCCCAAGCTTTTCGGCCAGCGCAGTAACGAGTACCTCATGGGCAAAATTGACTTGGGGATTGCCATAGCCACGGTAGGCACTCGCGTAGGGGTTGTTCGTATAGGCCACCTCGGAATGAACCCGAGTGTTAGCTACTCGATAGAGCGTCATCGCATTCTTCGACCCGACTCGGGCAACACCACTGGCTTGAGCGACATAGGCGCCGCTATCAAGAAGCATGTCGAGATCAAACGCTGTCATTGTGCCATCGGCCTTTGCGCCGAGGGTCAACTTCATGTGGATCGGATGACGAAAGCGAGTAGCTAGAAACTCCTCCTCACGCGAGTACTGGATTCGTACTGGCCTACCTGCCTGCTTAGCCAACAGTGCCGCGATCGGATCTAGAGGATGCATCTCCATCCGACCTCCGAAGCCTCCTCCGGTTGGCATCTTGACGATCTTGACGTCCCCTTCGGTCAGGCCAAGTACGTGGGACAGGTGTGTCCGGAGCTGAAATGGCATCTGGGTGGAGGCATACATCGTGAGGCGCCCGCCCGCGTCCCAATCAGCGAGAGCCTGATGCGTCTCCATAGCCACAGGGTGGACTGGAGATGAATAGAACTCTCCAGATACGACAACGTCAGCTTCCAAGAGGGCCTGCTCAACATCACCGCATCCGTAGTCGAAAACATCGACGACATTGCGATCAATGCCTTCGTGTATCGATGGCGCTCCAGATTCGCGAGCCTCAAAAGGATCGAAGACTGCAGGTAGTTCCTCATACTCCACCTCAATCAGATCGACCGCTGACAGCGCTATGTGTTCATTGTCCGCCGCCACCGCAGCTACCTCATCGCCAATAAATCGGACCTTGTCACGCTCAAGTGGCATCTTGTCAGCAAGCTGTTTGTTGATGACTCCTTGGAATCCAAAGGTGTTCCCGAGGGTGTCGGCACCCGTCAATACCGCTCTCACACCTGACAATGCCTCCGCTGCCGATGTATCAATCGACACAATTCGGGCGTGCGGGTAGGGGCTCCGCAAGATCTTGCCTACAAGCATCCCCGGAAGGTCGAAATCGGAACCGTAAACCGTATTACCAGTCACCTTGTCGAGCCCGTCGACTCGCATGATCGACTTGCCGACAACCTTCCATTCAGTTGGGTCAACGACGGTCACGTCTGTGGCTCCTTCGCTTGGGCGCTTCGTTGAACGAGTCGCACTGCGTCAAGAATCTTGACGTATCCGGTGCAGCGACAGATATTGCCTGACAACCTGGCCCGCACCTCTTGCTCATCGGCGGCGTGGTCCTTGGCGAGGATCGACACACATGACAAGACCATGCCCGGTGTGCAATATCCACATTGCAGGCCAGTCGCCTCCAGAAACGCTTCTTGAACCGGGTGGAGTTCACCCCCCAATGCCAGACCTTCGATCGTTGTGATGCTTGCCCCATCAAGGTCTGATGTCAGCACGACACAACTTGCGACGGCATTGCCATCGACCAGAAGCGTGCACGAGCCACACCGTCCTTCTTCGCATGACATCTTTGCGCCAGTCAGAAACAGGGAGCTCCGGACAGTCTCAAGTAGTGTCTCGTTGCCTGGGACATCAAGTTTGTATTCCTCCCCATTGACAGTCAGTGAGACGCTGGTCGTGGTCATGTGAGGCCCCCTGAAGTGTCAGCCTTCGCTGCGACTGATCGAATGAGGCGCTCAGTGACGACACGGGTCATGCGCTGTCGATACCGTGCTGATGCCCACCAATCGTCATCGGGTTCGATCGCGGCCACTGCAGCATCGCCAAGAACATCTACGACTTCTGACACCGGAAGCCCCAGTTGCATGATCTCTCGCGCAGTTCGAACTTCTCGCGGGGTGGGAGTTGCGTGGGCAACGCTCAACCTGCCACCGAGAACCCGTCCATCGGCACTGAACTCAATAACCGCGCTAGCAGCAACAACGGGGGTCGATGTAGCGAGTCCGGCACGGATCGCCAGATGTCCGCTATGAGCCGAAGACACCGGATGCGGAATCTGGACTCCAGTGATCAGTGCACCGTGCGGAAGCGTGGTCTGGCCCGGCTTTTCGAATAGATCGTCAGCAGCGACCACACCCGACCCGGTAACGCTGTCATAGAAGATTGTTGCACCGAGTGCAATCATGGATACAGCGAGAGTGCCCTCCGGTCGTGCCGCTGCCAAATTTCCAGTGATCGTTGCAAGCGGTTCGATCAGTGGAGATCCAAACTCGGTGAGGGCCATATGCAGTGCAGCCAACTGCGAACCCACTGGCTGGCAAACACGCAAATCGGCCACAGTTGTAGCCGGATCGATCCACAGCCCGTCGACCTCCTCGGGGCGGACCCAATGTTGAATTCGCTTCAGGTTGATGACGAGATCCGGTGGCCGCTGAGATGCACGCCACTGAGGAATAAGGTGCGTACCTCCTGAGAGGTAGCAGCTAGATGGATAGGCATCGCGCATCTCGACAGCCTCTTGAGCAGTGGAGGGATACACCATGTCGAATGGTCGGAGATGGAGCGGCAACTGGTTACCTCCTGAACGAGCTATCAACGTCTATCTGACTGATGCCCAAGAGTATGCCGATGTTAACATAAGAAACCTAGTTGCATTAAACGCAATTGAGTTTCCACTGGCGCACTACCGACAAGGGTCTCTATGAGAATGCAGCAGGAGTTCCGTCTAAACAAGGACCGCTCTGTGGTATGGAAACATTTCCAAGACGTGGCCGGTGTTGTGGACTGCCTACCTGGAGCTGAGTTGACCGAGCAGGTTGATGACCAGACCTATCGTGGGCAAATAACTACGAAGCTTGGCCCAGTAACGGTCACGTTTGAAGGTGAGGTAGTTATCACACCAAACCCGCAGGACATGACCGGCACGCTCAAAGGCCAGGGTGTCGACAAGAAGGGCGGCAGTCGAGGCGAGATTATCGTCGACTATCGACTCGATGGCAGCGGTGCTGACACCATCGTAGAAATGGATGCAGACGTGAAGCTCAGCGGAGCTGTAGCTCGTTTCGGGCGGGCTGCACTGCTTGAAGAGGTCACCAGAAGACTGATGGTTGACTTCACCAACTGTCTTGAAGAGCGCCTTGCTGGTCCGCACGAGGATCATTGTCCTCAGTTAGCTGAACCAGGTGTCGCTGAACCGTCCGAGTTGCGCGGTATTTCGCTCATCATCAAGAGTGCGTCTAGCGCGACTTGGAACACGACCGTCAAGTTCTTTCCCCGTCTGTGGCATCGTCTAATACGCCGTAGTTGACATCCCGAGCACCTAGTAACAATGAATGACATCACCTCGTATTTTCGCGACTACAACTACGCTCACTTCGACTTCACAAAAGAGTCGCTGGAGAAGTTGCACTGGCACGAACATGCCCCAGCGCTAGGTGCGACTGTCGAGGACTTTGAGTTACCGGTAATTGACGGAAACGAGTGGCGACTGTCGGATTGCCTTGGCGCTCCCGTTGTGATCGAGTTCGGTTCGTTCACCTGCCCCATCTTCTGCGGACGCATTGAGGCCATGGAGGATCTGGCGGCATCATTTCCCGATGCCACATTCGTCATCATCTATGTCCGTGAAGCCCACCCTGGTGAAGTCACGCCAAGCCATGACGGCATGGAAGACAAGATCGCGGCGGCGACTCGTCTCCAATCCAGTGAACAAATCCAGCGAGAAATCCTCCTCGATCATGTGGACGGGTCCATACATCGCCGCTTCGGCGCTAATTACAACGGCGTTTTCGTTCTTGACGCACAGGCCCGAGTGGTCCTTCGGCGCCGCTGGAACGAGCCTTCTGATGTGCGAAGGGCACTAAGCGCATTCGCGGATGGCCGTTATCCTGTCCCAAGTGATGCATTGAGCTTTGGGACACCATGCGATCGGTTACCTCCCGGTGAAGAGATCCTCAATCGTGGCGGGGTACAGGCATTGGTCGATTTTGCATCGAACGCACCGACCGGTATTGCCCGAATGCTCGAAGCATCATCAACTCGGGTTCGACAGTGTCTCGAAATCGGCCTTCACTCGTCCTGATCGGCCCACCCATTAACTGAGTGGGGTCCAACGTCGACAATCAGCGTTGTGGGCTCTCATTGGCAACGATCATCTCTGCCGTTTTCATCAGATCAGGGCCGATCTCATCACACAGCCGCTTCAACGGCATCTCGCTGGCACTACCGGCAACGTTGAGCCCACCGAGAACAGCACCAGACTCCTTGTCACGCACCGAGACAGCCACCGAATGCAGCCCGGGATGTGTGCCGCCGAGGTTGTAAGCGAATCCAGTTTCGCGGACCTCGGCCAACTCTTTTAGCAACGCATTGACCTCAGGCAGGGTGAGTTGGCGTTTAAGCAAGCCCCGTACCTCTGCATCTTGAAGGTTGGCCAATAGGACCTTTCCTATAGACGTGTGTGCAACTGGGAACCTGTCACCTGCAGTGATGTTCTGATTAAGAGCCTGGTCGGCAACTGCGCGGTCAAGGTACAGAATCTCATCACCATCCAATACGCCAAAGCTGGCTGCCCCTCCGTAGAGTTCAGCAACAACGGGCAGATGCTTAGCAACAACCGCCAACCAGCTCCACTGTGCTTGAGCTGCGAAACCAAGCGATCGCACCTGTGAACCGAGGGAATAGGCCTTCGTCGGCGGGGCAACGTGTAGATAACCGAGCTTGCTCAATGTGGTGCAATAGCGAAAGGCCGTAGCCCGGTCGACACCAAGGACTCGTGCAATGTCAGTGAGTCGCGGGGGCTCTGAGGCTTCAGCCACGATTTCGAGGATGCGTAGACCTCGGGCCAGTGAACGAACCTCGTACTGATTATTTGGTTTGGAGTCGTCAGACACTACTTCTCCACTTCTCTACTCAACTGACGTTAGAGCGTTACAACCCGTCAGATAGAGGCATGCCCGCCTCTTAACTAGAGAAGAGCTGGTGCGAAGAGTGTAACGGCGTTGCGTCCTACATAAGGGCCTCTACTCTCTCAAGCCACTGACGACCGAGAGTGGAGCACCATGGGCACGCGCAGATGTAGCGGTGGGCGTGATCGAGCATCTTGGAGCTCTGACCCGGGTCGGCAAACACCGCATCCGACCACTCAGAGCCCTACCCGCGGCATCTGGACTACCTTCAATGCATGACCGGCGGACTCCTGGATGGCTACGACAGGGGCGGTTTCTTCGATGAAGCCATCGGCGAGAACGGTACGGCCAGACCCGGCCAGGACAGCCTGGTTGGTTGGTTCGACTCCCTCTCTGCCGACGACCTGCGCTACCACTCGACGCTGCGAGACGACCTGCTCCTGAGCCGGGGCATCACCTTCACCGTCTACGGCGAATCCCAGGGAATCGAACGGACCTGGCCCATGGACCTCTTTCCACGGGTAATCACCGCCGAGGAATGGGCGGTCCTCGAACAGGGCCTCGCCCAGAGGGTCAATGCCGTCAACCACTTCTTAGAGGACCTCTATGTGGGCGAGCA
>PVBE011372501.1_pt1 | contig 32792 bp, 32 predicted proteins | sample 1631181 | NCBI WGS metagenome assembly PVBE01 (sample SAMN08397723, study PRJNA350692) | Marine metagenome, whole genome shotgun sequencing project. | isolation source: water | place: Pacific Ocean | collected 2012-04
GAGCGGACGAATGGGCTCGCTTGGAAAGCGTGTGAGGTCTAACCGGCCTCCGTGGGTTCGAATCCCACACTCTCCGCCATGAACGACGATGAAGCAATGCGTCTCGCTCTACGAGAGGCTGAAAGTGCAATCCAACATGAAGATGTGCCTGTAGGGGCATTAGTCATAGTTGATGGCGTGGTTGTCGCTTCTCGTCATAACGAACGCCAATTGACCGGTGATCCAACCGCTCACGCCGAAATTTTGGCGCTGAGAGATGCAGCTTCTCATTCAGGAACCTGGCATCTAGATAATGCGACGCTCGTGACGACTCTGGAACCCTGCCCTATGTGCGCAGGAGCAGCCCTCAACGCGCGTGTTGCTCATGTTATTTTTGGGGCACATGATCCAAAGGCTGGTGCAACTGAAACGTTGTACAACTTGTTGGATGATCCCCGGTTAAATCACCAGGCAACAATAACGAGCGGTGTCTTGGCTATCGAATGCGGCGAAATTCTGACCCAGTTTTTTGCTGAGCGACGGTGAAGTCTTCGATCACCGCTGCCCTTGTCACAATCGAAATGGCGGAAGGTGTGGGATTCGAACCCACGGTGACCCGGAGGCCACAACGGCTTTCGAGGCCGCCCCATTCGTCCGCTCTGGCAACCTTCCGTTTCTGATCCTATCTCTCGTCATAGCTTCGAACATCAACATGAACGGTCATATATAAGCGTTGTTTGCAGCTGAGTTGCTCTTGCCGCCTAATGTCATCTTGTGATGTCGGAACCTTGGCCTTCGTCAGCTTCTTTTCTTCAATTGTGTGATCATTTATTAGCGTGGTCATTGATGAACTCCGCTGGGCAAATGAAAGCTAAACCACAGTGACGGAGACACATACTTGGTCTGTCGGAGACCTGTGTGAAGCCATTAGAGATACCTTCGCCGCAGTATTTCCTGAGGAGATATGGCTTGAGGGTGAAATTAGTGGTCTTAAGTTCCATTCTTCGGGCCACGTGTATTTCGATTTGATTGAGCCCGATACGAACGACAATCGGATTGACAAGATGTCAGTCGTTTTATGGAAGGGGCGCCGACAAGCAGTGGAATCTGTCTTGAACCGCGCTGACGCAGGGCCATTAACCGAGGGAATCAAAGTCCGCATTAGAGGTGAACTGTCCTTCTATGCCCCTCAAGGCCGAGTCCAAATTCAAATGACAGCAATTGACCCCCACCACACACTCGGACAACTATCGGTTGATAGGGAACGGGTCTTGCAGTCGTTATCAAAAGCTGGCCTTTTGGAAACCAATAGGTCCCTTCAGGTTCCATCTGTTCCTCTCCACATTGGGTTGGTTACTTCCGATGGGAGCGCTGCATACAACGACTTCGTCAACGAGATCTCTTCAAGTAGTTACCCTTTTAAAATTTCGCTTGTACATTCGTCGGTTCAGGGAGCCGAAGCGGAAATCAGTCTGGTAACGGCCGTACAAAAATTGGCGAACACAACTGTCGACGTAATTGCAGTAGTCAGAGGTGGAGGAGCCCGAACCGACCTGCTTGCATTCGATCTCGAAAGCGTCGCCAGGGCTATAGCTCAATCACCTGTTCCGGTCTTTTCGGGCATAGGCCATGAGATCGACCGATCGGTAGTCGACGAAGTCGCTCACACAGCATTCAAAACACCAACTGCTTGTGCCGCAGCCTTAGTCCAAACCGTGACTACGTTTGACCAGAAGCTAAATGACTCCGCCCGTCGGATCGTCAATCTTGCGAACAACCGCCACGACCGAGCAGCAGAAATGGTTTCGTCAGCTGCTCGCGCGATCAACGACCGGACACGTCGAACTCTTGACGTGAAGGAAGGGCAGCTAGCGGCTGCGAGTGGCCGCTTGCGCGATCTTTCGCTAATGGCGATCAATCGCAACGTTGAGAAATACAACCGAATCTTCGACTTGTTGCAGGCACTTCACCCAAACCGGGTGCTCGCTCGAGGATTTTCGATCACCCGAGACGAAGCGGGGAATGTACTACGAGGTGTTGTGCCCAATGGCACCACGATAATCAGCGAAACAGCTACTTCTCTCATCACCAGCACAGTCACAGAGTCAGAACTTCGGAATGACATGGAGGAAACATGACCGAGGAAGAACTCACCTTCCAAAAAGCCACGCAAGAACTAGACGCAATTTTGAAGAAACTCGATGGCGATGACGTGAATATTGATTCGTTGACTATTGATTTGCAGCGTGCGTCGGAGTTAATCGAATGGTGCAGGGGGCGCCTTGAAACCACACGGCACGAGGTTGAGCGAATTGTGACGGACCTCGACAAAGATTAAGGCTCGCTGGTACGTTCGATTTCGTAAAAAATGTGAACCAAGGGAGTCGGTGGGTACCCCCTCGGTTCACGGAACGCCCTCGGATCGGTGGGAGATCCGGGGCGCATGCCATGCGGCACCCATCAGGATGCACGCCAATTCTATTTTCAACGGGCACGTGCAAGGCTTTTACTAGTTCGAATGCCCGTTTCTTTCGTGCAGGATCATAACCAAGAGCTAGCGTTTATTAGTCCATCTTCAGAGTATTTTTGGGGTCAAATTGAAAAAAGATCAGCCGTATGGAAGTTGGTCCTCGGAACTCACCTCCGGGGAACTCGCGAGCGGCGCAACTCGTCTGTCTGAGGCTCGCGTTTTTAACGATGAAGTGCTGTGGCTCGAAGGCCGACCAAAAGAGTCAGGGCGGATAGCCATAGTCAAATTTGATGGCGTTAACACCGTCACGGTCGGACCAAAAGATCTCAATGTCAGAACGTTGGTGCATGAGTACGGCGGAGGTGCTTGGCTGCCTACCAACAACGGGATTTTAATATCACGTTTCGAAGACCAAAGGCTTTGGCTACTCAATGATGACTTTCACCCAGTAACAGCAGAACCATCTGTTCCTAAAGGGTTGCGGTACTCAAACGGAGTCGCGATTCCCGAGAGCACTGACACAATTTGGGTTGTCGAACAGCACTCGGACAGCGGTGCTCATCCTCAAAATTTGTTGGCGACAATCACCCCAACCGGCGACATCATCGAAGTGGCGTCAGGGGCAGATTTTTACTCCTCACCCACAGTTTCTCCCAATGGCCAGTTGCTTGCATATTTGTCTTGGGATCATCCGTCAATGCCATGGGACCATGTGCGGCTACATGTTGCACAACGGCATGGGAGTGGGTGGGCTCAGCATCGAGTGGTGCTCGACGGCCCGGCGCTACAACAACCCCAGTTCTCGCCCGATGGTCGGCTTCATGTTATTAGCGACGCCACAGGTTGGTGGAACATTCACGAAGTTGACGTCCCCAACAACTCATCTCACCCAGTTGTTCAAGCGGAAGTTGAGTTCGGCGTTCCTGGGTGGGTGTTTGCCCAAAGTACCTATGCCTGGGCTGGCGACACCATCTGGTGCACTTGGATTGATCAAGGGATTGGACACGTGGGCCAAATCGTGGATTCTCGGTTAGTCGAAATTGACTGCGGTCTAACCGAATTCAACGGCTTAGAGATCTTGGGCGATGGACGAGCAATCACGATTGGTGCCAGTTGGGAAACAACAGCTGCCATTCGCGCAATACATGCCGACGGTTCAACTGAACAGATAAGTACGTCGCGACCGTTACCTATAGCGCAAGAAGAAATTTCAGTTCCTGAAGCTGTTGAAATCATCGATCCGTCGGGGGAAGCCACTTACGGCTTTCATTTCGCTCCTAACAATTCCACTTATTTCTGTTCTTCGGAGTTACCACCTCTCATGGTTCTCAGCCACGGCGGCCCTACTGGAGCCGCGCGATCCTCTTTTGACCCTGCTGTTCAGTTTTGGACGAATCGGGGGGTCGCAGTTGTGGACGTGAATTATCGAGGGAGTACCGGTTTCGGTACAACGTACAGAAACAAGCTCCGAGGCCAATGGGGCATTGCTGATACCGAAGACTGTATTGCGGCAGCAAAATTTCTTGCTGACAACGACTTGGTTGATTCTGAACGGCTGGCAATAAAGGGTGGCTCCGCTGGGGGGTTCACGACGCTCCGTGCACTAACAACGAGCAAGCTTTTCGCAGCCGGAGTGTCGCGCTATGGAGTGGCAGATCTTGCAACTCTGGCTCGAGACACACACAAGTTTGAGGCTCGTTATCTCGATTCGTTAGTTGGCGAATGGCCTGCTGACAAGGACATCTACGACGAACGTTCGCCTATCCACCACACACACCGATTGTCGACTCCCATGATCGTTCTACAGGGCTCAGATGACCCGGTTGTTCCGCCGTCACAAGCTGAACAACTCGTAGAGGCATTAACGAATGCAGGGATCCCCCACTCTTATGTTCTTTTTGAGGGGGAGAGTCATGGCTTCCGTAAAGCGGAGACAATCGCCCGTGCTTTAGATGCAGAGCTTTCTTTCTTAGGACAAGTTCTCCGGTTCGATCCGTCAGATCTGATTGAGCCGGTTGAAATTTTGTGACTTCAACCCGACGTGGTTGACGTTGTTGTCTCTATGACCTGATCACCCGAACCTTCTGTAGTGGTTGGGGGCTCGGGGTCATGTTCTTCGCACCTTCCCTCGATGACATCAACTATGCGGTCATATCGGTCGCCACTTGAAATCGGAGTTGCCCCTCCCCGGTAATCCAGAACATGGGGATGAAAGCGGTAGCCCTCTACATAAGGCCCGTCGAAGCTAATTTCTAAAACACCGCTATCGCCGGTTATCCCGTAGCGCGGATGCCACGCGAAGTTACCCAGCGAATATGCAATGACAGTGCGATCAAAAGTCTCTATGGGTTGCAAGACGTGAGGGTGATGCCCAAGGATTAAGTTCGCTCCTGCTTCGATGAGGTCACTGGCTAGGGCTCTTTGGTCTTCACTAGGACAAGTCTCGCGTTCAATCCCCCAATGCACACTCACGACAACTACATCGTTACCCGCTGCTGCCGCCCGAACCGCGGCTAAAACCCGTGGGATCGCCCACTTCGCATCAGCAACTCCGGGGCGATCAGCTGATGCCGCAAAACCGCCTGGAACAACAGCGGTCGCGGATACGAAAGCAACACGTATGCCGTTGTCCAATGTCAGGACTCGAGGAGCGTAAGCCTCCGCATTATTTGACCCCGCTCCGGGACGCAAAATATTCACTTCGTCTAGAACTGAAAGTGTGTCAGCGAGACCTACCGGGCCGAAGTCAAGTACATGATTGTTAGCTAACGACACCACGTCTATTCCCGCTCCGGCAAGGGTTAACGCAGCCGACCCAGGGGCTCGGAAAACGAATTCTTTGTCATAGGGCTCCCCGCGTTCTGTGATCGCCATTTCAAGGTTCACAATTGCTACATCTGCTGATGCAAGGTTTGGTTCAACGTTCGCAAACGGATCAATGCCTTCAGGTTCAGTGAGGTCGAGGAGCACGTCCCCACCTGCAAGGAGGGTCCATGGCTGCCTCTGCGTTGTTGTAGTCGTCACACTGTGGGTGATGGCCTCAGTAGTCGTAGCAACATCGTTGAGTTGATCGGTACTTTCGTCAGCCGGCGTTACTTCACTCGTCTGAGAAACATCTACCGGTTGATCGGGTTCTTCGACGCTGGTTGTCGTGGTTTCACGGGCGACAAAGATGGCCTTCTCCGCTTTAGGTTCCGCGCACGCGACAGTGAGAGCGGAACACACAGCGACGGTGGCCACAAGAATGCAACGGCGGTACACGGCGGCTGAGTCTACGGTGCCCGCTAGCGTGCACCTGATGTACAGCTTCGTTCGCGAACCTAAGTGGATAGCGGCGCACATCCTCACATTGCTTCTGTTGGGCGCTTTCGTAACTGCTGGTTTCTGGCAGTTCGGACGGCATCAGGCGCGAGGCGAACGTAATGAAACCGTTTTAGAACGATCTGACGCCACTTCTCTTAGTGGGAGCGATCTTTTCGGGTCAGATGAAGACATCGAATTTCGAGTGGTGAATTTGCAGGGAACGTGGTCAACTGACGACGCTGTCCTGATACGTAACAGAAGCCATCAAGAAATGGCAGGTTGCCATTTAGCGGTTCCGTTGGCTCTTAGCGATTCACGAGCGGTTCTTGTCGTGGCCGGATGGCTTCACCAAAGCTCGTGCGTTGTTGATCAATTTGAATCACCAACGGAAACCGTCTCACTGACTGGCCGGGTGCGTCTAAGTCAGAAGCGTGGAGCTATCGGAGCACGTGATCTTTCGGGTGGGGTACTTAGTTCTCTAGCGCGAACTGATGTGGGCCGAGTAGATCAACAAGTGTCATTCTCATTGGCCCCGGTTTATGTTGAATTGATGACTAGCAGCCCTGAAGTAGCTGTTGCTATCCCACTCGAACCGCCCCCCACTCACCTCGGACCTCATTTGGCTTACGCGGTGCAATGGTTTCTATTTTTTGTGGTCGGCGCAGTCGGGTATCCGTTGGTTCTACGTCGACACGCCCGCCAGGGGGAGGCAGAAAATCTAGGGCCTGTCGACGATTAGACCGCTGAGGTCATCCGTTCGATGATCATGGTAAGCATCTCTGGTGAGGTCGCAAAGTTCAGTCGAACGTGACCGGCTCCTTCAACTCCAAAATCCAACCCGGAGTTAAGAGCAACTTTTCCTCGCGACATGAAAACCTCTGCAGGGTCGTCACCGAGATCCAACTCACGGCAATCGAGCCAAGCAAGATAGGTCGCTTCCGGCGGTCGATACCGAACCTGTGGGAGATGTTCGCTCAACAACTCGGACAGCAAGTGTCGGTTGTGGTCAAGTCCTGCGACTAATTCCTCTATCCAGGCGTCTCCATGTTCCCAACCAGCGACAGTGGCGACTTGTCCTAGTCCATTTATGCCGCCAATCATTCGGCTACGGATTTCTTTCAGTTGCGGCGAATACTGCTGCGACGAACTATGGACAAAGGCCATTCTCAAGCCTGCCATGTTGAATGTTTTGGTAGCTGCAGTGAGGGTGACAGTCCGCTGCGCAGCGACGTCACTTATTGATGCTGCTGGGATATGTCGTCGAGGTGAGTAAACCAAATCACAGTGAATTTCGTCGGAAATCACTAGGAGGTCATTGCGGTCAGCTATCTCAACGACCTGAGCTAGGTCTGTTGGGGTCATGACATAACCGCATGGATTGTGAGGGTGGCACAACAGTAAGGCCGAAACATTGTCCTGGGCTGCTACCTCGTCTAAATGGTCGAAGTCGAGAGCCCATCCTGTTTCAGTTTCCAACAACGGATTCGCTACCCAAGTTCGTCCTGTGCCCTCGACGCTTGAGTAAAAGGGCGGGTAGACGGGTGTTTGTACGACAATCCCTGAACCCGGTGGCGTCAAGGTGTGGAGAACCCATTCGAGGCCTTGTATGACGTCATGGACTCGTAGAACATCTGAGGTGTCGACATCCCAGTCGAACGCATGCAACATTCGCAATTTGAATGCTTCCAGAACAGGTATTGGCTCGTCATAGAACCCATAGCCAAGTCCGCCTGTGTTAATTCTCTCTACCACCGCTTCTTTGATGAAGTCCGGAACTTCGACATCCATATCAGCAACCCACGCGGATAAGACGTCGCTGCCATGGCGTTCCCATTTGATACCCGGTCGATTCCGGACACGATCGAGGTTTAGATCAAAGATCACGGGGAGAGGCTACGCCGTAGCGGTCAGTAAAGTCCGATCATTCGACCAGCGAGGGCTATGACAGCAGCTATGAGAACCGGCCTGATTATTTGTTCTCCTCCTCGCACAGCTACTCGCGCGCCCACCCAGCCGCCTATTGCGAAGCCAATAGCTAGCACCACAGCGAATGCCCAGTCGACCTGGCCACGTGCAATAAAAACAGGTAACGCTATAGCTGTAAGAACGAAGATCACGACTACTTTGACCGCGTTTGCATTTACCAAATCCAGGCCGGATCTTGACAATGCAACAACGATGAGCAAACCAACTCCCGCTTGAAAGGCACCTCCATATAACCCGATCCCGAAAAAGACAACTGCGGTTAAAGCTGGGTGCCAGTTGATTTGGGATCCGGTCGTTCTGGGGGGTCGAAGGCTGATAAATAGCAATGGGATCATCAGAACGCCGAAGATTTGCTCAAAGGCTTCATCGGTGACACTTGAAACAAGAAGTGATCCCACCAGCGAACCAACGGTGACTGGAAGAATCACGGGGATAGCTCGTCGGAATCCCCGGATACCTTCTTTGCGGTAACTCGCCACCGATGAAGCGTTTTGGACGAGCACACCGACCCGATTAGTTCCATTGGCCACCAACCCTGGTAGCCCTACGAAGACGTTGAGCAGGGCGACCGTGAGCAGAGAGCCGCCGCCTGCCATCGCATTTACTATCCCTGCGACGATCCCGGCGCCCACAACCAACATGGCGTCAATCAATTCCATCCCTGCAATCATTGCCGGTATTTGTTCTCTAAATAGCACTAGTTCAAGAATCTCTTCGCGATATCGGTCGCGCGACATCTACTCTCGGTGGTATGGCCGGTAACACCTTTGGTGAACAATTCCGTATTACTACTTTCGGCGAATCCCATGGAGGAGGTGTCGGAGTCGTTATTGACGGCTGCCCTTCCCGTCTTGAACTCGACACGAGCGACGTTCAGGTCGAACTTGATCGCCGACGCCCCGGCCAGAGTCGTCTTGTGACTCAACGCAATGAAGACGACTTGGTAGAAATTTTCAGCGGATTGTTTGAAGGTCGCACTTTAGGTTCCTCAATAGGAATGCTGGTGCGAAACGAGGACGCCCGGCCTGGTGCTTATGAAGAAATGAAAAGTATCTACCGGCCAAGCCATGCTGACTGGACGACTGAAGCTAAGTATGGGGTCAGAAATTGGCAAGGGGGCGGTCGAGCATCGGCTCGTGAAACCATCGGCCGTGTCGCTGGCGGAGCGGTGGCTCGCAAAGTAATCCAGCATGTAGCGGGAATCGAAGTTGTTGGTTGGGTGAGCTCAGTCCACGGTATAGATGCTCAAATTGACGGCGCGACTGTTTCTCGTGAACAAGTGGAGGCGGACCCTACAAGGTGCCCTGACCCCGATTCCGCAGCGTTGATGACCACCGCAATTGAGGCAGCGCGAAAGGATGGCAACTCTTTAGGAGGGGTCGTAACGTGTGTGGCCAGAAATATGCCTGCCGGGTTAGGCGAACCTGTTTTCGACAAACTTGATGCTGAACTGGCAAAAGCTTTGATGTCGCTTCCTGCGGCGAAAGGATTTGAGATTGGTAGCGGGTTCGCTGGAACATTGATGACCGGACGCGAACACAACGATCCTTTCGTGCCGGGGTCAGATGGTCGCCCTGCTACGTCAACCAATAACAGTGGTGGGGTTCAAGGTGGGATCAGCAACGGTGAAGATTTAGTACTTAGGGTTGGCTTCAAACCAACCGCAACAATTGCTTCGGCTCAAGAAACTGTCACTCGAGACAACGAATCAGTGACTCTTGAAGCAAAGGGAAGACATGACCCGTGCGTTCTTCCTCGCGCTGTCCCAATGGTGGAAGCGATGGTGTGTTTAGTTTTAGCGGACCAGTTGTTACGTCAACAAGCCAACACTGTCGCTTAATACGAGCCGCTGTCCTAGTCGTCTCGTTCTTCCCGTAAGAATTTTTGAAATTCCGCAGCTAGATCATCACCTGATGGCAGGTCTGTTTCGTCGGCGCGGTCGGCTTCTTCTTCTAGTTGTCGGACATAGCCGATTATCTCAGAGTCTTGTTCAACTGCTTCGCTGACCCGTTGTTCCCATTCCAGGACACTGGCATCTAAGTCGGTGTAGCACGTTGGGACACCTGTGACTTTTTCGAACTCAGCGAGAAGCGCTCTTGTTCCCTTCGGATTTGGAGGTCCTGCAACGTAATGGGGTACGCCTACTCGTAGTGAGATAACGGGAAGGTCTGCCCTGTCTAGAGCATCGTGCAACGTGCCGATTATCCCGGTTGGGCCTTGATAGCTGGGCCTGTCAAGCCCAAGTCTTCGGGCAAGGTCGGCGCTAGCCGCGCTGCCTTTCACTGCTGATGGACGCGAATGTGGGATACCAGCAACCATCGCTCCTAGTGTGACAACCATTTCGCATCTGGTATCTCGGGCGATTTCAACGACCGAATCACAGAATGTTCGCCATCGCATTCGCGGTTCAAGCCCAGACAGGAGCACTAGGTCATGGGGGAAGTCATTTTCGATGACGTGAGCATCCAGGGATGGCCACTTGATTCGCCGCTCACCATCTTCAGCTATTTCGACGTGCGGTCGATTTTCTTGAAAATCGAAAAACTCTTCAGGGTCTATTCGCGCAACTCTTCTGGCTTCGTATTGGTCGACGATCCATTGGATTGCCCCAGTCGCGCATTCGCCGGCATCGAACCAACCTTCGAAAGCAACAACTAGGAGTGGGCTTTGAAGACTGGGCGCCTCGTCCCATACGACTTCGGTCATGACACCACTATTGCGTACTGAAGCACGTCATGAAAAGTTAAGTGAGGTTGAGGAAACGTTTTATTCTGTGGTTGGTTTTCGGCGCGCTCTTCGGGTGGGGTCAAAAGGTTAGAAAAGATAGTGGTTGTAAGGTCTTCAGATCACTGGTTAGAAGTCCCAGCGACGAAAGACTGTGGACCTGGTCACCTATGACTAGTGATCGTTGAATTCTTGCTCGCCAGTCGAAGTCAACCCAGCAGTGCTGCCTCTCAACTTCTGTCTCGTTCTCCCGTTCCTCGACCCACCTTTCACATCTCACTTTGGGATCGGATTTTAAGTGGGTGATCCGGCCACGTTCCTGGAGTGATCGTCCGTTGAGTTCTAGTGCTATCGCTCCTGAGAATGCGTCGCCGTCCGGGTTTGCTATGTGGTGAGTTGTAACGGGCAATACGAAAAGATTCTCGTTTGGCCAATGCAAAAACGCCCGAGCGTTGAATTCGATTTCGCTAGTTCCGCCAGGTAGTTGCCATTGATCAACCCGGACCGGTTTCGACAGGTCGCTGATATCAAACAAAGAGACCTGAGTCCCTAACGTCTGTCCAGTGTCTCGCGCGTCTTGTCCTACCCCTAGTAACAGATTGTCAGCGACGGGATGAAGGTATGCCGAGTACCCCAAGATCTTAAGCTCGCCAAGCACTTTGGGAGATTGCGGCTGTGACAAATCAATGGTGTACAACGGGTCGGTTTGGCGGAAAGTTACGACCGTCGCTATGTCACCGAGAAATCGGACTGCATAAATTCTTTCTCCTCTGCCAATGTTGTCCACCTGACCTATTTCGGAAAGCCCCCCATCAACTTCTTTGAGTACGGTCACGTAACTTTCACTGATGCTGTTCCCTGATCGTGACCACCACCCATGATCGGTGGTTGCTACGCGCAGGTGGTCGTCGTATTCCGAGATCGAGTATTGGTTAAGCACCGTCCCTGGTACCTGCCCAGAGCTCCGGTACAGGGTGGTCGTTGGGTCGCTGATGTCGAACTTGTGAATTCGGGTCGTTACTGCCGGTCCTTGATTTGAACTCGTTTCCCGATCGGTTTCTAGTTGCCGTTCGTCGAACCAGTCGGTTGTAGCGACGTACAAGTTATTTTGTGAGGAGTAAACCGTTTGACCGTCAGCAAGAACTGATGTGCTGGCAATCTGCTCTTCGAACAATTCTTCGCCGAGGTCGACCGTCACGATATTTAACATCTGAAGTCCACTGTTTGACGACGGGTGATAGATGCGTTGACACGAAGTCAGGGTTCCTTCTTTGAGTAGATGCCCCTCACTGTTTTCAAGCGCAAACCATGGCACCCAATTGTCAATTGTTGAGTCTTTGATCAGTTGACGATTTTTTTCCTCGGCTTGTCTCTCAGCTCGCAAGCCTGATCCGTCTGGATAAAACCATTCAAGACCTATTGGGCTGCTTTGGATGACAATTCGGGCAGCATTATCGACCAGTCGACTGCTTAAGTAATTCCCGTCAATGTGAAGGCGCCTAGTGATCCGAGGCGTTGGTTCGCTTATGTCAACACTGATCAGTGTGGTGATTGAGCTGTACCACCCCGGGTGGGAAATTTTAGATCGGTGACTGGGTGTTGTTGTGCCGTCCATTTGGCCAAATATGACGACGCGATCTCCCGACAAAAACATATCTTGCGCCCAAAATTTCTCGAACTGCAATTCTCCCAACTCGCGAATTTGTTGACCGGCGACATCTATGACATGGAGTTCATTTTCTACCAAGGCGACGACCCGACGGCCATCGGTCTTTACGATGTCAGGTTCGTCAACGCCCGCTTCCTGAATATTTGTTGTACTGAATTCAGCTTTCGAAGCCCCTGATGCCGAGTCGGTCCCTGACACTGAGTCGGCTACTGCTTCTGGCGAGCCACGCAACATTTCGCCGTCCATGGTTTCTGGGAAAAAACCATCTCCAATGCCCCACGGGCCGACCATGTCAACTGCGTTGGCCTTGACGTGGCGAAGGAACGGTGCGCATGACTCGAAGTGCGTGAGGCCAGCCGCAAGCTGGATCTGTGATGGCGGGAGCGGAACCGATCTATCTGGAGATACAGCATCTCCGGCATTGTCTGCGCTACAGGCACACAACAGCGCCGAAAATGTGAACGCAGCGATAATTTTCCGCACAGAAACTCCTATGTCGTAGCGATTTCCCATACAACGATCAGTGACCTGGTTTCGTTCCCTTTTAGAAGTTACGAAATAGTGACAAATGACAGGGCTCAGTCCCCAATGCCGGTTCCATCGACCAATCCACCCACCGTTCGGTCAGAGTAAATCCGGCTTGGCGTGCTGATTCGTCAAGGATATCGGTAGCAACGGGCTGGATTTTGGTGGTCACCGTTTCGCCTTCGGTAAATTCAATCCGGCGACAATCAATACCATCGGAACTGACGATGACCGCTCTGTCGGTTTCTACGGCGAGTGCGTACACGCCTCGTTCGACCGGTAGGCAACCTTCAACAACCACTTCGCATGAAGCCGTAGCGTGTGGCCATGGTGCTGAACCGCCGATTTCGTCGTCCAGCCACATAACCAAATCTGAGGGGCCGTCGGTGATGTTGATGCCGACGTTCATTAGAGCGTCATACAGGCGGGGACGACGGCTCCGTAGCGTGACCTTTTGGTGCCCTCGATCCAGACACCATTGGGCAATATCTGAAACATCGGACATGTTCACCAAGTTAGCGACAACATTGGGTCGCTGGGCTGGCATCATTTGCTGGTGCGCCAAATACCCCAAGGTACGTCGTTAAGGACCGGGGAAGCCTGGGCTATTGCGTTCACGTACTTCACGGTCGCTATTACGGTGTCATTGGTTCACAGCACCGCAGGTACTCCTACTTGGATCATTATCGCTGCAACTCTGCTCGTGAATTCAGCAACGGCAACTTTGGCGTACGCGGCGGTGACAGCTGCTGGAGGAAGTACCGCTGCGGGGGTGGCTGCTGGCTGGTTGACCTCCACAAGGTTTGGGGTACTTGCCGCAGCCTTGTCACCTCGGTTGTGGCCACAAAGATGGAAGCGTGCACTTGCGGCGTTTTCTGCATTCGATCCGAATATTGCTCTGGCTAACCGAGAGGACAGGGACGAGGATGTTCGCAGGGTTTATGTAGCGATGTCGCTTTGGTTGGTGCTGCCTTGGTGGCTGGGAGCTTCCGTCGGCGCTCTGATTGGCGATCTGGTATCAGATCCGAAGGCTTTGGGGATGGACGCCATGTTCCCCGCTTTGTTCATCGCCATCATCCGTCCTCAATTGACGACACAGAATGCTCGCCTCATAGCGGTCTTCGGAGCGGGTGTCGCGTTGGGGTTGGTTGAGATATTGCAGGGCGGCCTACCGTTTCTTGTCGCAGCACTTCCGGCGTTATTGGCGCTACGGGACAGAGAAGGTCGGAGCAGTCGATGCTGACGTGGGGCGTTGTTGCTGTGTTAGCTGTCGGTGTGTATGGGCAACGAGCTCTGGGAATGGCGCTTATCGACCCGAAACGAATGGGCGACCGAAGCCGACAAGTGCTCGCGATGGTGCCATTGTCAATTCTCTGTGCTGTGACTGCATTGCAGACTTTCAGTAGCCAAGGTGAACTTGTGTTTGATGCTCGGGTTGCTGGTATCGCAGCAGCGTCACTCTTGAGTTGGAAGCGAGCTCCAATGTTTCTGGTGGTTGTTGCGGCAGCTGGCGTAACCGCAGCGGTGCGGCTGTTCTAATGACTACGTTTGATTACCTAAAGACGTTATGACTACTCAACCAAGGCATCCCCACTTACTAAAAATGACCGACCCACCAATCATGGTGGGACATAGGTGTGTTACCTGCAAACGAGTCGCGTTCCCCCCGGACCCCTACGGTTGTGAGAAGTGTGGTTCACCCGCATCGACCTTTGAGCATTGGGATTTAGAAGCGCGTGGTTCAGTGCAGGCAGTGGCAACGGTGCACCGACATCACAGACCTACACCAGTTACGCCGTTCATGGTCGGCGTTATTGAATTGGTTGGGGGTCCAGTAGTGAAAGCCATAGTGGTGGGTGGGGGCGTTGTTGTCGGTAGCGCTGTTGAAGGGTTTTTGGTGCCCGACGAAGAAGACGACGATGGCAATGTGATGGTGGATTTACGTTTCCGAGTTGTCCAATGACTACACCGACCTTGTTGTCTACGAGACCGGTTTTTGTTGTCGGGATAGGTTTACATCGGTATCAGCGACGCAGTGATGCCACCTATGTGTCACTTGGCTTAACCGCTGTTCGTGAGGCCTTAGCTGATGCTGACGTTGACTGGACAGATGTCGACGCTGCCTACACAGGGACCGCTTTACTGGGTATGGGTGCGAGTCGGATAATGCTAAGCAAACTTGGCGCAACTGGCATTCCGATGACACAGGTTGAAAACGCGTCAGCTTCTGGATCTTCGTCAGTAGCTCAAGCATGTTTAGAAGTTGCGTCTGGAAGGTCCGATGTTGTGGTTGCTTTAGGGGTGGATAAACCCCGGGGAGGTCTCGGAGCGGCACCCGGTGAGGCAGGAATTCACAATCTTGAGGGCGGCTCTGTGGTTCCGTTCACTCACTTTGCTTTACTTGCGTCGGAGTACATGAACTTGCATCAGGTCACTGATGAACAAGTCGCGAAGGTTGCTGTAAAGAACCATAGAAACGGTTCCCAGAACCGTTTTGCTCAGCGCCAAAAAGTTCGAACCCTTGAAGAAATTCTTGCTGAGCCAATCTCTGGGTCGTTGACCAGGTTGCAATGTTGCCCCGTGGGTGAGGGAGCGGCAGCAGTCATTGTCGCTTCAGAGGATGCAATCAAGCGGCTACAAATTGATAGCTCCAGGGCGATGCAGGTTGTTGCCTCGACGACTAAGACCGAGGGACTTTACGGTGAGGGCGTTGGTATTGATGCAGCGTTAACAGCTGAAACTGGTTGGGCTGCATTCGAAGAAGCTGGTCTCGGCCCGTCGGAACTTGACGTGGTCGAGGTGCACGATGCGTTCGCTATAGAAGAGTTGTTATACGCCGAAGCCTTAGGGCTCTGTCAACCCGGTGAGTCGGCGTCACGTATCGAGTCAGGTGATTTCGACATTGGTGGAAGCTGTGCGTTTAGTCCCTCAGGAGGGCTGTTAGCGATGGGTCATCCGATTGGCCCCACCGGAGTGGGTCAAATAGCAGAGGTGGTGCGACAGTTGCGTGGCGAGGCGGGTCCTCGTCAACAGCCTGATGCCCGTATTGGCATGGCCCATATGGTTGGAATTGGAGCAGTGTGTGTGGTGCACATACTTCGTAAGCCGTAGCCCGATGTTCAACTATTTTGAGGGAAGCCAAGGTCTATTTGGCTCGATGCGGGATCAGGCCATCGCGCAGTAATTGCTTTCGCTCGGGTATAGAAACGGACCCCTTCAGGCCCATACATATGGGTGTCTCCGAAGAGGGAAGCTTTCCACCCTCCGAAGGAATGGTAGGCAACTGGAACGGGAATTGGCACGTTGATGCCCACCATTCCTACTTGCACTTCGTGTTGAAATTGACGTGCTACTCCCCCATCCCGAGTGAAAATAGCGGTCCCATTACCGAATGGGTTTGAGTTGATGAGGTCCATTGCTTCTCGGAAGGTTTCTACTCGTACGACGCTCAGCACGGGGCCAAAAATTTCGTCCTGGTAGCACTCCATGTCGGCTGTTACTTGATCGAGCAGCGTCGGTCCGTAGAAGAATCCATTCGCTGGGAGGTCGGCGGTACTTCCATCAACAACTGCTACCGCACCTGCTTGTTGGGCCCGCTGGACGTAACCAGCGACTCGGTCACGGTGTTCTGCTGTAATCAATGGCCCCATTTCGGAATCAGGTTCTGTTCCGACGCCGATTTTTAGGTCTGGGATTCGCTTCGAGATTGCTTCTACAAGTTCATCAGCGGCCGAGCCGACAGCTACCAGAGCACTTACAGCCATACATCGTTCACCTGCGGATCCATAGGCGGCGCTCACTGCTGCGTCCGCAGCCATCTCAATATCTGCGTCGGGCAGAACCAACATGTGATTCTTCGCTCCACCCAACGCTTGCACTCTCTTACCCGCTGAGGTGGCGCGCTCATAGACATAGCTGGCTATTGGGGTTGACCCGACAAAACTGATAGCGGCAATGTCGTCATGGTCGATCAGGGCGTCTACGGCTTCTTTGTCGCCGTTAATTACTGAAAATACTCCCGGCGGGAGACCAGCTTCGATGAACCATTCGGCGATGAGCATCGACGCTGAAGGGTCTCTCTCTGATGGTTTGCAAATGAAGGCGTTTCCGCATGCAATGGCTGTAGCGAACATCCAGGCTGGAACCATGGCTGGGAAATTGAAGGGGGTGATGCCGGCGACAACACCGAGCGGTTGTCGAAGGCTGTACACCTCGATGCCTGCTGATACTTGTTCGTTGATTTCACCTTTGAGGTGATGGGCTATGCCGCAGGCAAATTCAACGTTTTCGAGTCCGCGTGCAACTTCGCCTGCTGCATCGGATACTACTTTGCCGTGTTCACTGCTAATGACTCTCGCAAGTTCATCGGTTCGTTCGGCGAGCAGCTCGCGGAAGCGAAACATAATTTGGGTTCGTTGGGTGAGAGAACTTTCAGCCCAGTCGATCGCGGCCTTCGCAGCAGACGTCACAACGTCGTTCACTTCAGCTACTGACGCCAAGTCAACTGTGGCTTGCACTTCTCCTGTTGCTGGGTCGTACACGTCGCTTGAACGTCCGCTGATTCCTGCTTTGTGTTGACCGTCGATGAAATGTTGGATGCTTCGCACAGCGTTACTCTAATACTCGCCGGTCACGGCCTCTGCAGCGACAGTTGGGTTAGTCGTCGGTGTACAAGTCGTGGCGGCCTAAACGGTCAAGACAGACTTCCACGCTCCAGGGAAGCATGGTTGCTCCGCATCGAGCGTCGCGATAGTGCTGCTCAAGTTTGTTGGGTCGAAGCATGGATCTTCCGCCGCAAACTCGGATGGCTAAGGAAGCCATTTCCGGGGCACCTTCCATAACGGCGACCATGGTGCTCCATGCACGTCGTAAAGCAGGCTTGGTTGGGTCGACTGACGCTTCGCCCAACACTCGATACATCAAGGATTGGGCTTTGTCGTAGATCATCTGCATTTCGGCCCATCCAGCTTGTTTGACGTGGTTGTCTCTTCGCGAAGCAACCCCATGTTCGCCTCTTAGGTATTCGCCGGTGAGATCCAAAATGGCGCGCATTAACCCGAGGTAGGTGAAGCTCAATGTCATGTAGAAGTAGGGGAATCGTGCGACCATTGCGTCGAAAACGCCTGGGGGTAGGACTTCGTGATCTTCGGGGACAAACGCGTCAACAAGGATGAGGTCACGGGAGTCGGTTCCTCTCATGCCGAGTGGGTCCCAATCACCTTGGATTTCGACGCCATCAGCTTCGGCAGGAACTCCTAACAGACGTACTCGAGGGTCGCCTTCTACAACCGCGACCACATTATGGATGTCGGCTATGCCGCTAAGCGAAGCGAAGATTTTTTTGCCAGTTACTTTGTATCCGCCTTCTACAGGAACTGCGGTGGTGCCTATCGGCTGGCCACTCCCAGGTGTTCGTCCTTCCGAAAACGGTTGGCTGTGAATGGTGTGCTGGTGGCACATGCCGTCCCAAAGTCGTGGGCGTACACGGTCTAGATGTCCTTGTTGCTCATCATCCATTCCGAGTTGGTCAGCGATCCAACCTGCAAGTAGAGCTGTCGCTGTATGCATGTTGAACGTAAGCGCAGTGGTTGCGCAGTGGCGGCCAAGCTCTTCACTAACAAGGGCGTATGCGACAAAGTCACCGCCAAGACCTCCAGATTCGGCTGGAGCGCATAGGCCGAGAAAACCTTCATCTGCGAGTTCTTTCCAGTTCTCTACCGGAAATGCGGCTTCTTTGTCGTATCGGGCAGCTCGTTCGGAGAACCGCGGTCCGATCGCGGCGATTCGTTCGACCAACTCCATACGTTTGGGTGTTCGAATTGGGTCTACCACGGAGATTCCTCAATCATGAGACGACGGCCAGAGTACGGGGAACAAGTCAGAACGCATTACGTCACCTGATTGGAGCCCTAGATCGTTGAGTGGTGGTGACGTTTCACCTTGACGTTCAAGGTATCGGACATCGTCACCCAACCATCGTGTCGAGAAAGCGCGCCGTCGGTTTTCTATTTTCGCGGCAGTTGTTCCATGGAGCGTTCGGAAGTCGAAACACAGTGCATCGCCTGGGTTTACGTCTTCTACGAAAATGTTTGTGTCGTCCGGGTCAACATCGGGAGCTGAAAGAAGCGCTCTGTCCTCGTTGTCGTATTCGGCACCTGACGCGAAATCTCGCGGCCGATAGAGGTCGCCATTTCGGTGTGACCCTTTTAGAAACCTGACACCAGTTTGGATAGGGGTGCTGTCTAATGCCACGTATATGGAGGCTGTCTGGGCACCGTCAACGCAGTAATACGGCAGATCGTGGTGCCATGGTGTGGCTTTAGTTGTTCCTTGTTCTTTAGAAAATGCGTGGTCGTGGAATAACTGAGCTGTGTTGCTCATCATGAGTTGCGCCGCCATCGCAGCTGCTTGCGAGGTGAGGACGAAAAGGAGGTATTCAGGAATCAATTGCCAATTGCAGTAGCTGTCAAAAAATCTTCCATTTTCGTCGTTCCCAATGCTGTCGCATGGGAAGGCGAACGCTTCTGGATTATCAAGGTTTCGTTGAAGCCCAGCTTGGAGGGGTTCCACCCAGTCAAGGAATGCTTCTCGGAGTAGCACCACACCATCAGTTTGAAAGGCTCGGACGATTTCGGGCGACAACTCTGTCGACGGGCGAACAGTTGTGGCAACGAGTCCATCTAAATTTTGTATTACGCGCCATCGCGCTGCTGAGGTATTCCCTACTGCCATATCTACATTCTCGCTGCTTTATGCGGTCGATCGTTACAGTCTTTTCTGATGAAGGTGCGCTTGAACGAACGAAATGGGTCTGCCTTTGTCTTTTTGGCAGGCACTTTGTTTAGCTTTAGTCCGCTGTTGTTTCGTTGGACGTCGGGTGAGGGTTCGGAATGGTTATTTCTTCTGTGGCGTTCAGTTGGAATTCTTATTGCGGCTTTAGTTGCATTATCTATGGGCTCGGTTTCACGTCCCATAGACGCCATCACGACCGGCTTAGGTAAGAATTTTCTTGCCGGTGCGCTCATGGCTGGCATGTCAACGTCATTCATTATTTCTATAGCCAGGATCGATGCTGCGACGACCTTGTTGCTGCAGAGTTTGGCACCATTTTCTGCTGCGTTGTTGGGGTGGCTGTTGTTACGGGAGAAAGTTGACGGCCACACCTGGACCGCAATGGCAACCGCCGTTGTTGGGGTGGTGGTGATGGGCACAACGTGGGATAGCAGCAGTGCGGTTGGTATTTCAGCCGCGTGTTGTATCCCTCTGATGCTTGGTGTTTACACAGTGCTGTTAAGAGATTCAGAGCAACGGGACCCCCGGGCTCAGGTGTTCTTTACTGGCGTAATTGGCATTGTGGTTGGTGTCATAGCTGCCGCTATGACAGGAGGTTTTGCTCTTCCTGTTCGTGATGTCCTTCTTGGTTTAGGCAGTGGCGGGATTCTCCTGGGTGTAGGTCTGCCGATCTTTAATGTTGCTGGACGTCATGTTCCTGCAGCTCGCACAAGCTTGTTGTTGCTCAGTGAAATCGTGTTAGCTCCGATTTGGGTGTGGTTGGTTGTCAACGAGACACCAGCGAGGAACACCGTTGTTGGTGGTGCAGTGATTCTTTTAGCCTTGGGATGGGTCGCGACTCATCCCAGGGTTCAAGCCTCCTAACAGGTTTGGTTATTTATAGAAGAGCGATGGGATTAGCAGGTGAACCCGTCCCACCTTCAACTCTGAGCGGAGCGATGGTGAATAGAAAGCTCCACTTCGAGTGCTCTGCGCAGGCGGTTGCAAGTTGATCTAAACGAAGGTTGTCTAAGAGGTGTATCCCCATTGCAACGATGACGGTCTGGTGGATCGGCATGATCCAGTCATCTGGGTGGTTGCCAGGCAACACGTCGCTCACTCCGTCACATCCGAGGACAGAAATGTCTCGTTCGCTGAGCCAAGCGATGCAATCCGGGTGGAGCCCCGCCATGCCGACATGAAACGGATGCCATGGTCCCATTTCGGCCCGACGTTCATCTCGTCCGGTCCCAACAAGCAAGATGTCGCCTTCGCCTACGGAAACATTTTGGGCTTTTTCGCAGGCTTCAAGTTCGTCAGCTGTGATCGCGTCGCCAGGCTCGAGCCATTTAACTCCGCGGAAACGAGGGATGTCTAGAAACACTCCGCGTCCTACTACCCCTTCGGCGGCGACCATGATGCTGCAGCGGGTAGCGCCCGTGCTTTTAACGGTTTCGGCGGCGTAGCCGTTGTACATCTGCTTGTTGACGAAAACGTGGCATAAGGCGTCAATGTGTGACGTTGCCATTCCGTGGAATGCCACGCCAACAAAATCACCGGTTGATTCCATATTGATGTTTGGGGAAACACAATCATCGCCACCTCGGACCATCATGTGAAGCGCTGGGTGTCGATTCTCTGCATTGGGTTCAACTGGTAGTTCCCGGGCACAACTGACCGCTTGGCCGTACGTCACTTCGGCGGCTGCGGCGGCTCTTAACTCTGGGGTTATGAGATTGAGCGCACCGGCTTCATCGTTGGACCCCCATCGATCCCAATTCTTGACTGATTCGAAAAGTTGTTCGTGTTGTTTGGATGTCATCCACGTTTCATTTGGCATCTGCACTCTCCTGATCCTCGCCATCAACCAACAATTGATCGCCACTATGGCTACCCCATGTGGCTATATCTAACTACGTATCGGGACCCGAGAAATCTTCTATGGCTATTGCGTTGATCAATGCTTCACGGAGTTGATCATCGTGTTCCAACGCCCATGCAGGCGCTAAGGAAACCTCATGGAAAATCGGACTGGAGAAATCAAATTTTCCTGGGAATTCGCGTTCGGCGACTTGTTGACCAACGTGAGCGTTGAGTGCAGCAGCGTCAGCGCGCCCCTCGACAACTAATTTCAAGGCTGTGGGGTAGTCATCAACAGTGACAAGAGAGCAGTCTGGGAAGCTATTTTTCGTAACCGTTGTTAGGGGCCCTGCTGACGGTGTGGCAATACGAACAAGTTCCGTTGGCATCTCAAGGAGTCGGAAAATTGCTCCACCTGTCAGCAGGATTGGTTCACCGAAGACCACTTCTCTTCGACGCTCATCCGTTATCCCTAGGCACGCCAAAAGATCGACTTCGCCCTCGCTCAGAGATGAGAGTTGTCTATCCAACGGCAGAGGCATCCAGGAAACTTCAACACCAAGGCTCTCAAAGCCTCTGGCCAAAATGTCTACCGCGAGCCCTTCGGGGCCTTCTGGGCCCAAGGCTGCAAAAGGTGAGAAGTCTTCTTGGTACCCAACTCTTACGCGAAGCTCTTGTTCATGCATGAATCATCAATCCCTGACGAGCTTCGTTTGGCCGTAGTTGAAAGACGAGGAAGGTCCCACGCTCATGAAGGTTACGACCCTAAAGCAACCGCTTTAGTCGTGGTTGACATGCAAAATCACTTCGTGGCCGAAGGAGGACTTAGCGAAGTCCCCGCAGCTCGTGGCATCGTCCCCAACATCAATTCACTTGTTCAGTCGTTCCGAAGAACCGGCGGCACAGTTATATGGGTTCGCTCGACGATGTCGCTTGAAGGGCGGAGTTCTTGGCCGATGTTCTTCGATAATTTTATTTCCCCCGAAAGGTCGAGAGACGCTCGAGGTGGCTTAATGGCAGACACTTGGGGGCATAAGTTTTTTGAACAGCTTGATGTAGATTTCAGAGAGATAGTCGTAGACAAAGACCGTTTCAGTCCTTTTTCTCCTGGCGCCTCAGACCTTGACGAAACTTTGAAACAGCTATCTATCGATACTGTCTTCGTCACTGGCACTATGACCAATGTCTGCTGTGATTCGACAGCTCGAGACGCCATGATGTTGGATTATCGCGCGGTGATGATTGAAGACGCGAACGCCGCTCGTAGCGATGAGGCTCATGTAGCTGCCCTAAGCACGTTTATGTCAGTGTTCGGCGATGTCCTAACAACTAGCGAAGCTATAGATCTGATAGAAAAAATTTAGGAGCATGGGACAAGCAACCCCGTTTAAGCTCAATTATTCGTCCCGAATCCACCGCCGCCGGGGGTTTCGATTTCGAAACAGTCGGCAATGTCGACTTCGACACGAGTGCTACCGGGCAGTTCTTGACTAGTTCCATCAGCTTTCAGCAGTCTGTTAATGCCGACGAGGCCTGCATCTCCCCCGTTGGCACCAAATGGTGCGACTTTTCGCCGCGATGACAGCACATTGACTGTCATTGGTTCTAAGAACCGGAGTCGTCGGATGACGCCGTCGCCTCCTCGACGCGCTCCGTGACCGCCGGAATTGTGACGGACTTTGAAGTGTTCAACCCTGACGGGGTGTCGCCATTCGAGAATTTCGGGGTCAGTGAGGCGCGTGTTAGTCATGTGGGTGTGGACGGCACTTGCACCATCAGATGCTGGTGTGGCTCCAGCACCTCCACAAATTGTCTCGTAGTACTGGTGTTCGTCGTTACCCCAGATGAAGTTGTTCATAGTTCCTTGGGAGCCAGCGACAACACCGAGTGCTCCAAAGAGTGTGTCTACAAGAAGTTGGCTGGTTTCTACGTTGCCAGCAATGACCGCTGCTGGGGGGTGTGGGCTAATCATCGAGGGATCAGGAATTTTTATGTCCAGCGGAACTAGGCATCCAGCGTTAAGGGGAATCGCGTCGTTAACCATGCACCGGAACACGTAGAGCACAGCAGAACGACATACCGCTTGAGGAGCGTTGAAGTTTCCTGGATGTTGTCCACTTGTCCCCGTGAAATCGATCACTGCAGATCGTTCTTCCAAATTCACCTGAATTGATACTGCTATCTGATTTCCGTCGTCCATTTCACCAACGAATTCACAGTCCGTCAGTGCTGCTATTACTCGTCTCACTGACTCTTCTGCGTTTTCCATTACATGACCCATGTATGCGTGGACTACGTCAAGGCCGTAATGGGTTATGACACGTTTAAGCTCAGTCGCTCCGCGTTCGCATGCCGCGACCTGTGCTTTGAGATCTGCAATGTTTTGGTCGGGGTTGCGAGCAGGCCATGGCCCCTCGATTAACAATTCTCGGGTTTCTTGCTCTAAAAACCTGCCACCTTGGACGAGGAGGACATTGTCTAGGACGAGACCTTCTTGATCAATGGTGGTGGAGTCCGCAGGAGCTGAGCCAGGGACGATACCGCCGATATCGGAATGGTGGCCGCGTGCCGCTACGTAGAAAATACGTTCTCCTGTTACTTCATGAAAGATAGGTTTGACGACTGTTATGTCTGGCAGATGGGTCCCTCCGTTGTAGGGGGCGTTGAGCACATAGACGTCGCCTAGTTCCATGTCAGGGTTGTTGGCGATAACAGATTTGATGGCTTCGCTCATTGAGCCCAGATGGATCGGTAAGTGAGGTGCGTTGGCGATAAGTTCTCCGTCAGGGTCGAAGATGGCGCAGCTGAAGTCGAGGCGCTCTTTGATGTTCACCGACACGGCTGTGTTCTCGAGAACTACTCCCATTTGTTCGGCGATATTCATGAAGAGGTTGTTGAATATCTCTAATTGGACGGGGTTCACATCGGTCCCCACTGCTGGCCTCTGGCTTTGAGGTGCGACTCGTTTGATGACAAGGTCCCCATCGGCGTTGATTCGACCTTCCCAGTTGGGTTCGATCACCGTCGTGGCGTTGGGTTCGACCAGAACCGCTGGTCCGATAATGGGTGTGTCTGGCGTTACACGCTGTCTGTCGATAAAGGGCGTGTCGGTAGTTTTCCCAACCATTGTCGTCGGGAAAGTCCCCAACAGAGAGTCTCTTGAATCGTCAACGGTCTCGGTAAAAGACAACGGCTCAGCGACGCCGATCGCTTCAAGTTGGATGGATTCAAGGATGATTGTTGTCTGGGGGGAAATGAAACCAAATCGAGCACTGTGTTGGGTTTCAAATTCGGTCACCACTTGGTCGAAGGTGCCCGAAGGAATTATCAAGGCAGTGTCAGAACCTAGATAACGAAGAGAGACGCGTCGGCGGAGTTCTCGTGACTCAGGTTCCAGACCTTCGTTGTGGAGGTATTCATTTCCGCTGTGCTCGAGTTTTTGCCATCGAGGTTCGAGTTCTTGAAGTGTTTCTTCACTCAGTGCTTGTTCGACTGCTTCGTCACGGATATTGCGGATGTCTGCAAGCCCGATGCCAAGAGCCGATAGCACCCCAGCGTGGGGATGGACGTAAATGTTTTCTATCCCCAGCCGATCAGCAACCATGCACGCATGTTGACCGCCGGCACCACCGAAACACACCAGTGCATAGTCGGTGACGTCGTGGCCTCGTTCGATGCTGATTTTCTTGATGGCGTTCGCCATGTTGTCAGCGGCGACATCCAAGAAACCTTGGGCAACAGTGATTTCAGTTTGGTCTGTTCCTGTTTCGGCGGTGACGCGGTCGGCTAGGGAACGGAATGCTGTGGCAGTTGCATCGATGTTGAGGGGCTGGTTACCGTCGGACCCAAAGACCGTAGGGAAGAACTCTGGGCGGAGTTTGCCGAGAACAACGTTGCAGTCGGTTATCGCAAGAGGGCCCCCGTTGCCGTAGCACGTTGGGCCTGGGTCTGCGCCAGCAGAATCCGGACCAACCCGTAAACGGCTGCCGTCAAAGTGAAGAATGGAGCCTCCTCCTGCTGCGACAGTGTGGATATCCATCATTGGGGATCGAACCCGGATTCCCGCTACTTCGGTTTCGTAGGCGCGTTCAAATTCTCCCGCGTAGTGGCTGACGTCGGTAGAGGTTCCGCCCATATCAAAGCCAATAAGCTTGTCGAGGTGCGCTTTCTCCGCGGTGCGGACCATGCCGACGACCCCGCCTGCTGGTCCTGAAAGCAAAGCGTCTTTCCCTTGGAATGCGTGGGCGTCTGTGAGACCTCCGTTCGATTGCATGAACATGAGTCTGGGGCTGTGTTCATCATGGCGGAGTTGGTTATCTACCTGTGCGACGTAGCGACGCAGAATTGGTGAGAGGTATGCGTCTACGACTGTGGTGTCACCTCTCGGCACAATTTTCATGAGGGCACTTACCTCATGACTTACTGAAACTTGGTCGAATCCAAGTTCCCGTGCGATTGCCGCGAGACGGGCCTCATGATTGGTGTAGCGGTATCCGTGGACGAGAACAATGGCAACCGAGTTAATGCCCTGTGAGTGTGCTTGTTGAAGTGAAGCTCTGGCAGTTTCTTCGTCGAGTTCGATAAGCGTCTCACCTGTGGCGCTCATCCGTTCGTCTACTTCTAACACGTCGTTGTAGAGCATTTCGGGGAGTTCTATGTCGAGAGCGAACAGGTCCGGTCGAGTTTGATAGCCAATTCGGAGAATGTCAGCGAAGCCTTTAGTGGTGACTAGCAGGGTTGGTTCGCCCTGACGCTCTAGTAGTGCATTGGTCGCGACTGTTGTCCCCATCTTGACTGTCTCGATTTGGTCCAGCGGAATCGGTTCGTTTGGTGCGAGATGCAAGAGATCTCTGATGCCCTGAACAGCGGCATCAGAGTATTGGCGTGGATTGTCAGAGAGAAGCTTGTGTGTCACCAACGTGCCATCAGGCAACCTTCCAACTATGTCGGTGAAAGTACCGCCGCGGTCAATCCAGAAATTCCAACCATTGTTCATAAATTCTGGTCGCCTTTCTTGACCGCTTTTAACGGGTGACACCAGATTATTGATCCGTAGCAGTTGTTACGCAACGCTTCATTTCTATCGCGACACTAGGGTGGCTCCCACATACAGGAGTCTGCGGGGGTGTCCTTAAGGTGTGGGTGACATGCACGAGATAATCGAAGTTGAATTACCCTCTCAGCCCGCGCGAGTCCAGCACGGCGGGGAAGGTCCACCTCTTGTCTTTTTGCACTCCGAAGCCAACACATCTGCTTGGTCAGACTTCCATGATGAATTAGCTGAGAATTTCGAAGTTTTCGCGCCAATCCACCCTGGTTTCGGCGGCGAAGAAACACCGGATTGGTTGACTGACGTCAGTGATCTGAGCTTTCACTACAAGGATTTGTTGCAAGATCTGAATCTAGATCGTCCGTTGGTCGTCGGAACCAGCATTGGGGCTTGGATCGCAGCCGATTTGGCAATCCACTTTTCTGCCTTGTTGAAGGGGGTGCTGCTGTTTGGACCGATTGGGTTGAGATCATCCGAACCTCTCCCTGATTTGTTCATCATGGAGTTACCCGAAGTGTTGTCGTATTTAGCCAACAGTCTTGACGGTAGTCAGGTTGATCCGATGACTGGAGACGCCGAACTCGCGACTGCGGTGTGGACTGATCTGGCAACGCAGGCACGGCTGATGTGGAAACGAAACTACGATCCCCGATTGGCCCTGCGGGCCCACCACGCGCAGTGCCCGATCATGGTGGCGGCGGGCCACGAGGATCGGCTGACTCCGTCTGCTTACGCGAAACGATACGCGGAGCTATTTGGAGCATCTTTTACGTCCGTCGACGAGGCGGGCCATCTCGTTCCCCTAGATCAGCCAGCGGCGGCGGCCGCGTTGGTGAATTCTTTCTACGCAACTCTGGAGAAATGAAATGGAGCTTTACGCCTTCCACCTAATGCCGTATCCAAATATTGATCCCAAGGTCCGCGAAAAATATTCGTCAGCTTGGGTTGTCTACCCAAATAGCGAATACGACCCGGTGTTAGGTCAACATCTCTACGACGAATATCTCGATCAACTTACGTTCGCAGACCAGATTGGTTTTGATGCGGTAGTGGTTAACGAACATCATCAAAACGCTTATGGTCTCATGCCGTCGCCAAACATCATGGCGTCAGCCCTTATCGGACGCACAACGAACGCGAAAATTGCAATTTTGGGTAACGGGATCGCTCTCAGAGACAATCCGTTAAGAGTTGCAGAAGAGGTGGCAATGCTAGATGTGATGTCTGGCGGGCGAGTGCTATCGGGTTTTGTGAGAGGAATCGGAGCTGAGTATCACTCAATGGGTTTGGACCCGACACGCAGCCGGAGCAGATTTTTTGAGGCACATGATCTCATTGTGAAAGCTTGGACAGAACCGGGGCCATTTTCCTGGGACGGCGAAAATTACCAATTTCGCTATGTAAACGTATGGCCTCGCCCTCTCCAGCAACCTCATCCACCAATTTTCGTTCCCTCTCAGGGGTCGGCTGAAACTTTACGGTGGGCTGCCCAACACCGGTACCCGTTGGCCTGCACATTTGTGCCGATGGAACGTCTCAAACAGTTTTATGACCAATACCGCCAATACGCGAGTGAGGACTTTGGCTACGAAGCAGGACCTGAACAGTTCGGTTTCACCTCGATTGTTTACGTGCATCCTGATGGTGAGGAAGCAGCCGCAGCTGAACTTGAACCACACATCAAATATTTCAAAGAGCGAGCATTCACTCTTCCATTACCCACATTTTTCCCACCCGGATACACCGCTGCTGAGTCATACAAGACCCGTGTTGAAATTGCCCGTGAATTAGCTTCTAGCGGTGGTCCCACGCTCACTGCCGGTGAGCCTCTCATTGGTTCTCCCGAGCAGGTGGGAGAACGACTCGAGAGGAACCTTGCAGCCTGTGGCGCCGGAACCTTGATGGCTCAATTCCAAGTGGGAGATATGCCTCACGACAAAGTGATGCGTTCAATGGAACTCTTCGGCAGTGAAGTGATGCCGTTCCTGTCCAAAAACAAGGTCACCTCTTAGAACTAGTCAGCCCTTGGCGATTAAACCAATGCCAGCGACAACAATCCCGATGCCGGCTATCTGCCACCAACGCAAAGAATCGTTGTCGAAGGTCGCAGCCAACACGGCTGTTGGAATGGGAAAAAGTGAAGCCGCGATCGCTACTGCAGTTACTGAGCCGCGTTGGAATCCGGCTGTGTAGCACAGCACTCCAATTGAGCCAAGAATTCCAGCTGCTGCTGAGAACCGCAGCATGTGACCGCGCACAAAACGCGGTAATCCTCGGGCTGTACAAAAGCCGATCAAAATTATGAAAGCCGTTGATCTTTGGCCGACTACCGGCCATAGGCCTCCTTCGACAGTGGTTTGGGCCATGAACACGAGCCCAATACCGAAACACAACCCTGACGTGAAACCAAGAACGACCCCTTGTTTGACTCGATCCCCCAGCGCTGGGTCAAACGTTGTGACTGCTAACCCAAAGAGGGCGACAATAACGCCGGTAAGAACCCCTTTAGTGAGCGGCGTTCCGGCAACAACCTCCCAGAACATGGGAACTGCTCCGAGCATCACCGCAACTATTGGGGACACCACTGCAACTGATGAAACTGCTAACCCGCGATATAGCAACGCGAGCGCAGTTCCACTTGCTATGCCCGATGCACAGCCAAATAAGTAGTCAGTTCGCAGAAATCCACCTGGACCAAAACTCGCTACAAGTACTGCCGCTGAAGTCGCGAAGATCAGTCCCGTTGCCGCTGTCGTGGCAGCATGGTTACGCCGCGCGACATATCGGGCAAAGAAGTCCGATGTGCCGATTACTAAAGACCCCAGTAACCCAAGAAAGATCGGCATAGCGACCTCCATTGGTGCACCGAAACGTCAACGCTACCCCCCGTTAGCTACTCTCACGGCAGTGACAAACGATCTTCAAATCGGCACGATTCGTGTGTCGGGCATCGAAGTCGAGGTAGCGGGCGCACCCAACGACCTCTATTTTCAGCAATGCCTTGACCAAGGTGACCTGTTCGAACCATCTGTTCGGATAGCCGATCTTATGCTTCGAGACGACCCAGTCATTCTCGACATCGGAGCCTCTATAGGAGGGGTCACCGCCGCACTCGCAAAGAGATTCCCTGCTGGGCAGATAGTGGCTTTCGAGGCTGCTCCATCAGTCCATCGGTCATTACGAGAAACAGTTCGTCGGACGAACAGCGACTCAATCACTGTTGTGGAAAACGCCGTGGGAGCGGAACCCGGAACGCTGCGGTTCCATGAAGATGGAAACGGCAGCGGTTGGGGGTTTTTGAGTGAGGAACTAGGAGCGGTATCGGTTCCTGTAGTTACGGTGGACGACACAGTCGCAGAACTGGGTCTTGATCGTGTTGACTTCATTAAGATTGACGTTGAAGGCGGAGAGTTAGGGGTTCTGCAAGGAGCTGAGGGCACTCTGTTGCGGGACCTGCCGTTGCTGTTGTTTGAGGTGAACGTGTTTTGTCTCTGGCGTTACGGACGCACGTTGCCTCAAGACCTATTTTCCTGGGTGCGAGAACGTTACGCCCATACCGCTGTTATTGATCATGAGGGAACAATCACCCCCATTGAAGGAGACGCGACGGTCAATCACGTGTTGCATTTGTTGGGGTCGGGTCCTGGGGTTATCGACGTCGTCGCTAGTAACGATCCGATCGATGTGACAACTGGCCAGCTCAAGGTCGGCGAAACATAACTCAGTTGCGGTTTGAGAAAATTTCAGCCGATTCGCGGATGGCATCAGCAAGGGGCGTAGTTGACCATTCCCTTACCCATTCTTTCCAACTATCAGCTGCGCCTTCATCTACAAGATCCAAGCCGACATCACCGCAAAACAGTTCAACACCGGTGATGTCGGTCACCACATCGAGGAAATTTCGCACCGAAATGGTGTCGGCCGGAAGGTTAAATGCCGGCGCAGCTTCAGTCGGTCTACGGCTGGCTTCAATGAACGCTCTCGCTATGTCCGGCGCGTATTGAAACCCAAGTGTGCCGCCATAGTCAACGGTGTAACTCTGGCCGTTGGCGGCGTGTTCTACTGCGACGGTTGGTTGAGATGTCATCCCTTGATCTCTGCCCGCACCATGAACGGTGTGTGGGCGCAACGCTGCCGATGAGAGACCATGATCGCGCCAGTAGATCCGAGCCAGATCTTCGCAAGCAGTTTTGTACACCCCGTAGAGAGTGCGCGGCAAACGAGGCGCATCGACCGGGACGACCGCTGTCGAATAATCATTGTTTGTGCCGTACACCGCGATACTGCTCGCTTGAACTAGATGGGGAACATCGTGAGCGAGCGCAGCTTCGAACACATTGACAGTTCCTTTCACGTTCACTTCCGCGCCCCGCGGTGGATCATCTCGACAAAACGGCACTTGGAGTGCAGCTAAATGAATGATCCGGTCGGCCCCCGCGACGACATCAGCAACATCTGCGGCGTTGGTGATGTCCCCTTGACACCATTCGATGTCAGGTAGTTGTCCTGCATTAATGAGGCGATGGCGATGTTCGTCGGCTCCAAGGTCAAAAGAGACCACTTCACAGCCTTCATCTAAGAGAAGTTTGACCGTCCATGCGCCGATGCACCCGTTGGCTCCAGTCACCAAGTATCGCTCACCCATCGCTCGAACATAGCCCCTCAGGGTCGGGTGTCTGGTTTTGTTGATTGATGGTGACGCTTATTCGTCGACGGTGAGAATGAATTGGAAGCTCAGGAGCCCGGGCGCCGCTCATCGTTACTCACCGCAGGGATCATAGAGCCGGTGTTATGTCAGAGAAATAGTTGATGCGGTGCACTCAGTTCACCTACTAGCTTTGCCCCAATAGAAAGGGCTTGAGATGGCAATAGATTTTCTGGGGATGAACGAAAAAGCGATCGCCGAGTTTCGCGCCAACGAAGGGAAGTGTGGTCCACCGTTCGATGGAACGCCGATCGTGTTGGTGACGATGGTCGGCGCAAAATCTGGTCGCGAGTTGTGTTCACCACTTGCCTATTCAACCGACGGTGATGATTTGGTGGTGATTGCTTCTATGGGTGGCGCCCCAAACAACCCGAACTGGTATCACAACCTGGTCGCCAATCCCGACGTATTCCTTGAGGTTGGCACCGAACAGTTCGAAGCAACAGCAGTCCTTACCGAAGGCGACGAACGGGATCAGCTGTACGCCGCTCAAGCGGAACAGCTTCCCATCTTCAACAAATACGCGGAAAAAGCTGCGCCACGAGTGATCCCGGTATTTCGTTTCGTCCGAACCACTAGCTGACTGCGGCTGGTAATCAGTGAAGTTCGGAGTAAGTCTCGGTCGGATCGACGACGTCGATCTGGCTGTGCAAGCCGAGAGCTTCGGCTACGACTTTTGTTGGGTGTGGGATAGCCCTCTTTTGCGGTCCAATCTGTGGGTGGTGATGGCTCTGGTCGCGGAGCGCACCGAACGGATTCGTGTTGGTTCAGGGGTAGCTATTCCTGGATTGCGGGTTGCACCAACGACAGCCAACGCGATTGCCACTATCAACCGGCTGGCTCCGGGACGCACCTTTTTAGGGGTGGGAACGGGGAACACTGCGATGCGAAGCATGGGGCAGTTACCTATGCGGGTCGCCGATTATGCGGAACACTTGCGGGTCATCCGAGCACTCCTCAACGGAGAAACAGTTGAATACACTGCGAACGGCCGTACTCATCCGGTGAGCTTTCAAAGCCGTGAACTCAACTACGTCGACATTGAACATCCGATTCCCATTCATGTCGGCGGCTTCGGACCAAAATCTCAGGCACTTGCCGGCGAATTGGGTGACGGTTTAATTACTGGTATCCCCCGCGGAGGCAGCATCCCTGACGCATTAGCCAACGTGCAGCAAGGCGCTGACGCCGCCAATCGAAACCTCGACAACTTCGAAACCACTGCGTTAGTGAACATGTTGCTCCTGGACTCGGGCGAAACGTTGACCTCGCCGCGTGTTCTCGAAGAGGTCGGTTCATCAGTGATGGTCAACGTCCATTATCTCTACGACAGATTTTTGGAAGTCGGAGCGGAACCCGCCGGGTTCGTAGAGTCAATCTGGGAGGAGTATGTGGCATTTCGGAGTGAACGCGACGCTAACCGATCTGTGTCTGACGTTCATTCCTCCCACTACGGTCACCTCGACCCTGAAGAAGCTCGATTCGTTACCCCTGAGTTGATTCGGGAATGTGCGATCGTTGGCCAACCCGGCGACATCATCGAACAACTCACCGAACTTGAAAAACAGGGTTTGGATGGAATCAATTTCATTCCCCCGGTCGATCAGCAGTACGAGATTTATTCCAGGTTCGCTTCTGAAGTGATCGAACAGATGTGAGATCACAATCACGTGATTGGGTCTTCTAGTTATTTGCAAGGAATACTTCTCTGGGTCTTTACACCGCATCGGGGGCGCGTAAATCTATGACC